>OGKW01001753.1_pt1 | contig 11871 bp, 9 predicted proteins | sample 1572601 | NCBI WGS metagenome assembly OGKW01 (sample SAMEA2581875, study PRJEB24529) | metagenome | biome: Human gut stool | place: China | collected 2011
TTGATGTAAGTAAGTTCTTGCAAACCATCTTTCTTTTCAGTATAAAACCGCTTGCTTTCATCAAAATAACCGATACGCGAGTCTCCATAACGAGGACGCATAATTTCCTCCGGCAGCAAAATAATATTACGCGTCATGGTTACAGTGAACGGTCCTCCGTCAACAGTATAACTCATCAGCGTCTTGATGTTTATATTCAGCGGAAAACACTTCATTCCCAGAATAGTCGATTTGGAAGAAGCAAGACTTCCCTTCAGTGCTTTTCTCTTCATCAATACATCCATTATATTTTCCGAACGAAACGGGCTGAATTCGGGTACATCCGTTATGAAAAGCGAACTCATATCGATGACATATGCTGAAGAGTCCGGTGAAAGACTTTCTATCTTATATGCTTCCCAAATAGGGTCTGAGAAGTTGCGCTGAAAAGCAGCATACATATTGGAAGTGGTGTCACACAAATTGCGCACCATCTTTTTGTGCATGTAGATTTTCTTTTTATCTGCCGAGAAAGTTACCAGTACCGGATTGCGTGGCATTTGTCCGGCAGCTATATCTTTATTGTTACTGGTACTCGATACTCTGGACGCAATCATAAAATCGCGTCCCATCAAGTCTTTAGGTATTTCGAAATAATACTTATCCTTAACGATGTGTACCTTAAACATGCCATCAATCGTCTTGGCTCCTTTCAGTAGTTTTTTGTATTCGGTCATACTACTCTTTGTGGAATCTTTTGCCGCCGGCTGCTCTGTTTCCGCTTTTGCTTTCTTCTTTTTCTTTTTAAAAATCTGACTTTCGGCATTAGCAGTTACCGCTCCGGCAGTTAATGCTCCTACAAGTAATAAGGTGAAAATTTTGTTCATATCATGCTGTTTTTAAGTTCTATAGTTCCAGTTTGGACAGATCGAATCCGTTTTCAAGCATAGCTTCCCGAATCACATCATACTTCTTCTTCATTACCGGATATTTATCGCAGATTTCCTGAATCTCGGCAGGAGTTTTCTCAAAGACGAAATTCATCCATTGCGCAAGGTCTTCACTCTTTAAAGGAGCATAAATGGAATTAAAATCCGGCCAATCTTCATCAATATAGGAGTTCTCAGAATAAGTAATCACCCCATACTTATAAAAATCGATTTCATTAGGGTCCGTTCCTTTAAAACGATACCAGTTCGGGTCGTACAATTTCGGTTCAACTTCTTCACTAGCTTCATAAAAAGCATCTGAAATAGTAAACAATCCTCTGACTTCCGACATATACTTTGCCCAAAAGCTGGCATTCACATCTGCTCTGATTTTCACAAACTCCTCATCGGTCATTGTTTTCAGAGAAGATGATACATTACCTAAGGCTATAAAGCTGCTACTAGCATAGCAATTCATGATGGTTGTCTCACCATAAGAGGCCATCCGGACCTCTTCAGATAACAATATAGAAAAAGGTAAATTCTTCTTTAAAAAACTATCCGAGTACAAATTCAATAATACCTTTTGCAAAAACTCAATCCCTTCATCAATAATCTCCTGCTTTTGTTCGGGAGCAGTTATTTTAATTCCGTTATTCGCTGTAAAGTTGAATTTATAATCAGCCTCAGTCGGATTAGTTATAATCACAGTCTGATATTTCTGATAAAACTGGTATATAAAATGCTGTGTCGGATCTGACGGGTCATCTGTCAAAATGTTATATTTATCCGGTTGCTCAGGAACGATTAACGCATCTTCATGATAACAAGAAGACATACCTGCCAACATACAAATTAATAATATAAGTTTCTTCATAATCGATCAATTATTAACAGGTTCACTATTCGGACGGTCGAATATTTCTATTTCCGTATTTCTCTCTCTTTCGCTCTTAGGAATCGGCAACACGTATGAGCCTTTCTCTTTCAGTTCGAAGACATCCCCTGCTCCCTCGTTCTCCTTTGAACTGTAAGTATGCGTAAGAGGAGGGCAGCCATATCTGCGCAAATCAAACCAGCGGAATCCTTCAAACGCCAGTTCTCTACGGCGTTCCTTACGTACGGTTGCTACAATTCCGTCTTCATCAACAGCTAACGGCGGAGTTCCCGGTTTCATACGATTTTCACGGAGCTCATTTAAGTCAGCAAGAGCCTTGTTCGTATTGCCAAGTTCAGCAAAAGCCTCAGCACGATTCAGATAAGCTTCCGAAATACGCAAGGCGTTGGCATAGACTGTAGCAGAATTTTTAGTCCACTTAATAGGTGTATAGACACTATACTGTTTGTTAGTAGGTCTGGTCTGGTTGCCGATTGTATTCTTGAAATAATTCGTAAGACGCAAATCATCTTCCGAATATAGCGCTAGTAAATCATCAGAAACCACCAAGTTCCCCGTATACCTGAAATCTTCTTTCATATGCGTCTCAAGTGATGTAAGTCCGTAGGATAACAAGATTTCTTTGTTAGCAAGAGAAAAGAAATAGTGGTCCTTTTTTTCCTGAAGTTTGTAAAGTGGCTGAGTCGCGACCTTAAAGACCGAGTCACAATAAAGAATGGTCTCATCATATTTCTCCTGAAAAAGAGCAATACGTGATGCCAATAGATAAGCACTCGGCAAGTTAGGACGGAAAATAGTTTTCTCACCTCCTATAGCCTTAAAACACTGGATAGCCTTATTAATGTCTTCTTCCATTTGGGCATAAACAGCTGCATTCGTGGCCCGCTTCATCATCTTATCTGATAAGCCGATTTCTTTATTGAGCGGTACACATAAGTCTTCATTTGCCGTTGCAGGATGATAAGGCTTTCCATACAAATTAGCAAGCATAAAATACGAGAAAGCCCGCATGAAATAAGCTTCACCTGCTAAATCCTGACGTTCCATATCCGTCCCGTTCATGGTATAAAGCTGGTCCAGTATGATATTAGTCATCAATATCTTATGATAATAGACTGTCCATGCAACATCCGGCGTAAGTTCATTTGAAATTCCCACTTCCGGGTTTCCCTGCCACGTATAATATGCCCAAACATATTCTCTGAAATCATTAGAAATGACTTGTGGTCTGGTTCCATAGTAACATTGGTCTTTCACATCGTCTGTCATATATTCCAGATAAGGATGAGGTATGTCTTTTTCATTCGTTTTCATTACCTCACCGAAGAACAGTTCCTTGTAATCCTTCACCGATCTGGGTATCATCAAATCTTGTGAACTTTCTTCCAAAAAGTCACTGCACGACGATAATGTGCAGATAAGCAATATGATATATAAATTGTACTTTTTCATCATCATTCATTATTAAAGAGTAATATTAAAGCGAAGTGAGTAAGAACGCTGCGGTGGTATACTTCTTGAGCCAAATCCAATCTGTTCAGGATCTCTGCCCTTCAGCGCTTTATCTTTAATGACAAATACATTACCCATATCAAAGCTGACACTTGCTCCTTTCAGATAGACAGGTTTCAACCATTCACGTTTAAAATCATAGCGAATAGACATCGAACGGCATCTGAGGAAACTGCCTGAAACTACACGGATATCACTCTTATTATACATATCCCATCCATTATCCGCAATACGATAGGTCACATCCTTATCGTTGATCTGCAAACTCTTATCCGATAAAACCGGTATAATGGTTCTGTCTTCATCACCCGGCTCTCTCCAACGATTCACAAATTCACTGGACATATTCTGATCCGGATAAGGAAGCCGCTGTCCGGAGGACTCATACAAATCATTCAAGCGCATTTTATTGCCAAAGCTGAATGAGAACAACGCATTAAATGTAATATTCTTATATTTCAAATAAGTAGAGAATCCACCGGTCAGATCGGGTTCACGTTTTCCGGAAAGAACAAAAGCACGGTCATACATCTCCTGCAAAGAATGAACCACAGCATTTCCTTCTTCATCTTTCTCATTAATATCCTTAAATGTAGGAAAACCCTGATCATCCAGTTTATCAAATTTATAAGAATAGAAACTATTTATCGCATTGCCATTGCTCACTAATGTTCCTGCAATATAGTCTTGCCAAGTGATCGCTGAGTTCCCGGCATTCAACACTTTATTGTAGTTTTTACCTGTATTGAATGATAAACTCCACATCCAGTCCCGGGTCTGAATCGGAACAAAAGAAACAGCCAAATCCCAACCTTTATTCTCAACATCACCATCATTAATGGAGACACTTGACGCACCTGTAGAAGGAGCTACGTTTTTCGTAACCACCTGATCTACTCCCTTTTTGTAATATACATCAAGCGATCCATAGATTCTGTTATTCCAGAATGCCCAGTCGATTGCAATATTATACGAATTGGTTTTTTCCCACTTCAGTTTATTATTCGGCAGCTTATACAATGTTGAAATATACTCCTGTGGCATTGATTCCAATGTCCCCAAACTAGCAATCAAGTTAGGGGTCTGATCCGGATGCACGTTACCTTGTATACCGTATGAGGCACGAATTGCCAGATCATTCAAGAAATCGACGTTCTTCATAAACTTCTCATTGATAACATTCCATCGTGTAGACACTGACCATATTGGCAGAAAACGAACGCTCTTGCTCTGACCGAACTTATTAGAACCGTCAGTACGTATATTGAAGTTCAGAATATAGCGACTGTCATAAACATAAGCAGCCGTAGCATATAATGAAATCACATTATTCTTTGTATCGGTCACCACATCCGGATGACTCTTTACCAAAGCACCGTATCTTTTCCAGACTGTCGGGTCAATATCAACAAACTTTTTACCTCTTTCGGGCAAATAACCATATTGCGTAGAGCTTAATCCGTCATATTTTGAAGATCTGACCTCTTGTCCGATGCTTCCGGAAACTTCATGTTTTCCGAAACTTTGCATCAAAGACAGGCTATTTCTCCATGTATAAGAAGTATTACGTGTATTGGTCGTCATCAACTCTCCTCCAAACGGAAGCAGACAATATCTTTCGGCAAATTCAGAATCTTCAATGGGATTCGGCAACATCTTCCCATAGGGACTTTGTCGCATAGAAGAAATATAATATGATTGTTCATCACCCCAGTTTTCTTGTGTCACGTTGCTTCTGGACAGTCCTAATATAGATGAAAATCTCATCCATGAAGCAACCTTCCAATCCAGATTGACAGCTACATCTATAGCGGAATTATCATTCTTGTTTCCTGTATGATTCAGTTCGTTCATGATATTGTAAGACAATACTCCGTTACGTCCAGCCTCATTCGCATAGAAATACAACTCATTAGAAGCTGTCCGAAGTGGAATAGCCCGTGAAGTATTATAAGCATACTCATACACATCAATGGAAGTATGAGGATGTTCGGCTTTGGAAAGCGAACCGCTAACCTTTAATCCCAAATGTATATTCCGGTTAATTCTGGTATTTATTTTAGCCAGTACGTTATAGCGCTCTAACCCTTCCCCTATCGTCACACTGTTATTATTCGCATATCCCATGGACATATAATAATTACTCCGGTCATTTCCACCTGTAATGGATACCGAATGCTGATGTGTAAATGCTGTACGGAACAGCAAGTCATACCAGTCGGTATTTAATCCTTTCAGGGTCTTCACCTGGTTTAAGAATTCCTGATAGGTAATATCCTTATTCCACAGATGTTGCAATGCCCCTTCATAGCCAATATCCGAAGGTTTGTAACTTCCGAAAGATAATCCCCTCTCCTGCATTTCGATAGACATATCAATTCTGTCGGCAGAATTCATCCGAAACATTTTATCGTAAGTAGGAGGAGCTGTTATCCCCAATGTAGCGGTATACGAGATACTCGGTTTCTGGCTTTTTCCTTGCTTGGTAGTGACCACAATAACTCCATTGGCCGCTTTGATACCATAGATAGCAGTAGCACTGGCATCTTTCAGAATATCCACACGTTCAATATCTTCCGGATTGACCGAACCGATGGCATTTCCGATCAGATTTATCTTATCCGGACTGTTCAGTTCCTCTGTAGAGATATTGACAGGTTCTTCCAGAATAATTCCATCGACTACCCATACCGGTTCTCTATTTCCTGTAATAGAGGAAGATCCCCTGATTCTAATCTTAGGAGCAGCTCCCGGAGTAGATGACATATTCATCACAGCAACACCCGGCAGGCGTCCCTGCAACATTTTGTCGATAGACAGATACTCCCCACCAATCAGATCAGCTCCCTTTATAGAGGATATGGAGCTTGCCAACTTCCGTCTGTCAATCTCCTGATAACCTGTTACTACAACTTCATCGATTGACTTTACATCCGATTTCATCACGATTGTCATAGGTTTAGTACCGGCAACTTTTACTTCCTGTACAATCATTCCCAAATACGAGACAATCAGGACAGGCTCTTTCTGATGGAATAAATTAATAGAAAACTTACCTTCATTATCAGTTATCGTCGAATGTTCCGTTTTAGAGAGTTTTATATAAGCTCCCGGCAAGGGCAACCCTCCCTCATCAACCACAACGCCCGTAGCCGTGCGGACATTCTCTTTAGGTTGCTGATATACAATGGTTACAATATTTCCTTCTATCTCATAACTGTATCCGGTATTTGCCAGCACTTTGTTCAACACCTCACTGATAGGCTGACTATTGCTCTGAATAGTGATACGAGGCATATTCTTCACTTGCTCCGTACTATAAATAAAGTTCAGGCCAGTCTGTACTTTTACAGCATCAAAAAATTCTTTAACTGTTGCAGATTTAAGATCTAAGGATACCCTCATTGCATTAGATTGCGATGCAGCCAACACCGGTGTAAACAACAAGGAAATAATACAGAGAAACAACATGATAATGCGTTCTCGAGCTCTCTTTTTTTGCATGTCGTCCTCCTTTTTTAATAGTAGTTAATATGTTTATTTCTTTATAATTATGGTCTTCCCCTGTATTTCCATTTCCAGATGAGTCACCCGCTGTATCGCTTTCAATATGGGCTCTATTGAGCCGTAGCGATCAATATCTCCTGTAAAACGTATCTTCTTGGTATCTTCCGATTCGAATACGATATCTTTGTTGTACCAACGTGATATTACATTCATCAGACTCTCCAAAGAACAATTATCAAAAACAAAACGTCCACTGTTCCATGCGATATACGGCTCGATATCCACTACGCTAATTTGTACATCTTGCGTATCAGCCTGAAGAACCGCCAATTCCCCCGGTTTTATTTTATATTCCCCTCCCTGATTAGGAAGCACACTTACAGAACCTTTCACCAGCACTACTTTCGTTATTCCGGGCACATGTGTATTTACATTGAAAGTTGTTCCGTACTGCTTGACCACTCCATTCGCCGTAATGACACGGAAAGGACGCTTGCTATCCTTGGCTACCTGAAAATAGGCCTCCCCATCTAAATAGACCGTGCGAGTGGTAGTACCAAAATGTGGTGGATATTTTAATGTCGTATTATAATTCAGATGCACTCTGGTCCCGTCTTCAAACGTCATCCAAAATTCACTGTCATCATAAGTACTCAACTTATTATTTTCTACAACAGAGACCTCTTCCGATTCGTTCACATCAGTCTCAGGGACAGACGGCTGAGCAACAGGAACTTGTTCCACCGAATCCTGTAATGGCTTAGCAGGCACTGATTTTAAATCCATCTTCTGTCCATTTGCCAAAACCAGCGTTGCCTTTTGTTTACCCATCTTCTCCGACCGGACCATAGCAATATGAACCTCGTCCGAAATCACCGGCTGAGAATCCATCAGCCTCAAAGTCCAAAACCATATTGCAAAACCAATTATCGGCAATAAGAAGATAGCCGCATACCGTCCTATTTTGATCCAACGAGCAGAGCGAATAGAGAAATGCTTTTTCTGAAACCTTTCCCAAGCACGTGCTTCATCTACCTGGGCAAACTGTTTATACCTGTCAATCAAACAAGCCTCACGCATCAGACGATCATAGTTCTCTCTATTTTCTTGAGAACTATCAAGCCATGACTGCAACAGTTTTTTATCTTCTTCCGAAGCGTATCCCAACAACTGATCATGGATAATAGAATTTATACTTCTTTTACGCTTTATCATATTATTTCAGGTTATTTATAGTAAAGACGACTAAGAAGAAAAAATGAGGGACAGGATTCTGAAGTTTTTTTATTCAAAAGATACTTTATTTATTTAGAAGACCGTTCTTTTTGTACAATAATCAAGAAAAACAACGAACATTTTGCTCATTGCAAACAGGTGTTAACAAGTAAAACGGATTGAGTGTTATGCTTCTTTTTAGGGAAGTAACATTTGTAATAATAGAAAATGATAGGAGCCTAATTTTTTTCTAAGGAAGGACATTGCTCTCTTCTTTTGAGTCTTCACAGTTTCAAGAGAAACATGGAGTGCAGTGGCAATCTCCTCGTTCTTCTTGCCTTCCATATACATCAAAAAAACTTCCCTGCATCGATCCGGCAGCGCATCAATTGTCTGAAGAAGCTGGCGATAGACTTCTTCACTAAAGAAGCCCTCTTCCTCCTCTTCCATCCTAAATGTAGTGGAATGACTATCAAGCATCTTCTGAAGATAGTTGCCTTCCACATCCTTATGTTTCAAATAATCCAAGGAAGCATTTCTGACAGAGTTATACAGATAAACCCTGAATGAAGCCAGAGACCGGAAAAACATCTTTTTCTCCCAAATAGTGGAGAATAACTCCTGGACAATATCTTCTGCAGATTCTGAATCTCCGACAATTGTTATTGCATAGCAAACCAATGCTTTATAATAATTCTTATAAAGCAGTCGGAAAGCAGCCGCATCCAACTTATTAATTTGTTCTATGGAAATCTCATTGTTAGTCATTTCGGGAGTTTTGCACCAAAAATACAAATTAAATAATAATGTTCTATACAGAAAGACTGATATTTTTCTCTCGGGCAATCTAGTTGTATGGTACTTTCCAAAAGATATCCGCCTATAAAAGATTCACCCGGATTTACATTCGACAATGTAAACCCGGGTGAAAAATGCTCAATATTGCATAGAAAAATAAAGACCTGTAGTTTAAAAATATACCAAATAAATATCACAAGTATCAAAATCAATCTCCCAATTACCATTCTCATGGCTTTCCCATTGGTATTTTGCAGCCATCATATCCCACCATTTCTGGAATTTCAGACCTGTATCCCCCATGTCTCTCACTAACTTCTCATACAAGGCATCATTGTCTGCTGTCAATATTTTAGCGAGTTCATTCAAGCCATTACGGCGTTCAAAAAGAGAAAGTATCTCATTTTTCTCTTCTTCTGTTACCTTACCTACTAATTTCTTCATAAATAACTATATTATAAATACTACCACTCTTTTCTAACATCAAAAGGGTCTAAATAATCAATCTCCTTAATCTCCTGATTCGGCAAGAATGATCGATGCTGACGAATATTCTCGAGTAACGTTCTTGAAGCATTTCGCTCTAAATGTGACACAACACATTGTTCGTGTGACGGAGTGTTCACCTCCAATGTTGTTTTATTATTGAGCCAAATACAACGCTGACATTGGTATGCATCACAATTACGACATAAAGGAGCATGATCCAGCCTGTAAAGCAGAGGATTCTTAATAGTAAGCCCGGACTTCAGATCTCCTACTGAATACAGACCTTCCTGGTAAAATGCCGGGCAGATATAAAACCTTCCATCCGGAGCAAATGTGATACTTTCCCATCCTGCATTGCAATTATTCATTTTCTCCAGCATCATACGATCTGTTAGCAAATTAAGTTGCACTTCTTTTTTATTATAAATCTTTTCTACACTATCTGAAATCACATTCAAAACCCTTTGATAGGCCTTAAAATCTTCTTCATCAAACGTTTCAATATCCGTTATAATAATATTCAAGCGAACGACTTTCTCTAGAATCCCTATAATAAGATTATAATGATTGAAAAAGTCTCCTTTTAGTGTACGCCAAACGTAGATTGTCGTTTCATCGAATGAACAATCCTGTAAATCTTGCCAATTATTTATCACCACAATGTCAGCTATTCCTTTTTCAATAGCACTAGATGACGCTATTTTAGTGTGTGGAACAGACTCTATTAAATCTTTATATTCAGGTGGCAGTGCATAATCGGGATAAATGAACTGAATAGTCAGATTCCTTTTCATTGAAAAAAGAACAGCCTCTTTCAAGTCACTCAATGCAATCAGTTTTCTTTCTGTCTTTGCGTTTGAATAATGACAATACGAAACACTTGTATCGTCTAATAATACAATCAAGTATTGGAGCATGTTTATCGTAGTTTATAGTGAAGCTTATTCCAATAATAATTATTTGCACGTACTCTCGCTTTATGCATCTTACATATGGCTGTGCTACGTTGGTAGATAGTAGGCGTTTCGGCAGCGTCATAGTTTTCTCCCTGGCACCAGGCACAACCTCCTGCTACTTCACAGTCAATGCACTCTTGCGTGCTTTGAGTACAACGGTCAAGTGTCAAGAATGGACGAAGTTTGTTTGGGTCGATCCCATCGTAAACATTACCAATAATCCAAGCCTTTTTGTTCCGAAGGGAGTATTGTGCAAACCGTGTACATGGATAGAAATTGCCTGCCGCATCAATGGCAAGCATCTTTCCTGCACCACACCAATTCTGATTCTGGAGCACACAATCCAAAGGATTACCAAGATATTCGCTAAAGAAAGAACAAGCATAGTCCTTATAGTAACCTTTTTCAATGATAGCATCTGCCAACAGTGTTAGCTGATCTTCAAATAAAAGATCATCACCATCCCTCCATACATCCTCAAAAACACAGTTGATGTTAACTTCATGAATACCTAGAGAGTAAAGATGAAGCACACTCTCTTTGATATAGGGTATATCCGCACTGCTAATGGTTACTTTGGTTGCCGCCTGCGGAAATTGACTTAGCCAAAGAGGTATATTACGAACTACATCTTGGTATGAACCCTTACCTGAGATTTTATAGATACGATTCAAATCGTGCTTTATGGCTGTTCCATCTATGGTAATGCCAACGCTTAAATGTTGCTTGTTCTTGGCGATAAATCGTTGAACCTTATCTTCATGATAGTTAATGCCATTGGTAGAGAAACTGAGCCGATAGGAATTAAACCAATGATGATTGCGGCTGAACATTTCCACCTTTATATAATCACAGATTCTGTCAATCAGATCTATTTCAAGAAAAGGCTCGCCACCGATAAAATCCCATATTACAGACTCTTCCTTAAATTCATCTTCACGACTAAGAATATAATCGATCGCCTGCTTTGCTATCTCCCATGACATTCTTTCTTTCGAATTCTTGCCTACGAGATAGCAGTATTTACAGGCTAGTTGACAGTCCTTGGTCACTATGAAGGTGATGGATTTAGCTCTTCCTGATTCCCAGTCAACGCTGTTATTCTTTATATCCTCCATTTCTTCACTATTAACTCCAAAATATTTAATAGTAACTGATATGTTTACATCCCGTACAGGTTACTTTACAACCACCATAACAGGTTGAGACACAAAGTTGTCTACAAGTTGTTGTACAGCTCTGAGCACAATCATTAGCGCAGGCAGCAACACATGAGCCAGAACAACTATTTGAACAGCCACCAGAACAAGAACAGTCAGAAGACTTCGCTGAGTCTTTACATTCATTACTGCAATTAGAGCTACAATCAGAACAAGAAGAAGACCTTGCCGCATCTTTACAGCCATCATTACACCCGTCATTACAGGTGGTTTTGCAACTCGCTCCGCAGCCATTTTTAGCTGTGCCCACACAGCTACTGCTGCAATCTGAACCGCAACCACTCTGTGCGGTACCTGTACAACTATTGTTGCAACCAAGCACCTCTTCATCGTCTTTGCTGCAAGAGCTTAATAAGTTTGGTGCCAAA
>OGKW01001755.1_pt1 | contig 11858 bp, 8 predicted proteins | sample 1572601 | NCBI WGS metagenome assembly OGKW01 (sample SAMEA2581875, study PRJEB24529) | metagenome | biome: Human gut stool | place: China | collected 2011
GGAGAATCTGTCGGTGATGATGTTACGATTGAAGCTTCTGCTAATGCGTATCCGAGTTTAGTAGGACATGCTTTTGGTATTTATACGAATGTTACCAATTCAGCAACAGTTACTTCGGCGGGAAATCGTTTGACAATTACTACTACAGGTGAAGCTGGTGACGGAATCCGTTCAAATCCGAGCGGTAATTCTGACTGGCAGAATGCTACTGGTACGATTAATATTGGTAACGATTTGACAATAACTGTCAGCGGTAACAGTGCCGATGGTTTGAACATCAACGGTTCTACAGTCCTCAACATTGGGGATAATGCTACGATCAATACTTTGTATAATGGGGAATTGAAGTATTCCAATGGTGATACTTCTGACGGAGCCCATGCTGTGCGTGCAAATTTCCATGCTACAATAAATATTGGTGATGGGTTAACGGCCGGAACACTGGGTGAAAGTTCGCATGCGGTTTATGCGGCACAGGGCAGGTCTACAACTAATCCGACAGGCGGGTCTAAAATCAATATTGGTAAAGGCGCGGTTTTGTCTACGGCAGGTGATGGTTCTCATACCGTAATGATGGCTTCCAATAATGGCAAGATCGTTATTGAAGAAGGCGCGGAGATGACTACGCTGGGTGATGGTTCTCATGGTGTTGCTGCTTATGCTGATACTTCGGCAAAAGGAAGTGTCGCAAACGGTGCTGTTGAAATTGGCGCCGGTTCTACTATTGCTACAGCTGGTGATGGCTCCCATGGTGTATTTGCAAACATGACAGGTTCGGTTTTATCTTTAGATGATAATGTTGGTATTACAACTGAAGGCGATGCTTCACATGGCTTGCTGGCACAAAGAGGTGTTGTTGAAGCAGGCGACGGTTTGAATATTTCTGTTGAAGGCAGCGGATCTCATGGTGCATATGTAAATGCTGCAACCGGCAGCATAGAATTTTTAGGCGGCGCTACTATAGATAATAATGACAATGATGGCTACGCTATTTATGCCGATAAGGGAACTATAACAGGTACGGCTGGTAATTCTACTTTTAATATTACCGGCAATATGTATGCTGATAACAGCGGTTCCATTGATTTGGACATGGATAATAATTCTGTGTTTACTGGCAGTACCGCACTTGCAAACAGCGGAACGATTAATTTGAATTTGAAAAATAACAGTTACTGGCATGTTACCAGCAGTTCTGAAGTGAGCAGTTTACATGTCAGCGGCGGCAGTATGGTTAATCTCAGTCATGAAGCTGGTATGAATACCGTTGTGACTGTTGATGATCTGAGCGGCAGCGGCGGTGTGTTCAAATTCAATACTGAACTGGACAGTGAAGCCAATGGCGATAAACTGGTAATCAATTCTTCGGAAACCGGTAGCACACATTATGTGCATGTTAATGACCTGAGTTTGATCAATGGCGAGGTTTCAGGTGAAAAGAAACTGCATTTGATCACAGATAACAGCAGTAATGCTTCTTTCGTTGGAGAATATATGGATACCGGTGGATTATGGGATGTACTGCCGACTGTTGAGCGCGGGGATACTTTAGGTGAAAGTGCGAATGAGTGGTATCTGACAAAAATTGAAAAGAAGGAAAATGGCAATACTGAAACCATCAACGATGGTTTTGCCAGTGATTACAGCTTGTGGAGAGCTACTAATGACACTTTACGTAAACGTTTAGGCGATATTCGCAGTGGTGAACATGGAACAGACGGTGTTTGGGCTCGTATGTATCATGGTAAATTGAAAGGTCAGAGCTACACCGATAAATACCATACCTATCAGTTGGGTTATGATAAGACCAGATATGACGAGAAAAATGGTCAGCGTACTAATGGTATCGTATTGGAACGCAGCGAAGGTAAATTAAGCTATACGGCAGGCAAGGGTGAAACAGGCCTGACTGCTCTCGGTTTATATACGACATGGTTTGGCAATAAAGGCCATTATACAGATATAGTGCTGCGTGCTGGACACTTGGATCACAAGATGAATACTTATGGCGAATATGCTGAACGCAGTGATTATGATAATGCTGCTTACAGTATCAGCTTTGAGTATGGCAGGCAGAAGAATTACGAAAAAGGCTGGTTCTTTACACCGCAGGCACAAATTACTTTAGGCAGAATGAACAGTGTTGATTTTACGACCGAACGAGGAACCAAGATCGATGTAGATGGTTTAACCAGTGCTATTGGCCGTATCGGTTTTGAAGTTGGACGGAAGATTAGCCCGGAAAGCAGCTATTATTTTAAACTGGGAGCGTTCCATGAATTTGACGGTGACCGTGATGTATCGATGGTTGCTGCTAACGGCGAAAATCTGCGTAAACGCTATGACAATGGCGATACCTGGTATGAATTCGGTATGGGCGCACAGGTTCAGTTAAGTCGTAATACCCATTTCTATGGTGATATTGAACGCAGCTTTGGCGGCGACACGAAAAAGGAATGGCAGGTAAATACAGGTATTAGATGGGAATTCTAAAACTGTTTAAATGATGCAGAATATTGCATAGGGGATTTGGTGGAGGAAAGACGACCAAAGGAGAACTCGGATCATGGATAAAATTCAAGGAAAAATTAAATTTATAGCACCGTCTTTACAGGATGAACATTATAGCACAGCATATATTTTAGGTAATATTACCTGGCTGATGATGCATTCTAAACAACATGAGACGATGCCGCTGCATATGATGGCTTCGCAAATCTTTCCGGCGATCGCCAATAAGCAGTATGTACTGGGAATGTCAGAAAAAGGCAGCCCGTTGTTTTATATGGCCTGGGCCAATTTTGATGATGCTGCTGAAGCGAAGTATTTAACAAACTATAACCTGGCGTTAACACCTCATAACTGGAACGGCGGCGATCGTCCCTGGATACTGTTTTTTGCTGCACCGTTCGGTGGAGCTTATGAAGGTGAACGCTGGATAAAAGAAAATCTTTTTAAGGATTCGCCTGAAGTGCGGTTTCTTTATCATGAGGGTAAAAAACGTGGTAAACGTATTTTATGTAAACGCGGCAAAAATGTCTCTGCGATGGCAAGCTTGAAGTGGCATAATGAAAATATGCCGTTAGTAGCGGCGTCGATGCAGCTTGAAAAAGATGTGGCGTCACTGCTTGGTTAATCAAAAATAAAAATCCTCAACCAATTTTGGTTGAGGATTTTTTGTTTTTAAATTATTTTTGTAGTCCAATCTTCGATGTTCCAAACTGAAGTTACCCAATCTTCATAAAATTCAGGTTCATGCGAAACCAGAAGGATACTTCCTTTAAACGAGATCAGCGCGCGTTTAAGTTCTTCCTTTGCGTCAACGTCCAGATGGTTTGTTGGTTCGTCTAAAACAAGCCAATTGATATCACGAAGCATCAGCTTGCATAAACGGACCTTAGCTGCTTCGCCGCCGCTCAAAACAAAAACTTTGCTGGTAATATGTTCGTTAGTTAAACCACAGCCCGCTAAAGCGGCTCGGACTTCATAATTGGTAAGACCGGGATATTCGTTCCATACGTCTTCTAAAGCTGTATTTTCGTTTTTAGTGCGTTCTTCCTGCTCAAAATAACCAGGTTCTAAAAATTCACCCAGTTCTACAGAGCCTGACACTGGCGGTATCAGTCCTAAAATAGTTTTTAAAAGGGTCGTTTTGCCTAGTCCGTTTACACCGCGGAGAGCTATTTTCTGACCGCGTTCAAGATTGAAGCTTACAGGACGAGTAAGCGGTGTATCATAGCCTAAAACTAAGTTTTTAGCTTCAACTATGAAACGGCTTGGAGTCCTTGCTTCTGTAAATTTAAAGGTTGGTTTAAGTTTTTCACGTGGTTTTTCAATGATTTCCATTTTATCAAGCTTGCGCTGCCGGCTTTTAGCCATATTAGTAGTAGCGACGCGTGCTTTATTGCGGGCGACAAAATCTTCCAGTTTGGCAATTTCCTGCTGCTGACGTTCATAAGCGCTTTCACGCTGGGCTTTATAAATAGCGTACATTTCCTGGAATTTGTCATAGTTGCCGGTATAGCGGGTCAGTTCACAGTTTTCCAAATGGTAGATAACGTTGACTACCTGATTGAGGAAGGCTATGTCGTGAGAAATAAGAATGAAGGCATGCTCATAGTTTTGTAAAAACCTTGTCAGCCATTCGATATGCTCAACGTCTAAATAGTTGGTAGGTTCATCTAATAACAAAATGGAAGAGTTCTGCAAAAGCAGCTTGGTAAGCAAAACCTTACTGCGCTGACCGCCGGAAAGTTCGCTGACATCTCTGTCAAGCCCGATACTGCCTAAGCCGAGACCGTTAGCCACTTCTTCGATTTTAGTATCTAATGAATAGAAACCACTGTGTTCGAGTTCTGTCTGTATCTCGCCTACAGTATTCATCATTTTATCTATTTCTTCAGGTGCAGCTTCAGCCATCTTGTCGTAAAGTTCCAGCATCTGTTTTTCTGCTTCGTACATATCATTGAAAGCAGTGCGCAGGACCTCGCGGATAGTTTTACCAGCCTCTAGTGTACTTTGCTGGTCTAAGTAACCAACAGTAACGCGTCCGGGCCATTCTACCTTGCCTTCATCCGGCAGTAAATGGCCGGTAACGATATTAAGGAAGGTCGATTTACCTTCGCCGTTGGCACCGACGAGACCGACATGCTCGCCGCGCAGTAATTTAAAAGAAACATTTTCCAAGATCTGGCGGCCGCCAAAAGTATGGGAAACATTAGTAACATTCAAATAGCTCATACTAAACCTCTTTCATGAAAATATATGTTACAATTTTAACGTAACTAATAGTAGTTTGTCAAAGCAGAAAACAGGATTTTACATGGAAATGTAGAATAAAGAAATACTGAATTTAATAAGGAGGCTTTTATAATGATCTGCGGAAATAAGCAAGATATAGAAAAAATACTGCCATATGTATCAGAGGGTTTACAGAAAGCTTTACAATATATAAAAGAAACAAACTTTGCCGAAGTAAAGAACGGTGAATATGAAATAGATGGCAGGGATGTATTTGTAAGAATTAATACCTATGCGACAGAAGATAAAATAAATAAAAAGCCCGAAGCTCATAATCAGTATATTGATGTCCAGTATTTAGGTGCAGGGGAGGAAATAATTTATTTTACACCCAGAAGAGCTGAACATATTGTTGTGGAAGATCATGCAGATGAAAGTGATCTGCTTTTTTACGAAGAAATAGAGGAGAAGGATCACGTAGTTTTGCAGACTGGTGATTTTGCTGTATTTTTTCCGTGGGAATTACATCGGCCTGGCTGCAGTACCAAGAATGGAATGCAAGAAGTGCAAAAAATAGTTGTTAAGATTAAACATAAAAATCAGTAAAAATTTCAAAAAAAGTGTTGACAAGATTACAAAATTGCCATATAATACCACTTGTGACGTTGAGAAACGTCAGTGACCTTCCCCGATAGCTCAATCGGTAGAGCACTCGGCTGTTAACCGAGTTGTTGTAGGTTCGAGTCCTACTCGGGGAGCCAGTAAATTTAGCCTGCTTTTTAAGCAGGCTTTTTATTTTGTTATCTAAATGTTTGTAACAATAGTTTTTTGGATAACAGTATTTAGAATATTGCTGGAGATAGATTGCTTTTTTATGATATAATGAAACTATAATATAGCGAAGGAGAATGATTCATGGCATTTGAGTTGATGAATACTCAAGAAATTCATGAGTTTGGATTGCAGGTATTGCTGCAGCATCTTACTGAAAAAGGTTTTGAAATAGAATTCGCTCAACCTAATAAAAGTGAGTTTCCACATGTAGTTGCTAAGCAAGGTGAGCAGTTGATTTTTATTTTGGTGGCTACTGATGTTTATCCCAATAAAGGTACTATTGCCAATTCTGATAAACAGGCATTATTGGAACATGCTCAAACTTTTGCAGCACAGTCTGCTTGTGCTTATTTGGGAATCGCTAATGCTGACGGTGTTGTTAATAAAGATAAAGAATTATGTGCCAAAGCTTTTAAAAATGCACAATTTTATACTGACTTCAGCGGATTGGAATTCATTCATTTCGAAGATTGAGGTGCTAGAAGATGGACTTACTGAAAGTTGATTATGATAAATGTATAAAATGTGGTATTTGTGTAGAGGCGTGTCCATCATGCATTTTATCAATGGGAGAGCTTGGACCTGAATGCAATTTTGACAGAGGCTGTATGAGCTGCGGCCATTGTGTTGCCATTTGCCCAACGGCTGCTATGGATAATAAATATGTGCCGCTAGAAGAACAATTGCCCTTGCCAATGCCTGTTTTAGATGCTGAAACTGCATATAATTTTTTACGTATGCGCCGATCAGTTCGTATGTTTAAACCGCAGCCACCAACTGAGTCAGATGTACGTAAACTGCTTGAAGTATGTCGCTATGCGCCAACAGCAGGTAATTCACAGGGAATGTATTATATAGTAATCAGTGATAAGGAAAAAATCAGTGCTATTGCTGAAGCTACAGCACAGTGGATGGAAAAGGAAATTGCAGAAGGAAGTTCTAACAGCAGATATTTTACTAATGTATTGAGAGCTTATCGCGAACGTGGTCAGGATATTATTGCCCGCAACGCACCGATGTTGATTTTTGCATTGGCCCGTAGGTTAAATACAACTGGCGTTAGCAATGCAGAACAGTCTTGGGCTTATGCAGAGCTTTATGCACCGACTATCGGTTTGGGAACGACTATTGCCGGATTTATCCAAACCTGTGGTATAGCCGGATATAAACCATTGCTTGACTTGGTAGAAGTACCGGCTAAGCAAAAAATAGTGGGTACTTTAATGGTTGGTTATCCGAAATATAAATTCCAAAGGTTGGTAGAACGACAGCATTTAAAAGTAGAATTTAAATAAAATACGAATAATGTAAAAAGAGCAGTAACCTTTAAGGTTACTGCTCTTTTTTATCTCAAATTTTTAATTTAGAAAATATAAAAAATAAAAATATATTTATTTATGAAAGGATTTAAAAGGATTGAGAAATAAAAAAGCCATATTATTGGCGCTTGAATATGGCTTTTTTATAACAAAAGTGTTACAATGATACATATATAATTGTAAAATAAAATAATAAAATATATTACAGTGAAAGTGCGCTGCGATCTGTTTTGTATTATTCATTTTAGATAATTTCAGGAGCGTGGAAAATTTGCATAGTTTTAGTAAATATAAAATATCGGCAGCAGATAGATATACATCTTTCTTACTGCCGATACTTTTGATTATAGTGGATTATATTGCAGTTGTTAGTGCTGAACAAGTTGCTTTTGTTATACGTAATTTTTTAATACCTGATGGTGGGGTACTGCATATTTCTTGGTTTAATTTTTGGGTTGTATTCCCATTGTTATATTTAATTTTTATAAATGTTGAACAACTTTACAGTCGTAGAATGCAGTTTTGGAAGTTGATAGAGAAATTGTTTCAAGCATCAATTTATGGGACTGTAGCAGTAATTATTGTTTTGTATATAGGGCAAATTACAAATGCTACCTCAAGATTATTCATTGTTTTATTTTGGGTTTTAACTTTTTTTTCATTGACTGTTTTTCGTTATCTAATAAAAAAAATCTTAGAATATTTTAATTTTCTACAAATTCCAGTTTTGATTATTGGTGCTGGTAAAACAGCAGAATTACTTGTAAATGGTATTATTGGTGATGCTGGTATGGGCTATAGAATAATTGGACTACTGGAAGATAATAATGTTGAAGAAAGTATTTTAAAGAAATTCCCAGTTTTAGGCGGTTTTGCTGATGTTGAAAATGTTGTAAGACAGACTGGAGTTCAAAATATTTTAATAGCTGCACCTGGATTAGAACAAGAAAAATTGATACAACTGATTTATAAAGTGCAGCCACTTGTGAAAAATATGGGAATTATTCCTAACCTTGTTGGTATACCAATGGGTGGAATTGAAGTAGAAAGTTTGTTTAATGAAAAATTGATGTTATTACGGTTAAAAAACAATCTGGCAAGACCGTTGAATAGGTATATAAAAACAATGTTTGACTTTGTAGTGACTTTGGTAGGGACTATTTTAATATCACCACTTTTATTATTTATTGCACTATGGATATACAAAGACTCGCCAGGACCAGTAATCTTTAAGCATATGCGTATAGGTAAAAATGGGAAGCCTTTTCCTTGCTATAAGTTTCGGAGTATGTGCGTAGATGCTAAAGCAAAGTTGGAAGAATTATTACAAAATGATCCTGAAGTAAAAGCAGAATGGGAACATGGTTTTAAACTGAAGAATGATCCGCGAGTAACAAAATCAGGAGCTTTTCTGCGTAAAACCAGTTTGGATGAGTTACCGCAAATATTTAACGTTCTTAAAGGTGAAATGAGCCTTGTAGGTCCAAGACCAATTATTCAAGAAGAACTGGAACGTTATGGTGAATATGCTGGTGACTATCTAATGGTAAAACCAGGTATAACTGGAATGTGGCAGGTAAGCGGACGTAGTGATATTGATTATACAGAACGTGTTTTGCTAGATAGTTGGTATGTGCGTAACTGGAGTATATGGATAGATTTGGTTATGTTATTTAAGACTGTTGCAGTTGTTTTATTTAGGAAAGGTGCATATTAATATGAAAGCATTTTTATTGTCAGCTGGATATGGAACAAGACTAAAACCGTTGACAAATAACATTCCAAAATGTCTGGTTCCTATTTGTGGGAAACCGTTACTGGCTTGGTGGATGGATTTATTTGAAAAACATGGTATTAATGAAGTATTAATAAACACACATTATTTAGCAGATGAAGTGAGAGAATTTATTGAATATTATAATGCCCAAAAAACAGGTGTTACTTTAATTGAATCATATGAAAAAGATTTATTAGGGAGTGGAGGGACAGTAGCTATTAATAAGTCATTCATAAAAAATGAAGAGAAATTTCTTATTTGTTACGCTGATAATTTAACTAATATAGATTTGAGTGAATTAATTAAGTTTCATACAAAAAAACAAGGCATATTAACGATGGGATTATTCTATACTAATAATCCTAAAGAATGTGGAATTGCTGCAATTGACTCACATGATTTAATTTATGAATTTATAGAAAAACCTGAACGACCCAAAAGTCATTTAGCAAATGCCGGTATCTATGTTACTAATCTGGATATTTTTAAATATCTACCACAAAAAAAGTTTATTGATTGACTGCATACCGTAAAGATGTATTACCTAGCTTGGTGAATAAAATGTATGGGTATCAAATGAAAGATTATTTACTGGATATAGGTAATTTGGAAAATTATAATAAAGCGCAAAAGGAGTGGAAGATGTGATAATTACAAAAACACCATTACGGATTAGCTTTACTGGTGGTGGAACAGATTTACCAGCTTATTACAAACAAGGGTATGGAGCAGTAGTTAGTGCTGCTATCAATAAATATGTATATATAACGATGAATAAAAGATTTGATGATACCATTAGAATCAGTTATTCTAAAACAGAAATAGTAGATTCATTAAAAGAAATTCAGCATGATATAGCTAAAGCCTGTATGCAGATGGCAGGGGTAGAGAAAGGTGTAGAAATTACTTCTATATCAGATATTCCCGCTGGTACGGGACTAGGATCTAGCAGCAGCTTTACAGTAGGTCTTTTAAATGCACTTTATTCTTACTGTGGAGAGCGTCTATCAGCATATGAACTAGCTGAAAAAGCTTGTCAAATCGAAATAGATATTTTAGGACATCCTATAGGTAAACAGGATCAATATGCAGCATCATTTGGAGGAATAAACTATTTCACTTTTGAACGTAATGGAGATGTTAATAGAGAAAAAATTGATGTTTCAGAAGATGACAAAAGATTAATGGACAGCAAACTTATGATGTTTTATACAGGAATTTCTCGTAGTGCAGATGGAATTTTAGCAAAACAGAGTGCTGAAACCAGTGAAAAATTAGATGTTTTAAATTATATGCGTAATCAGGCAAATGATATGAAATGTTTGCTAAATGAAGAAGGCTTTAATATTAAATTTGCTGAGATGCTGCATGATGGCTGGCAAAAAAAGAAGTCTATTATAAATAGTATATCTAATAATGATATTGATTCTTATTATAATCTTGCACTAGAAGCAGGGGCTAGCGGTGGTAAATTATTGGGAGCCGGTGGTGGCGGATTTATTTTGGTATATTGTGATGAACAGTATCAAAAGGCGGTACGTGAAGCAGTTGGATTATATGAATTAAATTTCCGTATTGCGCGTTATGGAAGCAGGGTAGTTTATTTTGCTTAATAAAGTTGTTTTTTTAGACAGAGATGGCGTAATAAATAAAGTGGCGGCGCCGCATGATTATATTAAGACATGGAACGAGTTTGAGCTTTTTGATGGAGTTGCTACGGCGATAAAAAAACTTAATGATGCGCAGTACATTGTTTGCGTAGTAACGAACCAACGCGGTGTTGCTCAAGGCATTATGTCTATGGAAGATGTCAATGAAATTCACAAACAAATGCAGTGCAAGCTTGAATTAAGTGGAGCGCATTTAGATGCTATATTTGTATGTCCTCATGAAAATGGAACTTGCGCTTGCCGGAAGCCTCAAACTGGTATGTTCCAGCAAGCTGAAGCAATATACGAAATTGATAAGAACAGCTCATATATGATTGGCGACAGTGAGAGTGATATTTTGGCAGGGAAAAAGTTTGGAATAAAAACCATTGCTATTACTATAAAAGAGTTTGCTGCTGATTATAAGTGCAACTCATTGTTTGAAGCAGTAAATTACATATTACAGGAGGAAGTAAAATGAAAGTTTTAATTACAGGTGGAGCTGGATATATTGGTAGTCATTGCAATAGATATTTTAATGAGCAAGGAATCGAAACAGTTGTAGTAGATGACTTGAGTGATGGTCATGAAGAGGCTGTTGTTGCTGGTAAGTTTGTAAAAGGCGACTTTGGCGATGCAAAGTTAATGAAAGAATTATTCAAAAAAGAGAAAGTTGACGCAGTGGTTCATTTTGCTGCTTTTGCGTCTGTTCCTGACTCTGTTGCCAGGCCTAAAAGATATTATGATAATAACGTGTCCAAGATGTTAAGTCTTTTGGATACTATCGTCGAAAGTGGCATTAAGTATGTTGTTTTCTCTTCTTCAGCGGCGACTTTTGGTGAACCTAAATACGTTCCTATTGATGAGAAACATCCTCAAGAGCCGATTAACCCATACGGAACCACTAAGCTAATTGGTGAACAAATTCTGAAAGATTATGAAAAAGCATATGGCTTACATTCCTGTTCTTTTAGATATTTTAATGCGTCCGGTTGTTCTCATGATGCGTTACTTGGTGAAGATCATAATCCGGAATGTCATTTGATTCCATTAGTTATTCGTGCAGCTTTAAATGGCAAACCCAGATTAAAAGTGTTTGGTGATGATTATGAAACTAAAGATGGTAGCTGTGTGCGTGACTATGTTCATGTAGAAGATTTAGCTGTAGCGCATTACTTAGGTCTTAAATACATTATGGAACATAATGTGACTGAACAGTTTAACTTGGGAAGTAATGATGGATTCACTGTATTGGAAATCATCAAAAAGTTTGCCTCCGAATTCCAGATAGAGCTTATTGTCAAACTGACTGATTCGCTCTTTAATGTGGGCAGACTGCATCTGCAGATACTTGTCATTGTCAAAACCAATTTTCATAATGAATAAATCCTCTCTTGTCCTCTGTATTATATTATGAGTTCTATCGTTCATATGCCGGAACTGTTCTGAAATATACAGAAAAATTCAGGCATGAAAAACCACAGAAAAAGTATACTACATATTGTGGTTAGTTTACAATCTTTTCATAATGTTTTTATT
>OGKW01001767.1_pt1 | contig 11817 bp, 10 predicted proteins | sample 1572601 | NCBI WGS metagenome assembly OGKW01 (sample SAMEA2581875, study PRJEB24529) | metagenome | biome: Human gut stool | place: China | collected 2011
TATATAGAATGTGCAGGAGCCACCGCCCGACGCGGTGGCTTTTGTTTTGCAGATTCCGAAATTATGCCTATCTTTGCAGTCCCGTCTGTCAAGCGGGGAAATGTGGAAAGATTTGACTGATTGCAAACCACAATAAAAAATCGCTAAAACAGCACATTTTTTATTTTCAACAGCCAATTTTTCCCATTTTATACGTTTAACCATTAAAAATGTATGAAAATGGGCTTTTTATTTACATCGGAATCGGTGTCCGAAGGACATCCCGACAAGGTTTCGGATCAGATTTCCGACGCAATCCTCGACGAATTCCTGCGCCGCGACGCCAACTCGAAAGTCGCCTGCGAAACCCTTTGCACCACGGGACTCGTGGTCGTGGCGGGTGAAGTGCGCTCGGAGGCGTATGTCGACGTGCAGGGCGTGGCGCGCCGCGTGATCAACCGCATCGGCTACACCCGGAGCGACTATCAGTTCGACGGCAACTCGTGCGGCATTCTGTCGGCCATTCACGAACAGTCGTCGGACATCAACCAGGGCGTCGTGCGCGAAGCCGAGGAGGAGCAGGGCGCCGGCGACCAGGGCATCATGTTCGGCTACGCCTGCAACGAGACCCGCGAGATGATGCCCGCGACGCTGATCCTGTCGCACGTGATCCTCAAGGAGCTGGCCGTCATCCGCCGCGAAGGCGAGGTGATGACCTATCTGCGTCCCGACTCGAAGTCGCAGGTCACGATCGAGTACGACGAGACGACGAACAAGCCGCTGCGCGTGCATACGATCGTCGTCTCGACGCAGCACGACGAGTTCATCCTCACGGGCGAGGGCCGCAGCGAGAAGGAGGCGGAAAAACAGATGCAGGACAAAATCCGCGAGGACGTGCGCACGATTCTCATTCCGCGGGTCAAGGCGCGTCTGGAGCGCGCCGGCGACCAGCTGGCCGCACTGATCGGCGACGACTACATCCTGCACGTGAACCCCACGGGCAAGTTCGTGATCGGAGGGCCTCACGGAGACACGGGACTTACGGGTCGCAAGATCATCGTCGACACCTACGGCGGCCGCGGCGCGCACGGCGGCGGCGCCTTTTCGGGCAAGGACTCGTCCAAAGTGGACCGCTCGGCGGCCTATGCCGCGCGCCACATCGCCAAGAACCTCGTGGCGGCGGGCGTCGCCGACCAGATTCTGGTCGAGTTGAGCTACGCCATCGGCATCGCGCAGCCGCTGTCGATCTACGTCGATACCTACAATTCACCCCGTCCCGCGGCGCTGGCCGGCATGACCGACGGCGAGATCGCCCGCCGCATCGGGAAGCTCTTCGACCTGCGTCCCGCGGCCATCGTGAAGCGTTTCGGCCTGAAAAACCCGATCTTCGAGGCGACGGCCTCCTACGGGCATTTCGGCAATCGTCCTTATACGAAGGTGGAGAAGGTCTGGGAAAACGGCGTCGAGACCGAGCGCGAAATCGAGTTCTTCGGCTGGGAGAAACTCGATGCCGTGGAGCAGATACGGAAGGAGTTCGGCCTTTAGCGTCCGGATACGCTGAAAAATCGGGGCGTCCGCGCAGGATGTCCCGATTTTTGTGCGAAAAGGACATACTAACCGGACGTTATTGTGCGTTTGTCCTTCGAAATTGAAATCTAAACGTATAGCTTATGTAATGAAGTTGCCTCTGATTAATAGAACCAAAACATTTAATTCATTATGAAAAAGGCATTTTTGATTTTAGGACTCGTAGCCGTGTCGGCCGCAGCCGGCGGACTGACGGCTTGGACGGTTTCCGCGGACCGCGGAGGTTCCGTCGCATACATCGAGCGCGAGGTGGAACGTACGCCCGCGCTGGGAACCCAGTTTACGTCTTACCAGGCCGAGCAGTATCCCGATCTCACCTACGCCGCCGAGAATGCGGTGAAGGCCGTCGTGAACATCGAGGCCATCCAGCAGGTCGAGATGCCCCAGCGCCGGGGCTACGATCCGTTTCTGGAGTTCTTCGGAATCCCGCAGGATTACGGCCGCGGCGACGGAGGTCCGCAGTACCGCGAGCAGCGGGCCGGCGGTTCGGGTGTGATTATTTCGGAGGACGGCTATGTCGTGACGAACAACCACGTCGTGGACGGGGCTTCGAAACTCAAGGTGAAGCTCAACGACGGGCGTTCGTTCGACGCCAAACTCATCGGCAAGGATTCGGCGACGGACCTCGCGCTGCTGAAGGTCGAGGCCAAGGGGCTGCCTACGCTGGCTTTCGGATCGTCCGATGCGCTGCGTCTGGGCGAATGGGTGCTGGCGATCGGTTCGCCGTTCGACTTGCAGTCGACCATCACGGCCGGCATCGTGAGCGCCAAGGCGCGGCAGCTGGGAGCCATTCCCAACGATTTCAGGATCGAGTCGTTCATCCAGACCGACGCGGCGGTGAACCCCGGCAACTCGGGCGGCGCGCTGGTCAACACCCACGGCGAGCTGGTGGGCATCAACACGCTGATCAAGTCGCAGACGGGAAGCTACGTGGGCTATTCGTTCGCCATTCCCGAGTCGATCGTCCGCAAGGTGGTGGTCGATCTGAAGGAGTTCGGCGTCGTGCAGCGCGCCCTGCTGGGCGTACAGTTCCGCGTCGTGGATCAGGATTTCCTCGATACGGAGGGTAAAGAGTTGGGCATCAAGGATCTGGGCGGCGCCTACGTGGCCGCAGTTGTCGAGGGCGGAGCCGCTTCGGAGGCCGGAATCCGCAAGGGAGACGTGATTCTGGACATTGATGGCGTGAAAATTGTTGAGCCTTCGACGCTTCAGGAGCAGATCGCCAAACGCCGACCCAACGATACGGTTAAATTATCCGTAAAAAGAGACGGAAAGGTGAAACAATTTGACGTTACTTTGCGTAATAAAGCAGGTAAAACGGAATTGGTTACCAAGGAGGACGTCGACGTTGTCGATGCGCTCGGAGGTAAGTTCGCCGATGCGGGCGCCAAACTGTGCCGCGAACTTGACATCAAGGGCGGCGTGCAGGTGGTCGGCATCAAGGCCGACGGAATTCTGGCCCGCGCCCGTGTTAAACAGGGATTTGTGATCACTCACATCAACGACCGCCCGGTCTATTCGCTCGGCGACATGCAGCGGATGACGGAGAAGGTCCGTTCGATCGACGGCGTTTATCCCAACGGCCGTTCGGCAAGCTACACGCTGGTGGAGTAAATCGCAGCCCGGGCGGGTTTATGGATTGCAGTATTATTAGGATAGTTAGAAAAAAATATGCGTCAATTAAAGATTACAAAGTCCATCACCAACCGCGAAAGCGCCTCGCTGGACAAGTACTTGCAGGAAATCGGCAAGGAGGAGCTTATCACGGTCGAGGAGGAGGTGGAACTCGCCCAGCGAATTAAAAAAGGAGACCAGGAAGCGCTTGAGAAGCTCACCAAAGCCAACCTGCGTTTCGTGGTGTCCGTCGCCAAACAATACCAGAATCAGGGATTGAGCCTCCCGGACCTGATCAACGAGGGCAACCTCGGGCTGATCAAGGCCGCCGAGAAGTTCGACGAGACCCGCGGTTTCAAGTTCATCTCCTATGCCGTGTGGTGGATTCGTCAGTCGATTCTCCAGGCTTTGGCCGAGCAGTCGCGCATCGTGCGTCTGCCGCTCAACCAGGTGGGTTCGCTGAACAAGATCAATAAGGCGTTCGCACGCTTCGAGCAGGAGCACGAGCGCACGCCGTCGCCCGAAGAGCTGGCTACGGAACTGGAACTCCCGAAGGAGAAGGTCACCGACACGCTGCGTGTCGCCGGCCGCCACGTATCGGTCGACGCTCCGTTCGCCGACGGCGAGGACAACTCGCTGCTGGATGTGCTGGTGAATCCCGATTCGCCCAACGCCGACCGCGGGCTGATCAACGAGTCGCTGTCGACCGAGGTGGACCGTGCGCTGGAGACCCTCACGGAGCGTGAGCGCGACATCATCAAGTACTTTTTCGGCATCGGAACCTCGGAGATGACTCTCGAGGAGATCGGCGAGAAGTTCGACCTGACGCGCGAGCGCGTGCGTCAGATCAAGGAGAAGGCGATTCGCCGCCTCCGGCATTCGTCGCGGTCGAAACTCCTGAAATCCTATCTGGGATAGGGAATCCCGTGCAGTTCGTAAAAATCCCGGCCTTGCTTCTTGCAGGGCCGGGATTTTTCGTCTTTCGGGCGGGGAGGATTACCACACGATCGGTTCCTTGCCCACGGAGCGGAGGTATTCGTTGGCGCGCGAGAAGTGGCGGCAGCCGAAGAATCCCCGGTAGACCGACAGCGGCGAAGGGTGCACGGCTTTGAGGATCAGGTTGCGCTGCGGGTCGGCGATGGCGCCTTTCTTCTGGGCGTAGCTGCCCCAGAGCATGTAGACGATGCCCTCTTTGCGCTGGGCGATGGCGCGCACCACGGCGTCGGTGAAGGTCTCCCAGCCGCGGCCGGCGTGCGACGCGGCTTCGTGAGCGCGGACCGTGAGCACGGCGTTGAGCAGCAGCACTCCCTGTTCGGCCCAGCGGTCGAGGTTGCCCGTAGACGGTATGGGCGTGCCGGTGTCGTCGGAGACCTCCTTGAAGATGTTTTGCAGCGAGGGCGGGAAGGGAACTCCGTCCGCGACCGAGAAACAAAGCCCGTTGGCCTGTCCGGGACCGTGATAGGGGTCCTGGCCGATGACGACCACTTTCAGACGGTCGAACGGGCATTTGTCGAAGGCGCGGAAGATGTTGCTGCCGCGCGGGAAAATGCGCCGCGAGGCGTATTCCTGCCGTACGAACTCCGTGAGCTGCGCGAAATAGGGTTTTTCGAACTCCGGGGCGAGGAGTTCCTTCCAGTCGGGGGCTATCTTTACATCCATGTTACGAGCGGTTAAAGTCGTGTAAATGTAGTAAAAAGTTCCCGGAATGCCGTGTTTTTGCGGCGGATTTCGGCGGGCAGTGCAAAAAACGGGCGGCATCCGCTGAACTTGGGGTGGACGCCGCCCGTCGCTGATGGTAAGAAGGGGGCTATTTTTGGGTTGCGCCGTAGCCCACGACGAGGATTCCGTTGAGACTGCCTTGGGGTTTTTCAGGCCGTTCGGAGAGCTTGTCCCCGCTGCCTTGGAGGTAAAAATCGACGGGCAGCGTATATTTCACGCGCACCTTCTCTCCGCGCTGCTCGCCGGGCGTCCATGCTCCGGCGGGCGAGGAGGCGATCACGCGGCGGGCCTCGTCGGCAAGCAGTTTGTCGGGCGATTGCAATACCAGGATGTTGCTTACCGAACCCTCCTTTTCGATGGTGAACGTCACGACCACGCGGCCCTGAATGTTCCGTTCCACGGCCTCGGCGGGGTATTGGAGGTGCTCCTGCACCCACGCGCGGAAGTCGTTGAGGTCGCCGCCGCGGAACGAAGGCATCTTTTCGACGATCAGAAACGGCATGTCTTCCGTGGACGCGGAGGCGATTTCGACCGATCCGGGTTTCTCGTTGAAAACGGCTTCGTCAGCCGCCGGTTTGGCTGCGCCTTTGGTGGTGATCACGATCACGCCGTTTTTACCCCGCGAACCGTACACTGCGGTGGAGGACTGATTTTTGAGGACGCTGATCCGTTCGATCGTATTGGGGGCGATGTCGTCGATGCTCGTCCGCTCGACGCCGTCGACGATATAGAGCGGTTTGGCTTTCCGCTCCTTTTCGGCTCCTGCGGCGCTTTGGGGCGCGGGCGTTTTTTGGTCGCCGAGGGTTACGCTGACGGGGTCGAGCTTGTTGCTCTCGGTCTCCAAGGTGATTTCAAAACTCTCTGCTCCGGATTTGTCGGAGACGCGGACTTTCCGGGTCTGGCAGCCGATGTAGGAGATGACAAGTTCATTGCCGGGAGCCGCTAAAATCTGCGCCGTGCCCTCCTTGCCGGTCACGGTTCCGACGTTCGATCCGCTGATCAGTACGATTGCGCCCGGAAGCGGCTGGCCGTTCTGGAAGACGGTTACGGAGACTTTTTTCTTCGTTGCGTCCTGGGACGCTGTTTCGTCGGCCGGGGCCTTTTCGGTCTCTGCAATCCGGACCTCGGCGGCGCGCGTGGTCAGCGAGAAAGCGCACAGGAGTCCTATCACGGCGGGAAGCGTTCCCGCCAGCCGCAGCAGGGAGTGCCTGCCGGAAGTTTTCGTTGTCATCATTTTAAAGCGTTTTTTGGTTAAGGAATCCCGCAGCCCGTTGGCTATTTCCGGACTATAACCGAATAGCTGCCTGAATATGGTTTTCATGTAATGTTCGATGTCGTACCCTTCGGCCAGCACGTCGCTGTCGGCTTCGAACTCCTCGGCTTCGGTGAGCCGCCGTGCGGCGAGCCATACGAAAGGGTTCCACCACAGCGCGGCCTTCATGCATTCCATCGCCACGCGCTCGGCGGAGTGGCGGTGGGCGACGTGGCTCGCCTCATGGGCTACGATGGCCTGCAACTCTCCGGCCGGGATCTGGTCCCAGAGGTAGATCGAGCGGAAGAACGAGAACGACGCAATCCGCTGCGGGGTGCGCACGAGCGTGAAACGCTCCGTGCGGGTGATCGCCGCACCGCGCCGCAGCCGGCGGATGCGCACGACCTGCCACAGCATGACGCCCGCGACCAGCCCGACCCCGATCAGGTATACCGCCAGGCATATCGCTTCGGGCGTAATGGCCGGCGTCGCCTCTTCGACCACCTCGGCGGTCCATTCGGCCTCGGGCAGGGCTACCGTTGGGATGACCTCGACCGCTTCGCCCGGCCAGACGGGGATGCGCAGCAGCGGAATGACCGCCGCCAGGAGGGTCGATGCGAGCAGGTAGGCCCTGCACCAGCCGAACCGCACGTGCCGTTCGAGCAGGATGGCGTAGGCCGCCAGCAGCACGCCGCTGCAAGCCAGCGCTTCGAGGGCGTAGATGGCGAGGGTTTTCACGACGGTTATTTTTTGGCGTTGTGCATGATTTCGAGAATTTCATCCATCTCCCGGGCGGGGATGTTTTCATGGCGCGAGAAGAACGACACCAGTTGGGCCAGCGAGCCGTCGAAATAGCTGGAAAGCATCGACGACATGACGCCGCGGGCATACTCCTCGCGGCCGATCAGCGGAAAATAGCGGTGGCTCTTGCCCTCGGCCGTATGGCTGACGAAGCCCTTGTTCTCCAGAATCTTGAGAAACGTGGCGACGGTGGTGTACTTGGGGTGGGGTTCGTCGGTCCGGGCGATGATGTCGTTGACCACCGCGTCGCCCAGACGCCAGAGAATCTGCATGATCTCCTCCTCGCCGCGAGTCAGTTCCGTAATCTTGGTATTCATAGGTCGTGTTGTTTCGGGTTTACGACACAATATTACTACTAAATTTTTAGTAAAACAAATTTTCGATCTAAAAATTTAGTAGATAAGCCCGAAATAATTGATACCTAATGTTTATAAGAAAGGTGGAGAGGCCTGGTCGGAGTGGTCGGAGCTGGGAGCGAGGCTATCGTAGCTGCCGTTCGGCCTCGTTGTCTTTCTCCTCCTTGTCGTCCTCCTCCCAGTCGAACCACGGGAATTCGTGCCGGCCGCCCAGCGCGAAGCGCGTGTAGGTGATCGGAAGTCCCATTTCGAGAAAGCGGGTTTCATAAGCCGTCTTGACCGAAAGCACCTCGTCGGCGAACCCCGAACCGTAGATGTCGGGTTCGGAGACCTCGCAAGTCAGCCCGTAATGGCGGATGACCTCGCCCGTGTAGGCGTAGAGGTGCTTGGAGTCGGTCTTGAGGTTGATCCACCCGTCGGGCCGGAGCAGGCGGGCGTAACAAGCCAGGTAGAGCGGCGAGGTGAGACGTTTCTTGGCCCGCCGGGTCTTGAGCTGCGGATCGGGGAAGGTGATCCAGATTTCGGACACTTCGTTTTCGGCGAACAGCGCGTCGATGAACTCGATGCGTGTGCGCAGGAAGCCTACGTTGTGCATCCTGCGGTCCGTGGCGGTCTTCGCGCCGCGCCACATGCGTGCGCCCTTGATGTCGATGCCGATGTAGTTGCGCTGCGGGTCGCGCTGAGCCAGCGCGACGGTGTATTCGCCCTTGCCGCAGCCCAGTTCCAGTACGATGGGATTGTCGTTGCGGAAGAAATCACGGTTCCAGTTCCCTTTCAGCGGGTGGTCGCGGTGGAACACCTCGTCGAATTCGGGTTGCACGAAACATTCGAAAGTCAGGTTCTCGCGGAACCTGCGGAGCTTGTCTTTGCCCATAGTGGTCTGTTGTTCCGCCGGACTGCGGGGCCGGCAGGACGGTAATGTGTTTTCGGTTATCTGCTTTGCTGCAGGTCGACGCCGACGGCTTCGACCCCGCGGACGGGGCGGACCGGCGTGACCGAGCAGCGGTAGTCGCCGTGCTGCGTGAGGCGGATTCGGCGGCGGTAGGGGATCGCTGCCTCGCGCATCAGGGCCGCGGGACCTTTCGGGTGCGGGATGACGAGCAGGAACCACTCCCCGAAGCGGAGCGAATCGGGGGTTACGGTGGCGATGCGGACCGTCAACGTGTCCTCCGCGAAGTGGTCGTTGCAGCGCAGGGAGATCACGGCGTCGCGGTGTCTGCGTTCGGCAGGCGGATTTCGGCCCGCGAGTCCCACCGGGCGGGGTTGACGTCGGTGACCGCCGACTGGTGGGGCGAGACGCAGCTTCCGGCCAGAAGCGCGGCCGCCACGGCCGCGATATGCCCTGCCGAGCGTTTCACCGCGCTATTGGTTTTGATGCGTTCCGCCGTTATTGCCGCCTTCGCTGCCGCCTCCGTTGCCGTTATTGCCGGCCGGGGCGTTTCCGCCGTTGTTTCCGTTTCCGTTTCCGTTTCCGCGGCGGCGGTTGCGGTTGTTGCGGCTGCGGTTTCCGCCCTCGCGGCCGCCTCCGTTGTTTTCACGGGGTTCGCGGCCGTTGTTCTCGCGGCCGTTGTTTTCGCCTCGGTTATTGTCGCCGCGGCCGTTGTGCGGACGCTCGCCGTTGCCGCCGTTCTGACGCTCCCCTCCGTTGCCTCCGTTGCGCGGACGGTCGTTGCGGCGCGGCTGCCTGTCGGGACGGCCGGGCTGTCCTTCACGCGGCTGGCGGGTCTCTCCGCCGGACTCCTGCGGCGTCTGTCCGTTCTGCCCTGCGGGGCGTCCCTGCTCGCCGCGGCCCTTGTTGTTGCGGCCGCCGCGCTTGCGGCGTTTGGCCTGGTCGAAGCGGGTGATGCTGTCCTCCTCCGAACGGTAGGTCGGCTCCTCGATCTCCGGGCGGATGTCGTCGGCGTCCTGCAACCGTTCGACCTTCTTACCCTGGCGGTTCAGCGCCATGATCTCCCGCACGCGCGAAACGGGCAACGTGGTGACGTTGGCCATCGCCTCCTTCGACGAAGAGAAGGTCATCGTTCCGGCCAGCACGTCGCTCTTGACGCAGAACCATTCGCCTTCGGCGGCCTGGAGCGGTTCGCGCAGGCGTGGGAACTCCTTGCGGGCGTCGACATAGGTGTCGTATTCGTACATCATGCAGCACTTGAGTTTCGAGCACTGCCCGGCCAGCTTCTGGGGGTTGAGCGAAATGTCCTGCACGCGCGCGGCTCCGGTCGTGACGCTCGAAAAGCTCGACATCCACGACGCGCAGCACAGTTCGCGGCCGCAGGCGCCCAGTCCGCCGATGCGTCCGGCCTCCTGGCGGGCGCCGATCTGCTTCATCTCGATGCGGATGTGGAACCGTTCGGCGAAGACCTTGATCAGTTCGCGGAAGTCCACGCGCTCGTCGGCGATGTAGTAGAAGATCGCCTTGATCTTGTCGCCCTGATACTCCACGTCGCCGATTTTCATGTTCAGGCCCATGTCGGCGGCGATCTGCCGCGAGGCGATCATCGTCTCGTGCTCCAGCGCGATGGCCTCCTGCCACTTTTCGATGTCGTAGGGTTTGGCCTTGCGGTAGATCTTCTTGTATTCGCCGTTGTAGGGGTTGAATCCCGTGCGGCGCATCTGGCGCGCCACCAGGTCGCCCGTGAGCGACACGACGCCGATGTCGTGGCCCGGCGACGCTTCGACGGCCACGATGTCGCCCCGTTTGAGGTCGAGGTTGTTGACGTTCTGGTAGAACGAACGGCGGGTGTTCTTGAAACGCACCTCGACGATGTCGCTCGGCATGTTGACCGGGTACTCGTCGAGCCAGGCCGTTTCGTGGAGCTTGAAGCACCCGTCGCAGAGTTTGGCTTCCGGCTCCGAGCCGCAGTTGCAAAAGGCGCACCCGCGGCCCACTTCGGGTTTGCAGGCGCCCGTATGTCGTTTTTCGGTATCCATGATTGGGTATAATTTGCGTAAAGATACAAAATAATTCACAATTCAGAATTCAGAATTCACAATTTTGGCTTATTCGGGAACTATGCCTGCAAACTGAATTTATGAATTGCGAATTGTGGATTGTGAATTCCCGTTTGCATGCAAACGGCTGATGCTGCGGCGGATGCGCACGATCATCATCACGGCTGCGGCCGACAGTCCGAACGAGAAGCCCAGGAAAAGCCCCGAAGGACCCATGCCCATCGTGAAACCGAACAGGTAGCCCGCCGGGAGGTTCAGCAGCCAGTAGGAGACGAAGGCGATCGGCATGATGATCTTCACGTCCTGAATGCCCCGCAGGATACCCACCGAGACGTTCTGGATGCCGTCCGACAGTTGGTAGAGCGCAGCGAAGACCATCAGGTTCGAGGCGATGGCGATCACCTCGGCGTTGGTGGTGAAAATATAGGGAATCGTCTGCCGTAAAGTGACGAACACCACGGCGGCGAAGAGGTTCCACGCGATGACGATATGCAGCGCCGCCCTGGCCGCCAGGCCCAGTTCGTCGAACCGCCGCGCGCCGTAGCAATGCGAAATACGGATCGTCGTCGCCGCGCCTACGGCTGTGACGATCATGAAGGCGAAATTGCCCATCGTCAGCGCGATCTGGTTGGCGCTGATGGCCACGGCGTCGAACCACCCCATCATGATGCTCGTCAGCACGAAGGCCGACGCTTCGAGGAACATCTGTCCCGAAATCGGCACGCCCATGCGCACCAGCTGCCGCACCGAGCGGCGCGAGTAACGCACTTCGGGCAGCAGCGCGGCATACTCGCGCAGACGCTTGCGGCGGTAGAAATACCAAATGGCGACGAGCGGCATGGCGATGCGCGAAATGAGCGTCGCCACGCCCGCACCCGTCGCTCCCATTGCTTCGAAACCGCAATGTCCGAAGATGAAGACCCAGTTCAGCACGACGTTCATCAGGTTGCACCCGACGACGATCACCATCGACACGACGGTGTTGCCCACCCCTTCGAGAAACTGCTTGAACGCGAAGAAGAGCATGACGGCCGGCATACTGAAAGCCATGAGCCTGTAATAGGGAATCGCCAGGTCGACCACCTCGGCGGGCTGTCCCATGCGATACATGAGCGGAATGACGGCCAGTTGCACGGCGGCGATCAGAAAACCCAGCACGGAGTAGAAGATCATGGCGTTTTTGAGATAATCCGCCGCACCGCGCTTGTCGCCCTGCGCGAACCGCTCGCCCACGAGCGGGGTCAGCCCCAGCGTCAGCCCCATTCCGGTGACGAAGAGGATGAAGAAGACCGCGCCGCCGAACGACACGGCGGCCAGCGGCAGCGGATCGTCGCCGCCGAACTGTCCCACCATGGCGTTGTCGGCGAACTGCACCAGAATTTGCCCCACCTGCGACAACACGACGGGCAGGGCCAGTTTCAGATTGGCCCGATATTGTTCCTTATAACGCGAAAAACTGTACATAGGGCCGCAAAGATACGAATAAGCCGAGAGAAAAAAGCAAGCTCGTTTGCATTTTTTCCGAGGCGAAGTATCCAAGGCGCAGCCGAAGAACGATTA
>OGKW01001775.1_pt1 | contig 11769 bp, 8 predicted proteins | sample 1572601 | NCBI WGS metagenome assembly OGKW01 (sample SAMEA2581875, study PRJEB24529) | metagenome | biome: Human gut stool | place: China | collected 2011
TCTTTTCGCTGGCTCGGGGGCTGTCGTTCCCGATGATGACCATGCCCGTGATGCCCTGTTCGGTGGCGGTCTTCACCATCGGTCTGATGCTGGCCTTCACGCACCGTATCAACATCTTCCTCGTGCTGTTCCTCTGCCACTGGGCGCTGATCGGGCTGGCGAAGGTCTACTTCTTCGGTATTCCCGAAGACTTCCTGCTGGCCGCTTCGACCGTGCCGGCGCTCTACCTCTTTTTCCGCGAATACATCGCCAAGAACCGCGAACTGCGCACCAAGCCCGACGCGCGGATGCTCAACGGGCTGTTGATCCTGCTCTGCATCGTCATCGGCCTTTTCTTCACCGCCACGCTGCTGCACCAGATCCGGCTCTACGTCTGACCGGACGACCGCCCCGCTTCTTCGGGAATCGATAGGCGGGATCGCGAAAAATTCGTAACTTTGTCGCCCGACAAGTACGAAACAGATGGAATCACCGATATTGCAGGGGCTCAACCCCGCCCAGCGCGCCGCCGTCGAGGCCTACGACTCCGCGTCGCTCATCATCGCCGGAGCCGGTTCGGGCAAGACGCGCGTGCTCACCTCGCGCATCGCCTATATGATCCAAAAAGGAATCAAACCCAAAAATATTTTGGCAACGACATTTACGAATAAAGCAGCGCAGGAGATGCGTGAGCGTATTGTCAAAATGATTCCAGAACATTTGACCGAGGGTCAAGCTCGCCATATTTGGATGGGTACCTTCCACTCGATCTTCGCCCGCATCCTGCGCACCGACGCCGAGCGGATCGGCTTTCCGACGAACTTTACGATCTACGATGCGTCCGATGCCAGGAACCTCATCAAGACGATCGTCAAGGAGCTGAACCTCGCCGACGACAAGTACAAGCCCAACACGATCGCCTCGCGCATCTCGCAGGCCAAGAACGCGCTGGTCACCCCGGGCGCCTATCTGGCTAATTCGGCGCACGCCACCGAAGACCGGCGGGCGCAGATTCCCGAGTTCGGCAACATCTACAACCTCTACTGCCAGCGCTGCAAGCACAACGGCGCGATGGATTTCGACGACCTGCTGTTACAGACCAACATCCTGCTGCGCGACTGTCCCGACGTGTTGGAGCGTTATCAGGAGCAGTTCAAATATATTCTGGTCGACGAATATCAGGATACCAACCATGCCCAATATCTTTTAACCAAGCTTCTGGCGGCCAGACATCGTAATATCTGTGTCGTGGGCGATGCCGACCAGAGTATTTACGGCTGGCGCGGTGCTGATATCCAGAACATTCTGGATTTTGAAAAGGATTATCCCGAAGCCAAAATCATCAAGCTGGAACAGAACTACCGCAGTACGCAGGTTATTTTGGATGCCGCTAATGCTGTTATTGAAAATAATACAGGCCGCAAACCTAAAAATTTGTGGACGGATAATGATAATGGTGTGGCGATCACTTATTTTCAGGCTATCGACGAACGCGACGAGGCCCGTTTTGTGATCGAAAAACTGCAGGAGCTGCAGGGCCAGCAGAATATGAAGCTGGGCGAGATGGCAGTCTTGTACCGCACAAATACGCAGTCGCGTATTTTTGAGGAAATGCTTATCAAAAGCGGGATCACCTATAATATGGTCGGAGGACTTAAATTCTACGACCGTAAGGAGATCAAGGATATTATCGCTTATCTGCGCGTGATTTTTAACCCGGCAGATTCACTGAGTCTGCTGCGGATCATCAATGTACCGCGCCGCGGTATCGGCGATGCAACGCTGGCCAAGCTGCAGGCCCATGCCGCTGAAAATGGGATGTCGTTGTTTGACGTGGTATCGAATGCCGCGCAGGTCGAAGGACTGAGCATCCGTTTCGTCAGCAAGCTGGATGAACTGGCGGCTATCATTTTTGATTTGATGAATCAGGCTGATAACCTTCCGGTAGAGGAACTGATCGAACAGGTGCTGAATAAGACCGGTTATATGGAAGAACTGCGGAATGAGCATACAGCGCAGGCGCAGAGCCGCATCGACAACCTGATGGAATTGATGTCCGTCGGGCAGGAATTTGCCAAGACGGAAGAAGATAATAATCTGGAAAATTTCCTGGGGCATGTGGCGCTGGTGTCGGATATTGACGATGCCGAGCTGGGTGAGGACGCTATTACGCTGATGACACTGCATTCTTCGAAGGGTCTGGAATTTCCGATCGTCTTTTTGGCCGGCATGGAGGAAGGTATTTTCCCACATGCGCGGACGCTGATGAATGAGGAAGAAGTGGAAGAAGAACGCCGCTTGTGTTATGTTGGCATTACCCGTGCAGAGAAACAGCTCTTTTTGAGCAATGCAAAGATGCGGACTATTTATGGGCATACGGTGTCCTACCCGCCGTCACGGTTTTTACAGGAAGTGCCGCGTAATCTGGTTACGGTCTTCAAACGTCCGGCTTTAGAACGCAGGACGATCAATATGGTGGAAGCAAAACCGCAGAAACGCAGCCGTGATACGAACTGGTTCCTGGGCGGGCAGGAAAGCTTTATTCCCAAGCAGGCAATGAGCACTGCGGGAGCTGCTGCCGGCGGCAGTTTTAAGGCCGGCGATAAGGTGAGCCATGCTAAATGGGGAGTGGGGACAGTCGTCAGTGTTACATCTTCGCAAGATGGGCAGGAAGTGAAAATCGCGTTTGCCGGTGCCGGTATCCGCAGCCTGCTGACCAAGTATGCAGTATTGAAGAAGCTGTAATTAAATAGTGTTTTGGTGGCAAAGTGCCGTACCATATATAGAATAGTAAAATTAAATTTGACACTCTGATTTTTGAAACAATGAGACTAAAGCCTGAAAAACAGAAGCCGCCGAAGGGCAGCATAATAAAGGAGGCAGTCATGGAACTGGAACGCGCACAGGCTAAAAACGAGGCCGAACATTTGCGGGCAGAGATCCGCCATCACGAATTTTTATATTATGTGCTGGATGCACCTGAGATCACCGACGCAGAATATGACCGGATGCTGGTGCGCCTGCGTGAGCTGGAAGCGGCCTGGCCTGACGATGTGCCTGCCGACTCGCCGACGCGCCGTGTAGGCGGGAAGGTGAATCCCGAATTTACTGAGGTCAGACATCTGACGCCGCTTTTGAGTCTGGGCAATGCTTTTTCGGATGCAGAGCTGGTAGCTTTTGATCAGCGTGTGCGCAGCGGTCTGCCGGAAGGCAGCGCTGTAGAATATGTTATGGAGCCGAAAATCGACGGACTGGCCTGCAGCCTGATTTATGAAAATGGACGGTTGGTAAGGGCGGCAACGCGCGGGGACGGTGTGACCGGCGAAAATGTAACAGCCAATGTACGCACGATCCGGTCGATCCCTTTGGTGCTGAATATGAAAAACGGCACCGCGCCGCCGGAGCTTTTAGATGTGCGCGGTGAAATCTATATGCCAAGGCATGCTTTTATGCAGCTGAACGAACAACGCCTGGAGGCCGGCGAGAGCGAATTTGCCAATCCGCGTAATGCGGCTGCCGGCAGTCTGCGTCAGCTGGACCCTAACGTAACGGCGCAGCGGTCGTTAAGTTTTTTTGCTTATGCCGTAGGCGAAGGAGCCAGGGACAAGCATGCCGATTCTTTGGCGATGCTGGCTGATTATGGCTTTAAGGTCAGCGAAAATTACCGTATCGTAAAAAGTATCGATGCGGCAATAGAATATATCAGAGACTTTGACTCCCGGCGTAAAAGTCTGGCTTATGATACTGACGGCGCAGTACTTAAAGTCAACGCTGTTTATCAGCAGGATATTTTAGGTGCGACAGGCAAGGACCCACGCTGGGCGATCGCTTTTAAATTTCCGCCTGAGCAGGCTGAAACCAGGCTGGAGGATATCGTGATCCAGGTTGGGCGCACAGGCGTGCTGACGCCGACGGCGGTATTGACGCCGGTAAGGCTGTCGGGCAGTACGGTAAGCAGGGCCACGCTGCACAATGAAGATTTTATTAAAGCGAAGGATATCAGGATCGGCGATACGGTGGTCATCAATAAAGCCGGTGAAATCATCCCGGAGGTGCTGCATGTCGTGCTGGGCAAACGGCCGGAAGATACGAAGCCTTATGCGATGCCGCAGGAATGCCCGGAGTGCGGCTGGGCTGTTGAACGTAAAGACGGTGAGGCAGCTTTGCGCTGCACTAATCCGCATTGCCCGGCTTTGGGACGCGAAGGGCTGATCCATTTTGCTTCTAAAGGAGCAATGGATATCGAAGGCTGCGGACCGGCGGTGATCAATCAGCTGCTGGAGGCGGAACTGATCCGCGACGTCAGCGACCTGTATCTGCTGACTAAAGAACAGCTGGTAGTGCTGGATAGAATGGGTGAAAAATCGGCGGAAAATTTAGTGAAAGCTATTTCCGCCAGCAAGGAGCAGAGCTTCGACCGGCTGCTTTTCGGCCTGGGCATCCGTCACGTCGGGGCCAAGGTGGCTAGGCTGCTGGCAGTGCATTTCGGTACGGTCGAGAATTTGCTGGCTGCCGATGCAGAGCAGATCGCCGCTATCGACGATATCGGACCGAAGATAGCTGAAAGTGTCGTTACTTATTTGGCGTCGCCGTTGAACCGCGACTTGCTCGCCCGTCTGAAAGAGCTGGGTCTGAATATGGAAATGCAGGTTCAGGCTGTCAGCGAAGAGCATCCCTTTTATGGCAAAACTATGGTCTTTACAGGTACGATGCCGACTTTGGGACGTGCTGAAGCGCAGACTATGGCGCAGGACGTGGGCGCTAAGGTCAGCGGCAGCGTCAGTAAAAAAACGGACTATGTCGTCGCCGGTGCCGAAGCAGGCAGTAAGCTGACGAAGGCGGAACAGCTGGGTGTGACTGTTATCGACGAAGCCGAATTTTTGCGCTTGCTAAGCGGTGCAGCTGAAGTATCGGGGACAGAGACAAAGGAACAGAAGCTTTTTTAAAAATATAATAGAAAAACAAACGACTGCATAATTTTTATTATGCAGTCGTTTGGCGTTTATGAAGCTAAAATTTTTATTTGTCCAGATAAGCGGCTGTGATCTCGCCGGTGTAGTAAGTGTGCCAATCCTTATCGGCATACCATCTGTCGGCCAGGGCCTTATCAAAATTTTCCAGTGCCATTTCGCGTTTTTCCACGATGCGGCATTCCAGATGCAGCCCGGCGCCTTTGATGACGGGAACTTTAACGGTCTGTCCTTCGGCAGGAGTGATTTCTGACGCGGCGAATTTATCCATGTCACGTCCTGATTTGCTGCCGCATAGTCCCAGTGCTTTACTGAAAGCGGCTGTCAGCGGAAAACTGACGGTAAATTCGTTATGGGCTTCGATCAGCTCGTGCGTATAGCGTGAGTGACGTACCATTACGGTAAAAACAGGTTTGCCCCAAATATTGCCCAGCGCTCCCCAGCCAATCGTCATCGTATTGTGTCTGCCGCCTGCGGCAGTAGTAAGAAAAGCACCCTTCGCCAAAACCTTTAAAATAGTTTCCGCATGGTCGAAAGCGTTGATATTTTGCATAGCTGTCACACTCCTTCTACTATTATTATAATCGCTTTTGTGTGACAATGCTGTAAATTTGGCGAAAACAGGCATTGAAGCCAGGTGAAAATATTCAAATAGAGATCGATTGACAGTGCAAAAGAAATAAATTAAACTAGGTGCAAGTAAAAATATATCTTTAGGAGGCATTTTATGTTGAAGAAAAGTATGGCGGCAGTAGTTATGGTCATGGTGTTTGCCCTGGCACTGGCAGGCTGCGGCGGTAGTGACGGTGTCATGAGCAAGGGGTATGGGGATCTTTTCCGCGACAAAGCAGCTATTAATAAGGCGGTTACTGAAATAAAAGCCAAAGGCGGCGGTACGCCGCTGATGATTTTTCAAAGTATGCATTTCGGACCGGAATTTATTAATTTTTCCCGACAGGACCCTAAGAATAAAGAAAACGTCGATAATTTTGTCTGGACGCCTAATACAGGCTGGCAGGGACCTAAAATCGTAAAATTGAGCGGCGGCGGTAAACTTGAAGATAATTTATTCAATATTGACGACGTCAACTGGGATGCGATACCTGTTTTTATTGCTGAAACAGAGAAACTGGCAAAAGAAAACGGTATCGAAAAGGCTTCACTGGGCAGCAGCATTATGATCAATTTCAATGTTAGGAAGCAGACTCTCAGTTTTTCGGCTACGGTAAAAGGTGAACGTAAAGATGCTTATTCTACCGGCGATGTCCAGACAGGTAAAGTTACTAATTTCAGAGTGAAATAATAAAAAATAAACCTGCCGTTAAAGGCGGGTTTATTTTTTTGCCGCGGCAGTTGCTGAAGCAAAGCGGTATATGATGGATATTATAGAAGTATAGGACAATTTGTGATATAATATATCCGATTTATTGCATATAATGAAGAACATTTATCATAGGAAGGTGAAAAAATGAAGGTCACGACCAAAGATGTAGAATACATCGCCCAGCTTTCCCGTTTGACTATTCCTGAGGGTGAAATGGAAAAATTCACGGAACAGTTCAATCAGATCCTCAATTATGCCGATATTTTGCAGAAGCTTGATACCGCGGGCATCGAGCCGACTCCGTACGTGCTGCCAATCAGCAACGCGTTCCGTGAGGACGTAGCTCTGCCCGGCGTTACTCAGGAAGAAGCGCTGAAAAATGCTCCGGCAGTCCATAACGGCGGCTTTAAAGTGCCCCGCGTTATCGAATAAGAGAGGGAGGAACTACTGTGGATCTTTACAAGAGCACTGCTCATGAATTGCATGATAAACTCGTTAATAAAGAAATCAGCTCCGTGGAACTGACTAAAGCTCTGTATGAGCGCATCGACGCTGTCGAGGATCAGGTCAAAGCCTATGTGACGCTGGATAAAGAAAATGCTTTGGCACAGGCGGCCAAGGTTGACGCCATGATCGCCGCCGGCGAAAAAATCGCTCCGCTGGCCGGCATCCCCGGCGCGATCAAAGATAATATCTGCACTAAAGGTCTTTTGACGACCTGTTCGTCCAAAATGCTGGCTAACGTTGTGCCGATTTATGATGCGCATGTTATTAAAAAACTTCGCGCCGAAGAAACTATTTTCCTCGGCAAAACCAATATGGACGAATTTGCGATGGGTTCTACTACTGAATCGTCTTATTTCCAGGCTACTCATAATCCCTGGAACCTGGACCGCGTACCCGGAGGCTCCTCCGGCGGCAGTGCCGCTGCTATCGCGGCCGGCGAAGCTATCTGGACTCTGGGTTCAGATACCGGCGGTTCCATTCGTCAGCCTGCTTCTTTTAACGGCTGTGTCGGTATCAAACCGACCTATGGCCGTGTTTCCCGTTACGGCTGCGTGGCTTTTGCGTCTTCGCTCGACCAGATCGGGCCGATCACCCGCGACGTTACCGATGCCGCTACAGTGCTCAATACTATCTGCGGCAAGGACGAGCATGATTCTACTTCGCTGCCGGTGGAAGTGCCTGACTTTACCAAAGCTCTGCGTCAGGACGTTAAAGGCCTGCGTATCGGTCTGCCGAAAGAATATTACGGCGAAGGCCTGGACCCCAAAGTCCATGCCGAACTGAAAAAAGCAATCGCTCAATACGAAGCCATGGGCGCTGAGATCGTTGAGATTTCCCTGCCTCATACCGAATATGCGGTCATTACCTATTACATCATTGCTCCGGCAGAGGCTTCCGCCAATCTGGCTCGTTATGACGGCGTCCGGTACGGTTTCCGTGCGGCTAATGCCACCAGCGCGCCCGAAATGACTACGCTCAGCCGTACAGAAGGCTTCGGCGCGGAAGTAAAACGCCGTATCATGCTGGGAACTTATGTTTTGAGCAGCGGCTATTACGATGCTTACTATAAAAAAGCCATGCAGGTGCGCACGCTTATCCGCCGCGACTTTGACAGCGCTTTTGAAAAATGTGACGTTATCCTGGCGCCGACCTCCCCGGTCGTTGCTTATCCTATCGACGGCAAAATGGATCCTTTGTCCATCTATATGCTCGACGTTTACACCATTCCGGTCAATATGGCGGGCCTGCCGGGTATTTCCGTACCCTGCGGCTTCGCGGACGGTATGCCTGTGGGCATGCAGCTGATCGGCAAACCGCTGGACGAAGAAACCGTGCTGCGTGCAGCCTATACCTTTGAACAAGCCAACGAATACCACAAGGTACTGGCACCGTTAGGAGGTAACAAATAATGAAAAAATATACTACTGTTATCGGCCTGGAAGTCCATGCCGAGCTCAAAACAAATTCTAAAGCGTTCTGCTCCTGCTCGACTGAGTTCGGCGGCGAGCCTAACACCCATGTCTGCCCGGTCTGCCTGGGGATGCCCGGCGCTTTGCCTGTGCTCAACAAACAGGTGGTGGAATTTGCGATTCGTGCGGGACTGGCTCTGAACTGCGATATCCAGAAATTCAATAAATTCGACCGTAAAAACTATTTTTATCCCGATCTGTCAAAAAACTATCAGATCTCTCAATTCGATCAGCCTATTTGCCTGGGCGGGCATATCGACATTGAAGTGGAAGGCGGGAAAAAACGTATCGGCGTGACCCGTATCCATATGGAAGAAGATGCCGGGAAGCTGAACCACAGCGGCGCTACGATCAGTACCTCCGACTCGTCGGCAGTAGACTACAACCGTGCTGGCGTACCTCTGATCGAGATTGTCTCCGAGCCTGATATGCGCAGCTCCGAAGAAGCCCGCGCCTACCTGGAACAATTAAAAGCTATTTTGGAATATACTGATGTCTGCGACTGCAAAATGCAGGAAGGCAGTCTGCGCTGTGATGCCAATATCTCTGTCATGCCGGAAGGCGCTGCCGAGTTCGGTACCCGCGCCGAGATCAAAAACCTTAACTCCTTCCGCGCTCTGGTGCGCGCGATCGAGTACGAAGTCGAGCGGCAGATCGACCTTGTTGAAAGCGGCGGCCATGTTGTGCAGGAGACCCGTACTTGACGCGCAGGGCATGACCTTGTCCATGCGCAGCAAAGAAGAAGCGCATGACTACCGTTATTTCCCGGAACCTGATCTGGTGCCGGTAGAATTAGACGATGCCTGGATCGAACGCGTTAAAAATGAACTGCCAGAGCTTCCTGCTCAGCGTCAGCAGCGGTTGATGACAGAAAATGGCCTGCCTGCTTATGATGCAGGATTGATCGTTGCCACCAAAGCTATGGCCGACTACTTTGATGCTGCCTGCAAAAATGCCGGTGATGACAAAGCTGTAGCCAACTGGCTTTTGGGCGACGTTTCCGCCTATCTCAACAACGAAGGCATCGAAATCGACGCTTTCCCGATCAAACCGGAAAACCTGGGCGAAATGGTTGCCCTGATTAAAGGCGGCGTGTTGTCCAGCAAGCTTGCTAAAAAAGTATTTGCCGAAATGCTCAAAGCCGACAAATCTCCGAAAGTCCTCGTTAAAGAGCTGGGCTTGGAGCAGGTCAGCGACGAAGGCGCTATTGCCGCTATCGTTGATGAAGTGCTGGCCGAAAATCCGCAGTCTATTGCCGACTTTAAAGCCGGTAAAGACCGTGCAATCGGCTTCCTGGTCGGTCAGGTCATGAAAAAATCCCGCGGCAAAGCTAACCCGGGTATGGTTAATAAATTATTAGTAGAAAAAATGCAGTAACGACTGCTGATTTTAAATCCTGTAAATGGGGGTGTCGCAATGAATAAACCGTTTGTTTTTGTTGGTTCAGGCTTGGGCTATTTGTGGTTGCTCATTTGGACGACTGTCGTTTCTATTATTACTGTGGGCTTGTTTTTCCCATGGGCTTATTCAGCGCAGCAGCGATGGATCTGTGCTAATACCTACGTTGAAGGCAGACGGCTGCGTTTCGACGGCACCGGGCTGGGGTTCTTTTTTCAATGGCTGGTCATTATGCTTCTGACTGCTGTTACTTTTGGCATTTATGCTCCCTGGGGCTATTGCCAGTTTAAACGCTGGGAGACCCGTAATACAGTTTTTGATGATTGAAAGCAACTGCCTGCTGTAATAAAACAATAAACAAAAGCTCCGTCTTTTTGACGGAGCTTTTTTGTCGTTCTGATTTATTTATATTTGCCGGAAAAATATTTAAAAATACAAATAAATATGCTTGTAGATATATAGAAAGTATGATATTCTTTTAATAAGCAAAAGAATATTAAATAATATAAAACGGCAAAACTGTCGAAAGGCAGTGACGCAAAGCTATAGGGTCTACTTCGTATAACGAAATGACAGCCAGTTGCTCACAAGCAGAGATATTCTCGACTTGGACAATTTTGATGCCTGCCCGTTATACGGTCGGGTATTTTTTATTTGTCAGACAGATTTCAGGGAGAGGCTAAAGAAAGAGGAAGGTGCGGGTTCATGTTGAGGAATGGTGCAAGGGAAAAAGCTTTAAGCAGAAAAGTAATGCTTTCATTGCTTATGGCAGGTGTAATGTCCATCTGTATATCTGGGGGGGACGCTTGGGCGTCTGATATAGTGACTCTAACACAAGATACGACTTATAATACTCCAAGCGAATTGGATAAACAGCATATTTCTATGAATGGATATAATATTGTAAGTAATATTATATTAAATGCAGATAATGCAGGGATGAGTATTACTGGTACAGGTAAAGAAAGTTTAACCATCAATTGTGAAGGACTTCAGTTTGCTGTTGCTGCACAAAGTAATAATAATGCCAAAGTATTAATTTCAAATGTAAAAGACGTTAATATTAAAGGTAATGTAACAAGTGATAGTTTAGTTCATAGCAACATTGATGGTGGCATTATATTTGATAAAGTAGGTTTCTTTAATATTGAGACAGAGAAGAATATTGGCTTGCATGCGCAAGGCGGGCTTATTTCTATTGATGCTAATGAAGTGTCAATAAATTCAAAAAATGAAAATGCTATTTGGGCACAGTTAAGTAATTGCGTTGGAGATTACCCCAGTGATGTTAAAATTAAATCTTCTGGGAATATAATATTGCAGTCAACGTCTTCTACGGCAGTAGGAGCTGCTAATATGGACGGGAATGTTACTGATAACAAAGTGACAGTAGATTTGCAGGGCAAGAATATTAATGTGATTTCTGAAAAATCTACAGGATTGATGTCTAACGATATACAATTCCAGACAGGTAAAACAAGCATTATTCTCAAAGCTGACGATGTAGTTAATATTCAAGCCGGGAAAAATGGTATTTCTGCTGATAAAGGCAGAGAAAAAGACGATGCTTTTGTCAGCGTTGATGCAGGCAAAGAAATTAATATTACAGGGGTCCAAAATGCTATCTATGCTGGTTCTAATGCCTTGGTAAAGATAAACGATAATGGAACGGCGAAGGTAAATTTAAAAGGTAATGTAATTTCAAAGAATGGTGGAGTGATCAGAGTCAAAAACGCCGATCTTGACGGGTCGATTTATGCCCAAAATGGCGGTGATATCAGGCTTATTGACTCAGGGAATATTACTGCGCAAAGTAGGCCTGTTGCAACTGGAAGCAGCAACTATGCAGCTATTGGCGCTGAAGCCGCTGACATAAGCATTAAAGCGAAAAATGTCACTATCAATAGCGGTGCAACTGCGCCGACCAGCGGCAGGATTATGGGTATTTATGCTACAAAGGGCTCTGATATTACTATTGACGCTGATAAAATTGCTATTGATTTGCAGTCTGTAGCTAGTGATAATTTAAGTGCTGACAGGATCGTTGCAATTGATAATTCTGTAAATGCTGGGAAAACGATAGCGCTAAATAGTAACTTAATAATGATCAATGCGCTGCAAG
>OGKW01001779.1_pt1 | contig 11726 bp, 8 predicted proteins | sample 1572601 | NCBI WGS metagenome assembly OGKW01 (sample SAMEA2581875, study PRJEB24529) | metagenome | biome: Human gut stool | place: China | collected 2011
CAGACAATCTGTTAGGGCATGAGAGCAAAAGTCGCGTTGAATTACTGTGGAGAAATAAATATAGACGGCTATCATATTAAGCAAAAAACGGTCAAAAAGAGCAGGAAATAAATGATAGTACATAAGATACCTATTCCGATCCCCATGATTTTTGTTTTAACTGTAATATCAACAGAATCTATTTGCTTGATTTTGAATAACTTTCTTTCTACCACAAAGAATACTGTAGAGTACAAAAGTGGAAGAATATAAAAGACTACTGGATTTAACTCTATAAAAATGGCATAAAACGGAAACATAGCTCTAAAAAAGACCATAAACACCAATGCCTGCGTTAAAATCCAATATAACTTTTTATTTTTCCAATAACTGATTCCTGTCAGTATAACAATTATCCAGAAAAATGCCGGACAAAATACATTCTCTTTGTACTTACAAAAATCAGCAAGTCCCCCATACATTGCATCAGCTTCGGCCATAGAATACAAAGTACGATAGTCATGAATCTCCAAACAGAGAAAAATGATTCCTGCAATAATCTCTATAAAAGGAATCAATTTTAGTATATTCTTTTTAACTGGAGACCGCTCTTTCATGTATCAAATTATTTTTCAAACAAATATAGTTTTTATTAATTGAAAAAACAAATACATAATTATAGATACAGGCAAATAAAGATTGGGCATTCCCGAGCAAAATCCACCTTCAGTTGTTATTCAAAGACAAGGATATTTTATACTATAAAAAGTCAATGTCATGGAAAAAAACATTTTTAAGTTAGATAATGAACAGCTCAAAGCGATTGTATGCTCATTTCGGGATAAAACAGAAGAAGGGTTAAAAACGGAAAATGCAGAGATACAATGCATTCCTACTTTCATTGCTCCAAAAACAACCCATATTAAAGGAAAGTCACTGGTACTTGACCTGGGAGGAACCAATTATCGGGTGGCAATCGTAGATTTCGACAAAGCAACACCAACCGTTCACCCGAACAATGGCTGGAAAAAAGACATGTCAATTATGAAGTCCGTCGGATATACCCGCGAAGAGTTATTCAAAGAACTCGCCGATATGATTATAGGAATCAAACGTGAGGAAGAAATGCCTATCGGTTATTGTTTTTCTTATCCAGCCGAGTCCGTACCGGGTGGAGACGCCAAACTGTTACGCTGGACAAAAGGAGTAGATATTAAAGAAATGGTTGGAGAATTTATCGGAAAACCTTTACTCGACTATCTGAATGAAAGAAACAAAATTAAGTTTACAGGCATCAAGGTAGTAAACGATACTATAGCCAGTTTATTCGCCGGTCTCACAGATAATAGTTATGATGCATATATCGGCCTCATCGTAGGGACAGGAACCAATATGGCAACTTTTATCCCTGCCGATAAAATTGAAAAACTGGATCAGTCATGCAATGCACATGGATTGATTCCTGTCAATTTGGAATCAGGCAATTTCCATCCGCCCTTTCTGACTGCGGTAGATGATACCGTTGACGCTATTTCCGGTAATCCGGGAAAGCAACGTTTTGAGAAAGCGGTATCCGGTATGTATCTGGGAGACATACTGAAAACAGCCTTTCCGCTGGAAGAGTTCGAAGAGAAATTCGACGCACAGAAACTGACTTCCATTATGAATTACCCGGACATCTACAAGGATGTATATGTACAGGTAGCACAATGGATTTATGGCAGATCCGCACAATTGGTTGCCGCCTCACTTACGGGGCTTATCATGTTACTGAAATCCTATAATAAGGATATACGAAAGGTTTGCCTGGTAGCCGAAGGCAGCCTTTTCTGGAGTGAAAACAGGAAGGATAAAAACTATAACATTCTCGTTATGGAAAAACTGAGAGAACTCCTTCAATTATTCGGCCTGAAAGATATTGAAGTGGATATAAAAAGTATGAATAACGCAAACCTGATAGGGACAGGCATTGCGGCATTATCATAATATACTCCCGTCACTGCCGGCATCCTCACAATTCTATGAGGCATTTTAATGTAGCGGATTCATCAATAAACTTTTCTTAAAGTTTATGATGAATCACGACTACATTTGAAAAATCATAGACAAACACAAAGACTGGTAAAACCAAGTCATAAAACCGATGTTGCTACAACCGTGTTTACCTCATTTAAAGAAATGTCCGCCCGATATTATTTATTATAAGGAATCACACTTAAACTATAATTACCATCAGGCAACAAATCCGAATCAAATTCTATTTCAATATCTTTAGACTCTCCTTTCAACAATGTGAAATAATTATCGTTCATCAAAGCAGGTAATATACGCTCACCATCAGAAGAGCGAATAGCCTGTACGTGAACAGCAAAAGCGACTGATGATCCCACATTTTCGATCTTTGCTTTAATCACTTTCTTACCATTACTATCCACTAAGCTTGATGTTGTGCGCAATTTGGCTTTCGGCAAATTATTCAATGCTTTATAATCTCCCGGTTTATTGGAACGCCAATAAAAGTTATCAGAAAGCAGTTGCCCGTTTTCATCGTTCAGTTCCAACTTGATGAAATGCACAGGAGTCAAATCCGTTGGCTTCTTTTTTCTACCATATAATTCAAATTCATAAAGTGAATATCCCCACATAGTAGCCTGTTTCAACCCTTGCATTTTCACATAACGAGTACAAACAGGTTTTATCTTAATCTCTTCGACACCGCCTTTAGAGTCCTCATTGATATAAATTTCTTTCCAGTTTATTGCATCATCCGAAATCAACAGTTTATAAGCTTTTGCATGAGCAGCCTCCCAGTTCAATATGACAGAGGCTATTTCAGTAGGTTCACCCAGATCAACATAAATCCATTCTTCATCACGGGGTTCACTCGCCCAACGACTGCCATCACTGGCATCAATCGCGACACTTGGTTCTCCGGCATCTGCCGAAATGGAGGAAGCAACCGCTTTCTTACCGAAAGCAAGGTTGTCTGTTGTAAAATTCAGATGGAAACAATAGGAATCCTTATTAGCGGCGGCATCCAAAACTACAGACTGGCTATAACGCCCCATTTCTTTCCCATCCAGATTATAGACTTTACCTGTAGCCGTAAGTCTTTTCTGCTCTTTCAAAGTGGTATTGATCACTTTTACACTATTATCAGCATAACTCCACTGAATATGAACCGGTTCACACGCCTTTCTGATTCCCCAGTAAGCCCCCGTCAAGTCATAATAATAATCATAGGTTTGCCATACCAATGAAGGATAAGCCGACTGCCCCATCCAAGTCAATATGCCGGAAGCATCTTCCCAAATATGATGTTGAAAGCCTTCGTACATCGCTTTATTCACCTCAACATTCACTAATTGAGCTTTCCGGCAAAAATCTTCAATACCTTTCGCTTTACCATAATTGAACTCTACGGTAGAGAAATATTTGTCGGGACTGGCATTCCCCGCCGAACTGCCAAAGAAATGCTTGTCCCACATTTCATTACGTGGCCACCAATCTTTTTCGGGCATAAATTTCTTAAAGCTATCGAAAGTAGTAAAGACAGCTGTACCTATTTCTGTACGGAATCCCCATCCTTTGGTTATATTGGCACCATATCCATAAGGGGCTTTGGTAAAATACCAGTTAGGATGAGAGTTAGTCCAAGGTCCACTCCCGGAAAGGCCGTCACTATGGGAATTGGCATGATAGGCCCGATCACCCCCATCGTATGTTCTAACGTCTTCCTCCAGCCACTTATTAAGAGGCGGTAACGGATACCCCTCATTATCACCACACCACACTGCAATACAAGCATGATTACGCAAACGCTTGATCTTTTCCACTGCATTCATATTGAAAGCAAAAACATCATCCGGAAGATTCGAATTTGAATTTAACCAGAAGTCGTCCCACACCATAATGCCGTATTTATCGCAAGCTTCATAAAACTCATCATCCGTAACCGAACCGATCCAATTGCGTATCATATTAAAATGCATCTCATTGTGAAGTTTCAATTTAAGATCATATTCTTCACCCCGACAACGCAACATATATTCGCTCATTCCCCAGTTTCCTCCTTTTACATAAACAGGTTCACCATTTATTTTAAGATGAAGAACACCGTCAACCAGCTCGGAACCGTATTCACGAATACCAAATGTAATATTCTGTTTATCAGAAGCCTTACCATTCACCATATAAGTCAGTTCGCAGGTATAAAGATTTGGCTGTCCGTAACCATTAGGCCACCACAAAGCAGGATTCTGAATTATAAATTGACTGAACTTGCTATCATCCAGAAGAAAAGTCCGCTGTTTGCCTGCCTCAATTACCAAATCTTCGGTAAATTCAATGTTGCCCGGCTGAATGATACCTTTCAACACTCCTTTCTGCTCTATATCTGTATGATTCCGTAGCTCCAGCTGCAAGCTTAAAACCGCTTTGTTTTTAGAAGGAACTTTCGAACGTATCCAAGGATTGACGATAGACACTTCACCGGTTTTTGTCAAATAGACATCGTCAGTAATACCAGTCAAAAGACCGGGAACATAAGGCATCCAATCCCAGCCGGCACATGACATATAAGTAGGACTTGCATAATTGGGAACCGGAGTGCCTACCCAATGCACAAGGACGGCAAGCACATTCTTACCGTTTTTTGACAGCAAATCGGTTATATCGAAATTCCCCCGATGCATAAATCCATCAAGCAACCCGAGACGCGTCCCATTAAAAAATATTTCTCCTTTACGGTTAACCCCTTCAAAATTTAGCCATACCCTTTCTCCGTTTTCCACCTCCGGCGAATTAAACTCTGTACGATACCAGAAGTTACGGTCATATTTTGCTTTATCGACTCTGTACGCATTATCAGCAAAATTCGGATCAGGCTCCAGTCCTTCTAATACATACGAACCAAACACCGTTCCCGGCACAGTTGCTTTGACCCAATCCCTCGTGTCATATCGGGTAGTCATCATATCAGAAGGATGCTCAATTTCTGCCTGAGCTTTCACTTTCCATATCGTCAGATTTCCATCACTATTCAATGAAATTTTTACTTTTTGTGCATGAACGGTGATACCAGTAAATAATAAAACAAGTAACAGTGTAGTCTTCCAAATATTCATATCTTCTATTTCTTTTTCACATTACAGATCAGTATATGAACGATTAATCGCTCATATACCCCTAAAAAAGAAATCAGATAGTCATATTATTATATTTTGTATTCCTCTATCTTCCTGTACAAAGTGGTAAGACCGATCTTCAGCAAGCGGGCAGTTTCCGTCTTGTTGCCTTTCGTATATTCCAGGACGCGGGCAATATGCCTTCGTTCCATAGCAGCCAGTTCAAAACTACCGATATTATCATCCGAACATTCATAATGAGTATTCTGAATCTCCAACGGAAGATCGCACACATCCAGATGCCCGCCTTCGCAGACAATCAGACTCCGTTCTATCACATTCCGCAATTCACGGATATTTCCTTTCCAGGGTTGCTGTTCCAACGCATGAAGAAAAGCAGGAGTCATCTCATTGACCGTATACGAAAGTTTCTCGGAAAAGCTCTTTGCAAAGGCAGTGGCAAGAATTCTGATATCACCGGTACGTTCGCGAAGTGCCGGCAGATGTACCTGAAATACCGAAAGACGATAAAACAGGTCTTCACGGAAACGTCCCGCTTTGATTTCCTCTGTCAGATTGCGGTTGGTAGCAGCAATAATACGAACATTCACGTGCGTCGGTTTCGTATCTCCTATCTTTATATATTCGCCTGTTTCGAGAATACGCAGCAATTTGGCCTGTAGTTCAAAAGCCATTTCTCCGATTTCATCCAAAAAGATCGTACCGTTGTTGGCTTCTTCGAAGAGTCCTTTCTTGTCCTTCAAAGCTCCGGTGAAGGACCCGGCTTTATGCCCGAACATTTCACTCTCCAGCAGTTCCTTACTGAAAGACGAACAGTTCACGGCAACAAAGCTCTGTTTGCTCCGCTTACTATTATAATGTATGGCTTGTGCAAATACTTCTTTTCCGGTCCCCGTTTCTCCGGTCAACAACACCGGAACATCAGTCACCGAAACCTTCTGTGCCAGCATAACAGCTTCTTTCAGCACTTTCGATTCTCCCAGAATGGAATCAAAAGAATATAGCTGACTGACTTTCTTTTCCAGTTTCTCTAACCGGACATTCATCTTAGCCTTCTCAACGGCACGACTGATCAGAGGGATAATCTTATTATTATCGTCCCCTTTGGTTATATAATCAAATGCACCGTTCTTGATTGCCTGCACTCCGTCGGGTATATTACCGTGAGCGGTAAGAAGAATGACTTCCACATTCGGAGCTGTCTTTTTAATGTTCAACACCAGATCGACCCCGTTTCCATCGGGAAGAAAGACATCACACAAAGCCACATCCGGCTGTTGAATTTCCAACTGCCTGATAGCTGCCTTGCAATCACCTGCCTGACACACCTCATAACCCTCCAGTCCGAGCATACGAGCCAACAGGCTACGAATCTGAACCTCATCGTCAATGATAAGAATTTTACTCATAATTAATTTATAAAAAATGAAGAAAGACAAACAGGGTGCGCAAATATAAGTCTTTTTTCTATGATCCGAGAACAATTCTCCCTACTTTATTGTTATTTCCATAGGAAACTATTTACGCAACAAACTTATGAAGATCATTATTATTGGAGGCGTTGCCGGAGGAGCTACCACTGCTGCCCGGATCAGACGCACAAACGAAGCAGCTGAAATCATCCTTTTAGAAAAAGGAAAGTATATCTCTTATGCCAATTGCGGACTGCCGTATTACATCGGAGGCGTGATCAAAGAACGGGAAAAACTGTTTGTACAGACGCCCGAAGCATTTTCTACGCGCTTTCGTGTAGACGTACGAACTGAAAATGAAGTAATCTTCATCGACCGGAAGAGAAAAACAGTAACGGTAAGACAAAGTAGCGGAGACACTTACGAGGAAAGCTACGACAAATTACTGATATCGACCGGAGCCTCCCCTGTACGTCCTCCCCTGCCGGGAATCGACCTGAACGGAATCTTCACACTCAGGAATGTAGCCGACACAGACCGAATCAAAGAATATATCAACAGTCATGCTCCCCGAAAGGCTGTTGTCATCGGAGCCGGATTTATCGGGCTGGAAATGGCAGAGAACCTGCACGCACAAGGAGCTAAAGTTTCTATTGTGGAAATGGGCAATCAAGTGATGGCTCCCATCGACTTCTCCATGGCATCCCTTGTACACCAGCATTTGATGGACAAAGGAGTGAACCTGTATCTGGAGCAGGCAGTAGCCTCTTTTGAAAGAGACGGAAAAGGATTGAAAGTCATCTTCAAGAACGGACAGTCCATCTCTGCCGACATCGTTATACTTTCCATCGGCGTACGTCCGGAAACGACACTGGCACGTGCCGCAGAGCTGAAGATCGGCGAAGCCGGAGGAATCGCCGTCAACGACTACCTGCAAACGTCGGACGAATCGATTTACGCCATCGGTGACGCTATCGAATTCCGCCACCCGATCACCGGAAAACCGTGGCTCAATTACCTTGCTGGTCCCGCCAATCGTCAGGGACGAATTGTCGCAGACAACATTCAGGGAGCACACATCCCTTATGAAGGAGCCATCGGAACTTCCATTGCAAAAGTATTCGACATGACTGTTGCTTCTACCGGATTACCCGGCAAACGATTGCGGCAGGCAGAAATCAATTATATGTCTTCGACCATCCATCCGTCCTCTCACGCAGGATATTACCCGGATGCCATGCCGATGAGTATTAAAATCACTTTCGACCCGAAGACAGGTAAACTGTACGGCGGACAGATCGTCGGCTATGACGGTGTAGACAAACGAATTGACGAAATCGCGCTTGTCATCAAGCATGAAGGTACGATCTATGATCTGATGAAAGTGGAGCAGGCTTACGCCCCTCCGTTCTCTTCTGCCAAAGATCCGGTAGCCGTTGCAGGATACGTAGCCGAAAACATCATAACTGGGAAAGTACAACCCGTCTATTGGAGACAGTTGAGGGATATCGAGATGGAAAACAATTTCCTGCTGGATGTACGTACTCCTGACGAATTCTCGCTCAATACACTGCCAGGTGCAGTGAACATTCCGCTGGACGAACTGCGTGACCGGCTGGATGAACTGCCGAAAGACAAGATGATCTATACATTCTGTGCCGTCGGACTCAGAGGATACCTTGCTTATCGCATTCTGGTACAGCATGGATTTGAAAAGGTACGCAACCTTTCCGGAGGATTGAAAACATACCACGCTGCCGCAGCCCCCATCATCCTGAGAGAAGAAAGTGAGAACGAAGTACCTGCACAACCGAACGCAAACATACAACAGCCGGCAGATGCGCAACCTCAAAAGACAGTTTCACCAGTTGAAGCAGTGAAGACAATCCGTGTAGACGCTTGCGGACTGCAATGTCCGGGTCCGATTCTGAAAATGAAAAAGACAATGGATTCGCTGGTTTCCGGCGACCGGGTAGAAATTACCTCAACCGATCCGGGATTCCCGCGTGATGCTGCCGCATGGTGCAACTCGACAGGAAATCAGTTGATTTCCAAAGAGGCGGCAGGAGGAAAATCTGTAGTAGTGATCGAAAAGGGCGAACCTAAATCCTGCAATATTGTTACCTCCTGTGAAGGCAAAGGAAAAACTTTCATCATGTTCAGTGATGATTTAGATAAAGCTTTAGCTACCTTTGTGCTCGCTAATGGCGCAGCTGCCACCGGACAAAAGGTAACGATCTTTTTCACCTTCTGGGGACTGAACGTTATCAAGAAGCTGCATAAGCCGAACGTCGAAAAAGATATCTTTGGAAAAATGTTCGGCATGATGCTCCCTTCCAGTTCCCGAAAGCTGAAACTCTCTAAAATGAGCATGGGAGGAATAGGAGGAAAAATGATGCGGTACATCATGAACCGGAAAGGAATCGACTCTCTGGAGTCCTTACGCCAACAAGCTCTGGAGAACGGTGTGGAATTTATCGCCTGCCAAATGTCCATGGACGTCATGGGAGTGAAACAGGAAGAACTTCTGGACGAAGTGACAATAGGCGGAGTAGCAACATACATGGAACGGGCGGATAATGCAAATATCAACCTGTTTATATAGAAAAAGAACAAACAAAAAAACAAGTAGCATATGAAGACAATATGTGTAATGCGCGATGTATTCAAAGCAATGGCAAGATTTGAAGATGCATTTGAAAAAGTGTATCAGGTATCATTAAATGAAGCGATGATATTATGTGCCCTGCAAGAAGCCTCGCCCAATAATATGACGGCCACGAGCCTGTCCAAACGAACGGAGCTGACACCCTCGCACGCTTCAAAGATGCTCCGGATTCTGGAAGAAAAAGAACTGATTGTCAGAACACTCGGAGAAGAGGACCGGAGACTGATGCAGTTCCATCTCAGTCAGAGCGGTAAAAAACTAGTCCGACAATTAGCACTTGAAAAAGTGGAAATACCGGAATTACTGAAACCGCTATTCGAATCGGTAGATTCCTAAATCAAGCAGCCCGATACATGTAATATCGGCTTGCAGAAGAATAAAACGGTGAACCGCCTGTTCATATATTACAGGTTGTTCACCGTTTCTCGTTTCGTCATTCTTCAAGCCACCCTCTAAGAAGAGACATCACTTTCTGCTTCTGATCTTCGGACATTGTACCGATGCGTGCAAGATGACTGCCTCCCGGCTCTACAAAAACATGAATATTCTTTTTATTCTTCAGCCATGTTACTCCGACAGCTGTCCAGGGATCATTCTGACCATAGATAAAAATCATCTTCGGATCGTTCTTCTTCAAGAACCGCACAATCTTATTGCTCAGTGTCTTATCAAATTTCATCTTCCGCATATCTTCCGGCAACATCAGTCTTCTCAGATAATCCTTGCTGGTCTTTATAGAAAGGTAAGGTTTAAAAGGAGCGATATCGTATCCATAATACCCCAATTCGCGGGCAGCCTGCACGAAGAAAGAAAGAGTCGGGCTGTCTACTATAAAATAAGAAGGTCCGCTGATTGCCAGCAAATGATCCAGCAGTGTATCGTCAGAAGCCGAGGTTTCCGGTATACTACGGATATCCGTTCCCCATTGCCAGATAGAGAAAGAGTATTCCAGCACACAAAAATCGTATATTTCTTCCAGAGGAGCGCGGAATGTATAGTTCTTTTCAGTACACATTTTTTCAAAACGGGGCAACAAACGAGCCTTTCGCTTCAATACTTCCAACTGGAAATCTTCTATTTTTTTCCTATCGGCTTCCGTACCTACCCGGCGGAGGAAAGGTTCGTGCCGACCGTCTTCACGCGCATAACAAAGAGGAGCAACATAAGGCACGGAAACATCCACATCGTCGGGAAAGAAAACACGGTATAATAAGGAGGTCTGCCCACCCTTGCTGATCCCCGTACTGATCCATTTGCCAGGATATAAAGTCTTGAAAGCGGTTGTCACGGCATGCAAATCCTCAGCAGAATTTTCTGCGGTCAGGTATTGCCAGTCGCACGGTTCGGGAGTGGATTCGAGAAAGTAGCGATGCTCCACAAAGATCATATTGGCATCGAACAATTCAGAAAGTTCTTCCCGATAAGTGGGGCGCAAAGCATACCCTGCCCCATATCCTTCAGTGACAATCACTGTGGGACGGTCATAACCGACGTGTCCCACAATCACCCGCTGGCGGAAACTTCCCTTTTCGGGATGTCGATGATCCAGCGGCTGAGTCAGGTACATTACATACTTTTCCGGGAAGCGGCTGGTGTCGAGCGACTTTATTCCGCTGACGGACTTATTTTTTTCGATCTTCTGAATAAACGATTCCTGCGCCGACAATGAGACGGGCGCAACTGCGATCAGCAGCACGATTGAGAACCATACGAAAAGAGGTATCCGAATGTGTTTCATAAGCATTTGAGTGTTAATTTTCTCGCAAAGATAATCATTTGCACGAACCTTTTTACACATTTCTTGTTGTTTGTAACAAAAGCCCCAAGGTACCAGGGCGTGATTTTTATATAACCTAAACATTATAAAAGATATGAAGAAATTAATTCCTATTTTATTAGCGGTCTTTGCACTCGCTTCTTGCGAAAAAGACCCGGACATGGGTAAGCTGGATGACAACTATCTGGTATACACTAACTACGACAAGCAAGCCAACTTCAAAGACTTCAGCACATTCTATCTGGCTGACAAAATCTTGGTTATCTCTGACAGCAAAGAACCGGAATATCTCGAAGGAGAAGGCGCTGAACAAATTCTGGCTGCTTATACAGAAAATATGGAAGCGAAAGGTTATCAACCGGCTGCCGATAAAGAAAGTGCCGATCTTGGTATTCAGGTAAGCTACATCGCAAGTACTTATTATTTCACCGGCTACACACAACCTGAATGGTGGTGGGGATATCCCGGCTACTGGGGACCCAGCTACTGGGGTAACTGGGGCGGATGGTACTATCCGTACGCTGTGACCTACAGCTATAGCACCAACTCATTCATTACAGAAATGGTGAACCTGAAAGCAGATGAAGGTGAAGGCAAAAAACTTCCTGTAGTCTGGACAAGCTATCTGACTGGATTTGAAACAGGCTCTAAAGCTATCAACCGCACTCTTGCTATTGAAGCAGTGAACCAGTCATTCACTCAGTCACCTTATCTTACTAACAAATAAACAACTACAACTGTTA
>OGKW01001780.1_pt1 | contig 11725 bp, 15 predicted proteins | sample 1572601 | NCBI WGS metagenome assembly OGKW01 (sample SAMEA2581875, study PRJEB24529) | metagenome | biome: Human gut stool | place: China | collected 2011
TTATGGTACACGAAAGATCAAGAAAGAACTGGTTGATTGCGGGAAACAGGTATCAAGACGCAGGATTGGACGGATCATGAAACAGGAAGGTTTGATATCAAGCTATACTACAGCTCAGTTTAAGCCGCAAAAAGACAGATGTAATGAATCAAAAGTGGCAAATGTGTTGAACCGACAATTTCAAAACCAGCCATACCGTAATGTGGTGGTAAGTGATTTAACTTATGTAATGGTAGGAAACCACTGGAATTATATCTGTATACTGATAGACCTTTTTAACAGGGAAATCGTTGGATACAGTGCAGAAGAACATAAAACAGCAGAGCTTGTAAAACAGGCATTTAGGAAAGTAGAAGGCAATCTGTCGGAAATCCATATCTTCCACACAGACCGGGGAAATGAATTTAAAAATGAGACGATTGAGGAACTGCTAGAAACGTTTCATATAAAACGTTCCCTGAGCCATAAGAGATGTCCTTATGATAATGCAGTGGCAGAAGCTACGTTCAAGGTCATTAAAACAGAATTTGTGTGGAATGAAACATTCCATACACTAGAAGAACTGAAGATAAAACTATGGGATTATGTAAACTGGTATAATCATCACCATATACATTCCTCCCTAGGGTATCAAACGCCTGTACAATATCGGGAAAATAACCTAAAAAAATTTGTCTGAAAAAGTGTTGACAATCCAAGATATCCTGCGACTACTATATTGATGACCGGATGCTGCTGCCGGAAAATACAAAGGCATAGGACCTGTGATGGGTGCTATGCCTTTATGCTTATTCATCTTCTAAGTGTCCTTTTACTTTTTTCAGGAACTGTGGAATCTTCATATCTAGTTCTTCCTGACTACAATCTACACTTCTCATGCACGAAAGAATCTGATCTGCTGCTTCATAATTCAATGCCACACCTTTGGCATCATTTTTATAGCTTGCAGCATGTGTCCGGCAAATGCCTATTTTCTCTGCCTCTTCTGCAGCATCAATATTAGCTCCGAGAAATAAAAACTGCCATCCCTTTTCCTGATTTGATGCTATCATCTTCTTTACCATATTGTAGGAATATTCCTGACTGGAATTTTCCATACCATCTGTTGTGATTACAAAAATAACCTTGTCAGCCCTCATTTCTTCCGGAAACCGTTTCTGAATGTTCTCCACTTTTTTGACTGTACTTCCTACTGCATCCAGTAATGCAGTGCATCCTCTGACATAATAATCTGCGTCAGTCATTGGTTTTACTGCCTTAATCGGAAATCGGTCATGAATAATCTCTATCTGATCATCAAAGAGGACTGTTGTTACGTTTGTATCACCCTCTTCTTTTTTCTGTTTATTGAGCATGCCATTGAAACCACCGATGGTGTCACTCTCCAAACCGCTCATAGAACCGCTCCTGTCAAGTATAAATACAAGCTCTGTTAATCCTTTTTGCATATGTGTTACCTGCCTTTCCTTTGATAATCACATATTACACAGAACCTACCCTCAAAAGGTCGCCTTCCAAGAGACATTTATCTTGAAAGTGTGCCCTCTCCATAATCATCCAGAACAATATTGGCAAACTGAATGTTGTACTCTTTATTCTCAAGCAAATATATGATGATCAGGTCAAACCTTGAGGATGATGATAGCGTATATCCTGCTGTTGCCAATAATCTGTTCGACTCATCTATTCCAAGCTGCAATGCCAGACAAAATGAAATAACTGTCTTTTTGCTCGGCACATACTCTTCATCTCCCCGGATCTTAGAAAAAAGTCTCCTGTCAATATTTGCCTGTTTATATACTTCCGAATCTTTCAGTCCTTTTTCATCAATAAGCCGAAGTAACATTTCCGAAAATGATTCATCTTTATTTTCCAGAAATTTATCCAACTTAGCACTCCTCTTATCTTTACACAGAAATTCTGGAATTTTTATTGATACTGATTCATCAGGCTCGGTCTGTCTTGGCTCAGCTGCCAATATATCCTCTTCCGGAGGCATTTCCTTTGCTGATAGCATTTCGCATTCATCAAAATTCTCAATTTCGTCTGACCTGGCACATTTTTCTACTACATTAGCAGATATTTTCTGTGCCATGTATAAATTGATTTTTCCCCGAATATCTTCCAGTTTTCTGTAAAATGCATTCTGCTGCATAATTCTACCGTTCTTTCCTATATAATTTATCAACTTCATTCTCATATACCGACTCGGTATGGGAATCGAACAATACCCATTCTACCATATCGAAATCATCCGGATATTCTGATAGGAATCTTGCAACTGTATTCACTGCTACTTTTGCTGCAAGTTCCATAGGGAATGCATACACACCGGTTGATATGGATGGAAATGCAATTTTTCTTATCCCGTGCTCTAATGCAATCTTCATAGAATTATAGTAACATCTTGCAAGAAGGTCCTCTTCCTGACTCCTTCCACCATTCCATATCGGTCCAACTGTATGTATTACATAATCACAAGGTAAGTTGTAAGACTTTGTAATCTTAGCTTCCCCGGTTTTGCATTCATGAAGAGTCCTGCATTCTGCTAAAAGCTCTGAGCCAGCCGCACGATGGATTGCTCCATCAACACCGCCACCGCCGAGCAATGAATTGTTTGCAGCATTCACAATCGCCTCAACATCTGTGATTTTTGTTATATCTCCTTGTACTGTCTTAATTATGTACATCAGTTCCATCCTTTCCATACAGCTGGCTGATATCCAAGTGTTGCCTGCTTTCCATTTCTCACTACCGGTGTTTTGATTACCTGCGGATTTTCAAGTACTTTTTCCAGCTTGTCCTCATCTGCTATATATTTGATAAGGGCAAGCAGATTCTTGTCTTTTCCATCCCAGTTAATCATATTATCCAGACCACCATTAACCTGTGCAACAGAGTTGAACTCTCCCTTGCTCATTCCCTTTTCTTTCATATCTATAAACTGATATTTAATACCACGTTCTTTGAAGAATCGTTCAGCCTTTTTCATTGATGTAATCAATATCCTTTTGCTTTAAATGAAAACTACTCCTGAACTTCGAGGCTTCGAGATGTTCAAAAAGCTGTTTATACCATTCATCCTTAGTCATCAGACTTCACTTCCATTATCCATTTACAATTGGAGAAATAACCGGTTTTCCATCTCTGTCTAAAAGTGGTGTCAATCCTCCTGAATATCCTGCTGCATGATAAAGATAATTTACTCCTGTTTCCTTATCTACCCAGATTTCTGTCACATTCATTGTTCCCTGTGAATATATTTTTTCAAATCTTTCATTCTTTGCCATTGTTTTCTCCTTCTCTGTTCTGAATTGCCATACGTATCATTTTCTCAAATGACTCGCTGAAATGCTCATCATCTTCTGGTGTCCGTTTCTTTGATCCTTTTATATGATTCTTCCCGGATGCCCTCCGGGCTTTCTTATTCAGATGCCGTTCCATAAGCATCCTGTCTATATTGTCATTTGTGTACCATTTTCCTGACTGATGGGTTGCATAAACACCTTTTCCAAGTGCCATTGCAGCCACACCATAATCCTGTGATACAACAATATCTCCCTTGTGACAAATACTGATAAGCTTATAATCAACTGCATCAGCTCCAGCTCCAACCACAATCACTTCACTGTAATCTGACTGTAGCACATGGTTTGTATCACAAAGCAAAGTCACCGGAATAGTATATTTTTCTGCAATCTTCTCAACAATGCGGACTACGTGGCAGGCATCTGCATCTACATAAATGTGAAGATTTCCAATTCTTTTTGCCATTTCTTCCTTATATATTGCATATTCAGTTTTGCTCATACACACTGGTCCGATCGTTGTCTCATATATCTGTCGGTCAGTAATTTCTTTTGGTTCCTGTTCCATCATTCAGTGCTCCTGTATTACAATTTATGTGCCATTAACCTTAACCATGGTCAATAGAATCCTTTATAATCAGGATATTTTTCTTGCATTTGTATATAATTTTTTATTTCATCAATGCTTAATATATTTTGCGGTGGGACATCTCCCACTGTCATTCCAGTAAAATCAAATTCATAATCTAAACCAAAAAGATCTTTCGTTATGTTGTATTTGACTATTTCAGCAATTAAACTGTTACGACAGCTCTCATGAATATCACTTAATTTAACCTTAAATGTTATTACAGATGGACTTCCTAAAATCCATAAGCACTTATAAGGTTCTTCTTTATACAGTTCTCTATCAATCGCCTCTAAAGACCATCGCAAAATTTCTCCCCCTAAATTGATTGCAAAATGGTTTAACTGATCATCCTTATATACTTGATTTTTATCCAAAAAGAAATGAACCGATTTTGTTCTGGATTGTTTATCACGATTCCACAAATAATATACATGTGAAAAAACTTCTTCTATCTTATCATCATCTAAACCTATATCAACAAGGAGTTTTCGTATTCGTTTCTCTCCAATACTATTTTTCCCACCAGCAGTCACAATACCTTGTTTCCAGTATTCATTTTCATCTAATATACGTGCACAATGACATACTGCAATTTCTATATCCATATTTTCCTTAACAAAATCAGTAACCAACATGGATTCACCTATTCTAATATCTTGCAGTTGGTGTTCAATTTGCCACCATTCTTCAACCTTATCCGTACTAACTCTTCTTAGAATCATTTTTTCAAATTCATTTCCCCAATTTCTCAATTCTATTGGGAATGTATTCGGATTATCAAAATCAATCATTTATTCTCCTCTATATCACAATTCCATTCCGATTCTGATTCTGGTTTTTCCAACATCAGATCAAATATTGTTTCCTCGATAACCTTCACACACTCATCTGTATTATGAAGAATATCTTTGCCCCAAAAACGTATTACAGTCCATCCCATAAACAACAGCTTTTTATTAACCTCATCATCCCGTTGTCGATTTTTTGATATCTTGTTTATCCAATATTCACTATTATTACTTTTTTCGAGCCTAGGTCTTAATACTTCCCAATCTTTGCCATGAAAAAACTCTCCATCACAAAAAATTGCAATTTTATACTTAGTCAATGCAATATCCGGTTTTCCCGGTAAATCCCTATAATTTTTTCTGTATCGATATCCTCTATTCCATAGAGCTTTCCTTAACAACACCTCAATCTTTGTATCGTTAGATCTAATGTGCTGCATATTTTTTCGGCGTTGCTCCTTTGTCAAATCATCAGCCATAACTTATGCACCCTTAAAAATAACATCATTATGATACTCTATAAATTCTCTACCCGGTAAAAACTTATCTGGAAGTATTATTTCTTTGCCATTATAGAAGGCAAACCATTCTCTAGTCTTTTCATCCATAACTGCATCCTTAATATATCTTGAATTTACAATCCGATAATTTTTATCTATGGTGATTAACCCTCTGTCAAATGCTTTATCATGCATGGCATTCAAACACAATCCATTGCTTGGATTTGTTCGTTCTGTCTTTATATCACTTACACTCCATGGTTTAATATGGCTTGCAATAAGTAATTCCTTATTCTTCAACCCGGTTATGCAACACGCATTGCCATATGACATAAGCACAGACATCCTGAAAAAATACTGGCCTATTCTTATTTTTGTCTGTTGCTCTTTATCAATACCTATAGGTATGTCATCTAATTTTAACTCTGGCAATAAAGTCTCAACAGACGTATGCTGCATATCCGCCAATATATTTTGAGCTATAAATGATAATTCCCCAATATTGTTTGCAAACTCATCATATATAATCTTGTCCAATTTACTGGTGTGCGATAATCCTGACACATTTCTTGCCTGCAATTCTGGATCATAATGAGCAAGATTAGACATTTTATAAGCTACCGCATCTGGTGTCCTGTTAATTATACTTGCAAGATTTATTATCTCTTGATTATTCTTTCCAATCTTAGAAAATGGAACTCTTGTATAAAGATCCATTGCTAAAATCGTTTCTTCTCTTGTCCAATTTCTTCTTGCCACACTATCACCACCTTTACACATATTATATATCATCCTAACTCTTTTGTATATAAATATTAAAATTGTGTTGCTGCTTAACGCAGCATATATAAATATAACTTGCATTTTTGCAGCAAATATTATATAATCAATATGAAGGAGAGTGTCATGAATAATCCAGGACAATATTTGAAATCTATCCGTAAAAAGCGCGGATATGGTGTAAAGACGGTTTACAAAAAGACTGGTGTAGGTGACTCCACAATACGCCGAATAGAAGAAGGAAAAACCAAGTTTCCACCTGCTGCACAATTAAAAACTCTTGCGAATTTTTACAACATAAATTTAATTGAACTTTATAAAGCATATGGATATTTGGATGAAACAGATATCAATTTTCAAAATAATTGTTTTGAAAATGCAGAATTTTTAGACGAAGAATCACGTTCTTCAATACAAGGACTAATAAATCTATTAGCAGAAAAGAGGACATTATAATGATATATAGATTAGGTGAATTATTTTGTGGTCCTGGCGGAATCGGCTGGGGAGCAACCAACGCAGACATAGGAGATGATAATTATCGTATCGTTCATCAGTGGGCTAATGATTATGACGAATCAACCTGCGAAACTTACCGTCACAATATCTGTCCTAATGCACCTGAAACTGTTTATCATGGAGATATTAGAACTTTTGATATGTCACAATTAGCTTCTATTGATGCACTTGCCTTTGGTTTTCCCTGCAATGATTATAGCGTTGTTGGTGAACAAAAAGGAATGAATGGAACTTTTGGCCCGCTTTATTCTTATGGTGTTAAAGCATTAAAACTATTTAAACCTATGTGGTTTTTAGCTGAAAATGTTGGAGGGTTAAGAAGTGCTAACGAGGGCAAAGCTCTGAAAAAAATACTAAATGAGCTTCGAGGCGCTGGTTATACCATCACTCCACATTTATATAAATTTGAAGATTATGGTATTCCTCAGGCAAGACATCGTTTAATAATTGTTGGAATAAGAAATGATATTGATGTTGAATTCAGGGTTCCTTCTCCAGAACCTTATGCTAATCTCGATAATACTTGTAGAAATGCAATCGAGAATCCGCCTATTCCAGCAAATGCATTTAATAACGAGCGCACAAAACAGTCTAAGCAGGTCATCGAACGATTAAAGCATATCAAACCCGGGCAAAATGCTTTTACTGCTAATTTGCCAGAAGATTTACAACTTAATATTAAAGGTGCTAAGATAAGCCAAATATATAAACGGCTTGATCCTACAAAACCATCTTACACAGTAACTGGCAGTGGTGGTGGCGGCACTCATATTTACCATTGGTCAGAACCACGAGCACTCACAAACCGCGAGCGTGCACGTCTTCAAACATTTCCTGATACATATGAATTTATCGGTTCAAAAGAAAGTGTGCGTAAACAAATTGGCATGGCGGTTCCGTGTCAGGGTGCCAAAATAATTTTTGAGGCAATACTTAAATCTTTTGCAGGAATTGAATACGAAAGCATTCAGCCTTCCATCACAGAATAGCAGACAGCTGTACTACTCGTTATTGAATAGTACAGCTGTATTTTAATTTTCCTCTATAACATCATAATAAATAATATCTCCCGGAAGTTTGATATTCGGTACCCATAATGGTCTTCCACCCCATCCCTTGTTTCCAGTTACTTGATACATTGTTAATACCACCTTTGAGGAAAACTCGCTTCCTAATTTCCAATCATTTGGAGAAAGCAATGCACCTGTTCCCTGGGCAACATCCCTGTTTCTACGCACTATCAAGATGCCTTGTCCTGCTGGCTGTTCAGATAATATTGTGTCAATAACCGACACAAAGGCTTTCAGTTTAAAGTCTGGACTTGGAATAATATGACTCAACACTTCTTTTACGATTCTCAGACTTACCTGATAATATGGTTCATCAGAAGTAAATGGTTCAAGCAGTTTTGATATCTCATCTATCGAATCATTATCCGGATAATATGGATAGTAATTAGTTCCTCCTGAAAGCATCTCTACATGATCTGTATCAAGTACATTTTTTCTTGTAGGGTTCAATCCATTTGGATAATATACCTTTATATCCTCAATTCCTCTTTCAATCTGAGCAATTATAGAATTGTTTGTAGCGTTGATATCAGAGAATAGTTTATACAAATTTTCATCGATGTATACTCTCATCAATCCAGGATCTCTATCATAACCAAACATTCGGCTATGCTGCCACATGGTATCAGCCTGTGGCTTCTTACTTGTTCTTGTATAATATATTGTTTGAAGTCCAGGGAATGTAACTCCTCTTCCCAATGTATTTCCGCCAATCACAAAATTACATCCGGTTTCATATTGCTCACTGTCAATATCTGTCTTCCCGTTCATTATAAGCACTTGAATTGCTTTTCCATCAATTAACTCAAATGCCTTTTGAAGATATTGGTCAAAAGATACCCTATCTTTTTTTGTTGGTTCCAAATTATGGTATTCTCTTTCTATCTCATCTTTAAATTCACCATCTCTATTCTCTACACACCAGGCAATTTCTTTAACAATTTCATCGGCATATTTTTTATGTGCCGCCTGCCTTACACTTGGATGAAATAGACAATTTGCCACCTTTCCTCCTGATGCCAAAACCTGAGAAGCAACAGCAATATGTCTTATTACTACAGCTTTTGTAGGTTCTTCAATTTCTTCCAGAAAATTAACACAGTCAGGCTTTCCGGTTGATGGAAAGAAAAAATCTCCCCCTAAATAACTTGCTCCCGGCTGAAAATAATATGTAAAATATGGATGCCATCCTGATTCTAAAGTCTGTAAAAATATTGCTTGTGGAGTACCTGTTACTTGAAGATATATGCTGCTTGAAGAACCATTTTTTATCATATCAAGATACTTATTGATTGACGATTGACGATCCTTATTTACAAGTGTATTTAAGGAAGCTGCATCTGCCTCATCATCTACAATAAATAATGGATTTCCTCTCATAAAGCCTGTGGAATTAAAAATATTAGCCCATAGTTTTAAAATGCGGGCATTCTTTTTCAATACAATAATGGTTGGTTGAAGCAAACAGTTATCGGTAAAAATCCTTGCATCATTTTCTCCACATATGCAATATCCATCAAGATCTGCCTTTACTCTGTCCAATGTTTGCTGTTGCAATACAACATTATCTGTTGTTAATAATACAAAAACTGGAAATCCAAGATCTGTTGCTTTTGAAATGATTCCAAACATCTGACCGGTTTTTCCAGATTGAACATTTCCAAAAAGCAGTCCTATTTCATGGCTTGTAAATGAAAAGTTCTTAATATATTTATTCCCAACTTCTTCTGCAGTATGAGAAATAGATTCCGCAAGTTTTTTATTTCCCCGTGCAATTATTTTGTTAAGATAATTCTTTAAGTACTGCACTATTCTTCATCCCCTTCCTCATCTGTCGGCTTAAATGAAAGCATCCAGACATCCAATGGTGTACCATCTTCATCCATTGCTGTCTGTCCAGTTTTTTTGAGATACAGATTTTCACATCCATACTCTTCCAACATTTCTTTTGTGATCATACCCTCTCGCTCAGTATCTGCCTGAGTATCATTAACAGGATTTACCAGTCCTGCCGCTGCAAGACGCCCTTTGAGCCATCTTCCCATAATAAGCTCATCACCAACAGCACTAAACTGTTTGTTTCCATCGCTTGTAGTATGAGCCTTAAACCAATATCCATCATCTGTAACAATGTAAAAAGGAACATTCTTTTCAGGATAACCTTCCAAATGAGTTATTTCCTTTGCAACCGTTAACTGTGTCTCATACCAATCTCTTGATTTTCTCTTGCTTCGTGGTGCTGCATAACACACATTTACATTTGACTTTGTAAAATGCTTTCCATCATCCATATGTCTCTCATCATATGCCGGGACTTTAAGTGGGAGTAAGAAAGACGCATAGGCTAAGCATCTACTGTAAAATTCTACATTTGATTTTGGAACCTCCGTGACAAGCTCGATTCCAGACAATGCAGTATTAGTTTCATGAATAAGAGGCATCCCTTCAATAGATGCAATATTAACAGATATATTTGGTCTCTTTAACTCCTCAATATGATTTACTATTTCTTCAATTTCTGTCTTTTCTTCTGTAATAGCAGAAATTTCATACTGCCTTCTGTTATTTGCCTCAAGTTTAATCACTCCTAAATTTGCAGATCCAATTATTGCAGAAATAGGTTTCCCATCTTTATAAAATACATATAATTTTCCATGATACTTGAAGGCTTTTACCATACGAATTTCTCCAATTCCTGACTCCTGCCATTTTTTATTTAACTTAATGGCAGTATGATATGATCCCTCTGGCATTCCCTCAATAAAGTACATTCCTATATTTAAACATATATTTTTTATATTATTTTGTTCAATCAACAAATCTAATTCTTCCAAGGAAGCACGCGAAACATATCCAACTGCAATTTCTATTCTATCAGCTGATTGCATTTGATTATTGATTGCTTCCGTAACTGTCTCTTGTCCTTCATCTGTCGCCAATGGCAAAATGTTTGAATATAATAATCTCAAATTTGTACCCCCTTTTAGCACGAATTTTATTCAAATAATAACATAAATTAGTTCCTTAATACATGTAGTTGTAACTGCATAATTCTATTATATATGATAAAATGAAATTAAACTAGGAGAAGGAGGACAAAAATTATGGCTAATGCAGGCGATACATTTACTGTTGAACTAAACCAAGCTCAATTAGAATGGGGAACTTTTAGATTTACTGGAAGTCGCGGGCTTCGCTATGGCGAAGGATACTTGAAAATTCCAAAAACCGTTGCCCTTAATTTGCAGTTATTTAATGGTAACCACACAAACGGATATGATATTCTTGGTGAAAATATTTTTCATGCTACCTCTGCAGATGGACTTTTTACTGGTACACTTCGTTCAGAAGGTTGTTCCAATGCTGGAGATCCATATGCTAAACAATTTGCAGGAGATAAAGATCTCATGGCCCTTGGATACTGGTATTCACAGATCAACGCACAAATCGGTGATTTAATCCGAGTTACATTTACTTCTCCAGCAGATGTTGTTCTTGAAAAATTGTAGTATCATTCCATAAGAAATAAGCAAAAATGCATTTGTATACCCACGATGCATTTTTGCTTAATGGATTTCTACCTATTCAGATAATCCTCATGCTATCTTTCAGCATTTTTCGACTTTTCAATATTCCCTGTTTTCCTATCCTGTGATATCTGCTTCGCCTGTTTTATCTTTTTTCTCACAGACGGTTTTTCCTGTTTTCGCTCTGTCACCTTCTCCTTCAGGAACTGTTCGGCTGACTCCAGATACTCTGCCAGTAGTCCCGTTTTATCTTCTGTGATAGGATTGATGTCTACTACAATTCCAGCAATGGTGAATCCATCCTCATGCAGTATATTAAAAAAATCATCTTCCCTGATTGTTCCTTTATAGTCTACCACCACATCCAGATCCGATCTGTTTTTCTCAATTCCCCTGCATCTGCTGTCGGATATAATCACATTTTCTACCTGTGCATCCAGATCATTTTCTATAATCTTTGGCCGCTTTATGAAGAGTGATTTCATCCCGGTGTGCCTCGAAAAATTTTTTACTGTACCCTGATTTTCGATAGGCAATGTAAGTTTCTCTGGTCTTGGCATAATTGATAATGTGAGTCTTGATCACTTTATTTGCTGCCATCT
>OGKW01001781.1_pt1 | contig 11720 bp, 9 predicted proteins | sample 1572601 | NCBI WGS metagenome assembly OGKW01 (sample SAMEA2581875, study PRJEB24529) | metagenome | biome: Human gut stool | place: China | collected 2011
AACAGTTGATTTAATCCCTCACTCATACTGGGATGCGTGAAGATAAAATCGCGCAAGAATGTAGACGTCTGGCCTGTCTTTATCGCCATAGCTACGATATTGATGATTTCTGAAGCATCGGCGCAGAATAGAGTACAGCCCATAATCTTCCCGTTATGATTATTGATGATAGCTTTTAGCATACCATCTGTCTGCCTCAATGTACGGGTACGGACGATGGAGGAAGCCGGCAACCGGGAAACCTTAAATGAATATCCTCTTTTCAGAGCTTCTTCTTCACTGATTCCGATATGTGCCAATGGCGGATCAATAAACACTGCATATTGCACAGGATCACGGTCTCCGATATCACGTTTCTTGTCGCCGAAGAGCTGATCGCGGATAATCCGGAAATCATCCAGCGAGACATAAGTAAACTGCGAACCGCCTTTCACATCTCCCATTGCCCATATATGAGGAACAGTAGTGCGTAACTGATCGTTTACGATGATAGCTCCGTGAGCATCAACTCCTATACCCGCTGCTTGCAGATTCAATCCTTCAATCATCGGTTTACGTCCCGTTGCGATAAGAATGGCATCTCCATCTACATAATAAGGGGTACCGTCGGATATGTCCGAGTAAGTCAGTGTCACTCCGTCATTCGTGTCATGGATAGACTGCGCACGAGCGTTCAGATGGATTTCAATACCTTTCTTCTCCATCACTTCTTTGACGCTGTTTGCAATATCCCGATCTTCGCGAGGCATAAATTTGTTTCCTCCTTCGAGTATCGTCACTTTACTGCCGAAACCGGCATACATAGAAGCGAACTCCAGTCCGATATATCCTCCACCTATGATAATCAGGTGATGAGGAAGTACGTTTAAGTCCAAAAGCGCACTACTGGTATATACGTGCTGACTTTGCTGAATACCATCTATTGCAGGGATAATGGGAGTAGACCCCGTGTTGATAAATATCTCTTTTCCTTTCAGTTCGATTTCTCCTTCGGGAAGTTCCACTTTTATGGTATCGGCGGATATGAAAGACCCCGTTCCGGTATAGATAGTCACATTAGGACGTTTGCTTAGTCTTTCGTAATTATCATTCCTAAGAAAGGAAGTGAGGCGGTTCTTTCGGCCGATGGCTTGTTTGTACATATTCGCCTGCTTCGGAAAATCATCGTGGTAAAGCAAAGCGGAAACCTCGGCTTCATGCACCAGTGTCTTTGTTGGGATACAGGCTACATTCGGACAGCTTCCTCCATACATCATGTTGGAACGTTCTACGATGGCCACTTGCCATCCGCGGTTGGAAAGTTCGGCAGCCAGGGTTTTCCCTGCCTTGCCGAATCCTATAATAATTGCATCATATTGTTTCATAACTTCTTGTATTAACGATTTGTATGAGACTATATAACAGTCTGAAAATACGATTTGTTCCGCAATGGCAAGAAGTCAGAATCCTCTTTAGTGGTTGTCTTAGTCTTTTTTAAGTGTTTTGAGTACGCGTTGTGACGAGTCGGATAATAACACTACGGCACTGGCTAAGATCACAATATCTTTAATCACCAACCGCCCTGCACCGGATAGTAATGGGAAACCGAATTCTCCGCTTCCCAAGTCGGGAACCCAGACTTCCGGGGTGGTGACAAGAAAAGAAAGTGTGCCGAGCGTCATGATAATGGCGAGGGTGTCGCCTGCCAATCCCACTTTTGGGAAAAAGATTCCCAGGAATACCAGTATGCCGATCCCCATAATAAGAGCTCCCAGTCCGTAAGAGAAAGTATAAGTGCGGTTTGCTTCGTGCCATGCACGATTTTCCGGGACAAAAGCACCTTCCGCATTTTTATGTTCTTTGTATTCGGGTGCACCTTTAGCATAGAAGAAACTCATAAAAGGACTGTTGGCAACAAACGGAACAATCCCGTCGGCTTCATAATGGAAATACTTCAATCCGCCTATCCATACAAATACTACCAGGATGGCAACGCGGATAAATTTCATACCAAAACTTTTCAGACTTGAAGTGAAGGTCAGTAAAGCGATCAATTTCTCTTTCATTTTGTTGGGGTTTTAATGGGTTTATCTTATGTTGCAAAGGTCGTCCATTTCCACTACCCCCAAAATAGCAATACTTCCGTATGCCTTGTCAATTTTTCCCTTCCTGTGTGTTTCTGAATTGCACGGCGCTCTGTCCGGTCATATTTTTGAAGAAACGGCTGAAAGAAGCCTGGTCTTCAAATCCCAGAATATCGGCAATCTCTTTGGCGCTTTTGTTGCTGTAAAGCAGGAGACGTTTAGCTTCCGCTTCCACCCGTTCGTGGATAACCCGAAGCGGCGAAGGCAGTTTGCAGGTAGAAAAGATGTTCGATAGTGTCTTGGGAGATTTATGCAACATATCGGCATAGTCCTGCACCTGTTTCTTCGTCCGGTAATGCTCGTCGACCAAGTTATAGTATTGGCGGACAATCTCAAAACCGGATTCTTTTTCACGGGTGATATTCATGCGGTGACGTGCAATTCGGGTACATTGGATAATGAAACGTTTTAGCAGGATGCGTAGCATCTCCTCCTGCAGGCTGTCGGAAACGGTAAACTCGTTTTCCAGTGCTTCGGTAATGGTGTCGAGTTCTTTACGTTCTTTTTCATTCAGGGTAAAACGGATCAGGTGAGAAGAACCGTTGAACAGGAAACCGCTGCATGACACTTCATGGTCGTTGCCATAGATACAATAGAAATTGCTGTTGAACAACAAAGTCAGGTATTCACCATCAATCGATTTAAATTCGAGGTGTTGCAGATGAGTGAGTGAAATCACTTCATCTTGGGTAAGTACCATTTCCTGATGGTCGATTTCTACTGTGATGCTTCCGTTGCGTACCCATATAAATTTATAAAGCCCTTTTTCTTTTTGCAGTGCTTTTTCTGTCAGATAAGAGTCTGTAAGTGCGAGTGTTCCTTTTAGTTTCGTGTGATATTGTTGTAACATAATTAATCCTCCATTGCTGATGCGTCAAATGATAACGGCAGTAGATCGCCTATACTTTTTACTTCGTAGATACATTCTTTACCATATAATAGGATGCGGATGGGTTGTTTGTAACGCTTTTCCGTTTCCAGAATCACTTGCCGGCAGGCGCCGCAGGGAGGAATCGGATGGTCGATGAAGTCCTTTTCCGTTCGTGCCGCAATGGCAAGAGTGACAACCGGTTGGTCGGGATATTGGGAGTTGGCATAGAATAGGGTAGTACGTTCTGCACAAAGCCCCGACGGATAGGCCGCATTTTCCTGATTGGTTCCTGTCACTACTGTCCCGTTGCCCAATAGCGCAGCGGCACCTACGGAGAAATGGGAGTACGGAGAATAACTACGAGCTGTTGCCTCCATGGCAGTCTTTATAAGTGACCGATCGCCCTCATTCAACTCATCATATTGATATACTTTAATAATAGCGGTAATTGTGAGGTCTTTCATATACGTCAGGGTATTGGTTTCTACAATTAATGTTACAAAGTTAGGAAAGAGATTGATAATCCCAATTATTTTTCAGATTTTTGTGCCATCTAATTCACATCTGAATAAAAATGGAGAATAAACTGCATAGACTTATCTTTTTAACCGTTGTTTTTTTCTTTGCCGTAGGAGTGCAGGCACAGAAACGGAATGCCCGTTACGTCGAGTATATAAATAAGTATAGTGATTTGGCTGTTGAACAGATGAAGCTTCATAAGATTCCGGCGAGTATTACATTGGCACAAGGATTGCTGGAAAGCGGTGCCGGATACAGCCAGTTGGCACGAAAGAGTAATAACCACTTTGGTATTAAGTGTGGTGGCAGTTGGCGGGGACGTACGGTTCGTCATGATGATGATGCGCGCAACGAATGTTTCCGTGCTTATAAGCATCCGCGTGACTCTTACGAAGATCATTCCGACTTCCTTAGAAGAGGTGCCCGTTACGCTTTTCTTTTCAAACTGGATATCACCGATTATAAAGGCTGGGCGCGTGGACTGAAAAAAGCAGGCTATGCTACCGATCCTTCTTATGCTAACCGTCTGATTACAATTATCGAAGATTATGACTTGTATAAATACGACCGTAAGGGGGTATATTCGGAACGGAAACTGAAAAAGAATCCTTGGTTGATGAGCCCGCATCAGGTGTATATCGCTAATGATATTGCTTATGTGGTAGCCCGCAACGGGGATACCTTTAAAGATTTAGGCAAGGAATTCGATATTAGCTGGAAGAAACTTGTGAAGTACAACGACTTGCAGCGTGATTATACCTTGATGGAAGGAGATATCATCTACCTGAAGAGCAAGAAGAAAAAGGCTTCCAAACCTTATACTGTATATGTTGTGAAAGATGGAGATTCCATGCATGGCATCTCTCAAAAATATGGTATCCGCCTCAAAAATCTGTATAAGATGAATCGTAAGGATGGTGAGTATGTTCCGGAAATCGGAGATAGATTGCGTCTGCGATAGAGACTTCTCTCAAAAGTTTCGAATTTCGGAAACTTAATGACTCATTCATGTGTTATTATCTTGATAAAACATGATTAGAATATGAGTCTAAACATTGCAAAAAGTAATAAGAAACGTGTCGTCATAGTAGGCGGTGGTTTCGGTGGCTTGAAACTGGCTAACAAGCTGAAAAAGTCAGGCTTTCAAGTCGTATTGATAGATAAAAACAACTATCATCAGTTTCCTCCTTTGATTTATCAGGTGGCTTCGGCCGGTATGGAGCCAACTTCCATATCCTTCCCCTTCCGTAAAATATTCCAGCATCGGAAAGATTTCTATTTCCGTATGGCGGAAGTACGTGCCATTTTCCCGGAAAAGAATATGATACAGACTTCCATCGGAAAAGCAGAATATGACTATCTGGTGTTAGCAGCAGGTACTACAACCAACTATTTCGGTAATAAACATATCGAAGAGGAAGCCATGCCGATGAAAAATGTGTCAGAAGCGATGGGATTGCGAAACGCTCTTCTGGCTAATCTGGAACGAGCGCTGACCTGTTCAACGAAGCAGGAACAACAAGAATTATTGAATATTGTAATTGTGGGAGGTGGAGCTACCGGGATAGAAGTAGCCGGAATACTTTCCGAGATGAAGAAATTCGTCTTGCCGAATGATTATCCTGATATGCCCAGCAGTCTGATGCACATCTATTTGATTGAAGCCGGGCCGCGATTGCTTGCCGGAATGTCGGAAGAATCATCTGCACATGCTGAACAGTTTCTCCGTGAAATGGGAGTAAATATCCTGTTGAATAAACGCGTTGTGGATTATCGTGACCATAAAGTAGTACTCGAAGATGGTACAGAGATTGCCACGCGTACTTTTATCTGGGTGAGTGGTGTCACCGGTGTGACTATCGGCAATCTGGATGCCTCTCTGATTGGGCGTGGAGGACGTATTAAGGTCGATTCATTTAACCGTGTAGAGGGGATGAATAATGTGTTTGCTATTGGCGACCAATGTATTCAGTTAGCTGATGAAAATTACCCGAACGGACATCCTCAATTGGCGCAAGTGGCTATCCAGCAAGGAGAATTGTTGGCAAAGAATCTGGTACGTATGGAGAAAGGACGGGAGATGAAACCTTTCCATTACCGTAATTTGGGTTCGATGGCGACTGTAGGACGTAATCGTGCCGTGGCAGAGTTTAGTAAAGTAAAAATGCAGGGATGGTTTGCCTGGGTGATGTGGCTGGTTGTTCATCTGCGCTCTATTCTTGGGGTACGCAATAAGGTTATTGTACTCTTGAATTGGGTATGGAATTATTTCACTTACGATCAGTCTATGCGTATGATTGTCTATGCCCGTAAAGCAAAAGAGATTCGTGATCGTGAAAAGGTGGAGGAAACTACCCATTGGGGGAAAGAACTGGTACAAGAGGAAAAGAACCCCTCTACTACGTCATCATCCAAATAGACAGGCTTCCTGCTGGCAGGATGATAGATTCTATTCTGAACGGTAAATTCGTACAGGGTGTCCGATATCGGACACCCTGTGTTTTTTGTTATCTTCTATTTATCAACCATTTACGATTTTGGCACAGATTTGGTATATGAAGTACCGAATTGATACATCATAAAATAGTAAATGATCGGATATGGACAGAGAAATTCCTAAAGAGGTACGTCAAAAAGAACGTAATAAGAAGATTATTCGTTATTCATCCATTGGAGTGGCAAGTATTATTGCCATCAGTGTACTTATATCTGTATTAAGGGCAGGAGTGGAGGCAAAGGATCTTGTCTTTTCCACAGTCGATAAAGGGGTGATTGAGGTAAGTGTCAGCGCTTCCGGTAAGGTTGTCCCTGCTTTTGAAGAAATTATCAATTCTCCGATCAACAGTCGTATTATTGAAGTCTATAAAAAAGGGGGAGATAGCGTAGACGTAGGTACTCCGATTCTGAAACTGGACCTTCAGAGTACGGAAATTGAATATAAGAAGTTGCTGGACGAGGAACAAATGCGCCAGTATAAGCTTGATCAGCTTCGCGTCAATAATCAGACGAAACTTTCCGATATGGCAATGCAGATTAAAGTGTCGGCAATGAAATTGAGTCGGATGAAAGTGGAGTTGAGAAATGAACACTATCTGGACAGCCTCGGTGCAGGAACAACAGATAAAGTACGCCAGGCCGAATTGAGCTATAATGTGGCTCAATTAGAGTACGAACAACTTCAGCAACAATATAAAAATGAGAAGGAAGTAGCTGCTGCCGAACTAAAAGTTCAGGAGCTTGATTTTAATATCTTCCGCAAGAGCCTTTCCGAAAAGAAACGTACGTTGGATGATGCACAAATCCGTTCCCCGCGTAAAGCTATTCTTACCTATATTAATAACCAGATCGGTGCACAGATTTCCGAAGGCGGACAGGTGGCTATCATTTCTGATTTGAGCCATTTTAAAGTGGAAGGTGAGATTGCGGATACGTACGGTGACCGTGTAGCAGCCGGAGGAAAAGCAATTGTTAAGATAGGGAGTGACAAACTGGAAGGGACAGTTAGCAGTGTTACACCACTATCCAAGAATGGTGTGATATCATTTACCGTTCAGTTGAAAGAAGATAATCACCGCCGCTTACGTTCCGGACTAAAGACAGATGTTTATGTGATGAATGCTGTGAAAGACGATGTGCTCCGCATTGCCAACTCTTCTTATTATGTGGGAAAAGGAGAATACGAACTCTTTGTCGTAAACGGAAACCAGTTGTTGAAACGCAAAGTGCAGTTGGGAGACAGTAATTTCGAATATGTAGAAGTGGTTAGTGGCCTGCAGGAAGGTGACCAGGTCATTGTCTCGGACATGAACGCTTATAAAGACAAGAACAAATTGAAAATAGAAGATTAACGTGTAATAGTAAGTTTTATGATCAAGCAATATATCAAGCAATCCATTCAGATGCTGAAGGAGAATCGTCTTGTCAGTGTCATTTCCATAGCGGGTACAGCCATCTCCATTGCTATGATTATGGTGGTAGTCCTGGTGTTCCAGATACAGTTCGCCAATTTTTATCCGGAGAACAACCGCGACCGGATGATGTATGTGGATAGTGGGACGGAAGTGAAGACCAGTAATGGATGGAACCGGGGAAACATGTCTCCTGAAGCAGTGAAGGAATGTTTCTATTCATTGGAGATACCGGAAGCGGTTTCTGGTTATGCCATGCAGTTGAAGCCTTTATCCATACCAGGGAAACGGATGTATAAAGGATATCAGATCAAATATACGGACACCGGTTTCTGGAAAGTCTTTTCTTTCCGTTTTCTGACCGGTAAACCATTTACGCAAGCGGATTTTGATTCGGGGATTACACAAGCAGTCGTGTCCGAGAGTGTGGCCCGGAAATTATACGGAACGACAGACGTTGTAGGAAAAACTGTGATAATCGATTTGACAGCCTATACGGTTTGCGGTGTGGTGAAAGACGTCAGCCGTGCCGCCGATACGGCTTTCGGTGACGTGTGGGTCCCCTATACGACCGACCGTATCCTGATGACGAATACCAGTTCCGAAAATATGGCCGGCTGGTTTTCTATCTGCCTGTTGGCAAAGGACAGCCGTGATTTCGAAGCGATCCGGCATGAATTGTTGAAGCAGATAGAACGTTATAACGGGATGAAGCAGGATGCGAAGATTAATTTCTTCGAGAATCCTATTACACGTTTTGACATAGCGATCGGTTCGATCGGGCAACGTAAGGTGGATGTGAAAGATTATCTTTTGGAAACCGGTAGCCTTTTGTTGTTTCTGCTGCTTGTGCCTGCTTTGAACCTGTTGGGTGTAACACAGTCTGCCGTGCAAAAACGACGTGCGGAGATGGGAGTGCGTAAAGCATTTGGAGCGACTTACGGCGTGTTGGTTCGCCAGATATTGTACGAGAACAGTGTGATTACGTTGATCGGCGGTCTGGTTGGTCTGCTCCTTTCCCTGTTGCTTTTGCCTGTTTGCAAAGATTTTTTGCTACAAAGCCGTGATACGGCTTTAAGCGGGGATATGATTTTCCAGCCGGCTGTGTTTTTATTGGCTTTGTTTTTCAGCTTACTGCTGAATCTGCTTTCGGCAGGCATACCGGCGATGCGCATTGCCCGTCAGAAAATTGTCATATCCCTGAAAGACGGAGAATAGTTTAACTTATAAATTAAGAAGACGATGATCAAGCACATATTGAAAATAATCTGGCATCAACGGCGGAATAACGGTTGGATATTTGTGGAACTATTATTGGTTTTTGCCGTGTTATGTATTATGATGGATTCTTTGTTAGTGAATCTGTATACCTATTACAAGCCGTTGGGCTTCGATATAACGAATGTTTATAAGGTGAATATCGGCAAGATGAGCCCTGAAATACCGGGATATGTCCCGGATTCGTTGCTTACGACTACCGATGGAGAAGATCTGGTCCGTTTGGTTGACAACATCCGTCGGGCTCCGCAGGTGGATGAAATATGTTTGGCGATGAATTCTTGTCCGTATACCTGGTCGAACAGTTGGTCCCAGTTGGTACGGGCGGATGCTGATACAAGCGTAAAGGCCAATTATTACCAGATGTTTAATGTGACTGTTTCTTATTTCGATGTCTTGCGGATTAGTGACAGGGAGGGCCGTCCGATACGTTCGATCGTGGAGGAAAGTACAGGCGATATTGTCATATCGGGGGATATGGAGACTGATTTCTTCCAAGGGCGGTCCGGCAAAGGTAAGCAGGTGAAATGGGGTTCCAAGAGTACGACTTCCGAAACGGTTGCTGCCGTTACCTCTCCCATCCGTCAGAACGAATATGTGAAAAGCAAACCTTGCTTCTATTATTTGATGAGGACCGACGAAGATATTGCCAAATCAGCTTCCGATGCAAAGCCTCAAAATATGGACTGTCTGGTCCGCATGAGAAACGGGTTTCGTATGGAAGATATGGATAGTTTCCTGGAGAAAATGGGTGAACGGCTGTCAGTGAATAACCTGTATGTATCGAGTGTCATCCCGTTGGAGGAACAACGTCCGGTTATACTGAAAAGCAGTATAGACAATCTGAAGAAGAAAATAGCTCTTGTCGGTTTTATGCTGGTGAATGTCTTTTTCGGTATTGTCGGCACATTTTGGCTCCGTACGCAGTATCGCCGCGGTGAAATGGGACTTCGTTCGGCTCTTGGTGCTTCCCGTGGCACATTGAAATGTTTTTTGAACGTGGAAGGTCTTTTCTTGCTGATCTTTACGATTCCGGTGGTTTTGGTGTTTATATTCAATATGCTCTATTTCGATTTGCCGGACACAGACCGATTGGCTTACACCTGGTGGCGTTTTCTTGTCACTTTCGGAAGCAGTTGTCTGTTGCTGGCCGGTATGATCTGGCTCGGTATCTGGTTCCCGGCACGCAGGATTGCAAAGATGAATCCGGCGGAGGCTTTGCATTATGAATGAAAAGATTTGTGGGATGTTCATCATTGGCCATAAGCAAGAAATCATAAATTATAAATCGTAAATATCTTTTCTCATGTTCAGACAGTATTTTAAACAAGCTATCCAGATGTTGAAGGAGAATCGCCTTACCAGTGTGATCTCGATTCTTGGAACGGCACTTTCGATTGCGATGATACTGGTGGTGATTCTCCAGTTCCAAATCAAGCTGGTCGGTTTTCGACCGGAGTCGAACCGGGACAGGATGCTTTATATCATGGGGATACGGGCAGATTCACGGGATAGTGAAACCCGGAATTCGACCGCCATGTCCGATGGTGTCGTGAAGGAATGTCTTTATCCGCTTCAAACCCCCGAAGCGGTGACGGCGATAGCGAGTGGCAAGGTGATCGTCTCGCTGTCGGACCGCCAGCTGTTCGAGGAGTATGTGATAAAGTATACCGATCCCGGTTTCTGGAAGGTCTTTGATTTCCGCTTCATTTCCGGCAAACCGTTTACGGAGGCGGATTTCATTTCCGGCTTGCCTCGTGTGGTCATTACGAATACGTTGGCCCGCAAGCTTTTCGGATCGGAAGACCCGATCGGAAAAGAGGTGTTGATGGGCTATGTGCCGTATGCCGTTACGGGAGTGGTGGAAGCTCCGACGCGGGCAGCCAACAGTGCTTATGCGGATGTTTGGGTTCCCTATACCAGCAATACGAATTATGTGAACGGTAGGTCGTGCGGTGGTGTCTGCGGTAGTTTCCAAGGGGTTATCCTAGCTTATTCGGCAAGTGATTTCGAGGCGATCCGTGCGGAAATCAAACAAGCGGTCAGCCGTTATAATGCTGCCGGCCGTGAGTTTGTCTTAGGAATGAACTTCGTGTTTTCCCGCTTGGACGTAGCGTTGGGATCGAATGATATGGACGGAGGTATCCGGAGGGGATGGAAAGAATATCTGACGCAAACGGCTCCTTTGTTGTTGTTCCTGTTGTTGGTGCCGACATTGAACCTGACAGGTGTCGTCCAATCGTCCGTTCAAAAACGCCGCTCCGAGGTGGGGCTTCGTAAAGCGTTCGGGGCAACGAAAGGACGTCTGTTGATGCAGGTCTTATGCGAGAATCTGATTATCACTCTGATCGGGGGCTTGATCGGAATCGTCCTGTCTGTTATCTTGCTCCAACTCGGCAAGTCGTTCCTTTTGACAAAGGATACAGTGGTTACTTTCGAGATGCTTTTCAAGCCTGTCCTGTTTGCCGCCGCCCTTTTCTTCACTCTGCTGTTGAATCTGCTGAGCGCCGGCCTTCCGGCAATCCGGATCTCCCGTGAACAAATTGTGGAAGCATTGAACAATAAATAAATCCAATACAATGATCAGACATATTTTAAAGATAATGTGGAACCAGCGCCGCAGCAACGGCTGGATATTTGCAGAGTTGGCGGTGGTGGCTGCAGTGCTCTGGATGATGATAGATACGTTCTGGGTGGATTACCGGACATATCATGCTCCTTTAGGCTTCGATATCGGAAACGTATGGCGTTTTAAGTTAAGCGATTTGGATACAAAGGCGCCGGGCTACATGCCTGATTCTCTCTATCATTCGTCCGATCCGGAAGATTTGACGCGGTTGATGACTCAGATCCGTCAGAACCCGGAAGTGGAGGATGTTTGTGTCACTTTCTATTCTTGTCCCTATTCGAACGGCAATTCTTGGAGGGAAGTCAAGCCGGTGGATGGCGACACGATCTATGCGGCCCATATGGAGTCGTTCCAAATGCGCAATGTCACACCGGAATATTTCCGCCTTTTCC
>OGKW01001782.1_pt1 | contig 11719 bp, 9 predicted proteins | sample 1572601 | NCBI WGS metagenome assembly OGKW01 (sample SAMEA2581875, study PRJEB24529) | metagenome | biome: Human gut stool | place: China | collected 2011
TGTATGTGGGGGACAGCGGCGTGGACATCGAAACGGCCCGCAATGCCGGGCTTGCGGGCTGCGGCGTTCTGTGGGGCTTCCGGTCCCGCCAGGAGCTGGAGCAGGAGGGGGCCGACTATCTGGCCTCCACACCGGAGGATCTGCTGACCCTGATCCTGGGGGAGAAGGGCGGCCGGGAGACCCGTCACCTGGGGCCGGAGGATGTGGAGGAGGCCGCGGCTATCCTCCGCTCCGGCGGTCTGGTGGGCATCCCCACGGAGACGGTGTACGGACTGGGGGCCAACGGCCTGGATCCGGAGGCGGTGGCCCATATCTTTGAGGCCAAGGGCCGCCCCCAGGACAACCCCCTGATCCTGCATATCCCCTCGGCGGACCATCTGGAGCGGTATTGTGCGGACATCCCTCAGTCCGCCTTTGACCTGGCCCGGGCCTGCTGGCCGGGGCCGCTGACCATGATCCTGAAGCGCAGGCCCATCGTGCCCGATGTGGTGACGGCTGGGATGGATACGGTGGGGATGCGCTGTCCCTCCCACCCGGTGTGCCGGGCGATCCTCCAGGCGGCAGAGGTGCCGGTGGCAGCCCCGTCGGGCAACACCTCCGGGCGGCCCAGCCCCACTACCGCCGCCCACATGGCGGAGGACATGGAGGGAAGGATCGACGCCATCGTGGACGGCGGTCCCTGCTCCGTGGGGGTGGAGTCCACCATCGTGGACCTGACGGAGACCCCGCCCCGGCTGCTGCGGCCCGGCGGTATCACGCTGGAGCAGCTGGAGTCCGTCCTGGGCCGGGTGGAGGTGGACCAGGCGGTCACCCGGCTGATGTCCGCGGGAGAAAAGCCCCGGGCCCCGGGAATGAAGTACCGCCACTACGCCCCCAAGGCGCCGGTGACAGTGGTGGCCGGTCCGCCGGAGCGCACTGCGGAGCACATCGCCCGCAGCCTGACGCCGGGGGACGGCGTGATCTGCTTTGACGAGTTTGCTGGGGAGTTCCCCGGCTGTCAGATCCAAAGGATGGGCCCGGCGGGAGACAAATCCGCCCAGGCCCGCCATATTTTCGACGCCCTTCGGGCCTTCGACCACACGGAGGTCCCCCGGATCTGGGCCCAGTGTCCTGATCCGTCCGGTTTGGGGCTGGCCATCAACAACCGCCTGAACAAGGCGGCTGGATTCCATATCGTGGAAGTCAAATAAACACAAAGGAATGAGAATCACATATTATGATGAACTATACGATCAAACAGAACGTGGCCGTGGTCCGGCCTGACTACCCTCTGTCCGACGGCCAGGATGCGGCCAAGCTGATCAACGCGGTGCGTTTTCAGACGGGCTGCACCGCTATGCTGATGGACCGCAGTTCCTTCGTTCCGGAGCTGTTCACGCTGTCCAGCGGCGTGGCGGAGCAGGTGCTCAAGCCCTTTACTCAGAACAAAATGCGGCTGGCCATCGTGGGTGATTTTTACGACTGCTACCAGACCTCCATGCGGAACTTTATCTTTGGCTGCAACCGGGGCGACCAGGTGGGTTTTTGGGAGAACGAGCAGGAGGGTCTGGCCTGGCTGAACCGGAAGCGCTGAGATGGTCCTGATCGGCATCACCGGCCCCACTGGGGCGGGGAAAACCACCCTTCTGCGGGAGGTAGAGGCCCTGGGAGGCGCGGTCATCGACTGCGATGCGGTATACCACGAGCTTTTGGAGCACGATCCCATCCTGCAGCATGAGCTGGAGCGGCGCTTCGGTCCCCTGAGAGGGGAGAACGGCTCCATCGACCGCAAGCGGCTGGGGGCCATCGTGTTCGGTGACCCGGAGAAGCTGGCACAGCTCAATGCGGTGGCCCAGACAGCCACCGTGGACCGGACCCGGGCGCTGGTGGAGGAGTGCCGGCGGCAGGGGAGAGCCCTGGCCGCCATCGACGCCATCGCACTGGTGGAGAGCGGGCTGGACCGCCTGTGTTCCGCCACCGTGGCAGTCACCGCCCCGCCGGAGGTGCGGGTGCGCCGGATCATGGCCCGGGAGGGGATCCCGGAGGACTACGCCTGGTCCCGGGTGCGGGCCCAGAAGCCGGAGGAGTATTTCCGCGGGCACTGCGGCCATGTTCTGGTGAACGACTGCGCCAGCGCGGAGGAATTTTCCGTCCGGGCCAAGGCGCTGCTCCAGACGATCTTACAGCAGACGACGAAGGAGGTCTGAACCATGAAGGAACAGGAGAACAGCCGGGGCGAGCAGCTGCGGAAGGCCCTGAGCTATACGAAGAAAAACGGCTATGACCGGGTGGACCGGGCGGAGCTGGAGGCCATGGACGCCTACTGCACCGGCTATAAGCAGTTTCTGGACGCCGGCAAGACGGAGCGGGAGTGTGTGGACCGGACCATCGCTCTGGCGGAGGCCGCCGGTTTCCGTGCCTACCAGCGCGGGATGGCGCTCAAGCCGGGGGACAAGGTGTACCGGGCCAACCGGGGCAAGGCGGTCATGCTGGCGGTGCTGGGCCGCCGGGGGCTGGACCAGGGCGTGAACATCGCCGCGGCCCATATCGACTCCCCCCGCCTGGACCTGAAGCAGAATCCCCTGTATGAGGCGGATGAGCTGGCCTTCCTCAAGACCCACTACTACGGCGGCTTGAGAAAATACCAGTGGGTCACCATCCCCCTGGAGCTCCACGGCGTGGTGGCCCTCAAGAGCGGCCAGGTGGTCCGGGTCTCCGTGGGCAACGGGGAGGGGGATCCCCTGTTCACCGTGGACGACCTCCTGCCCCACCTGGGGGCGGAGCAGTCCAGAAAGCCCCTGGGAGAGGCCATCCCCGCGGAGAGCCTGAATATCCTGGTGGGCAGCCGCCCCCTGGCGGATGACGAGGGGAGCGACCGGGTCAAGCTGTCCATCCTGGAGCTGCTGAACCGGAAGTACGGCATCGTGGAGGAGGACTTCATCTCTGCGGAGCTGTCCGCCGTTCCGGCCTTCCGGGCCAGCGACGTGGGCTTTGACCGCTCTCTCATCGGGGCCTACGGCCACGACGACCGGGTGTGCGCCTACGCCTCCCTGGCGGCCATCCTCCAGCTGAACGACCCGGAGCGCACTGCGGTGTGTATGCTGGCGGACAAGGAGGAGATCGGCTCCGAGGGGGTCACTGGCATGAAATCCGCCGCCTTCGACACCTTTATGGAGGATCTGTGCCAGAGCCAGAACGTGCCCCTGCGGGCCTGCTATGAGCGCTCCTTCTGCCTGTCCGCCGATGTGACGGCGGCCTATGACCCCAATTTTGCCGAGGTGTACGAGAAGCGGAACAGTGCCCTGGTGAACTGCGGCATGGGCCTGTGCAAGTACACCGGGGCCCGGGGCAAGTCCGGGGCCTCCGACGCCTCTGCGGAGCTGGTGGCGTATGTGCGCGGCGTACTGGACCGGGCGGATGTGGTCTGGCAGATGGCCGAGCTGGGCAAGGTGGACGCCGGCGGCGGCGGCACTGTGGCCATGTTCATGGCGGAGCGGAACATCGACACCCTGGATGCCGGGGTTCCGGTGCTGTCCATGCACTCCCCCTTTGAGACGGTGGGGAAGCTGGACTGCTATATGACCTTCAAGGGCGTGAAAGCCATTTACGAGGCAAAATAAGGACAAAATGGGGCCGCTGTTCAGCGGCCCCGTTTTATGAGGAGGACGAGACTTTGGGAAAACGGATCTTAGGGTGGTTCCGGCGTGACACAGTGTTGACCATCTCACTATGCCTGGCTGTATCCTCCTGTCTGATCGAGCCCCCCGGACCGGGCTACCTGAGCTACATCGATTGCAACACCCTGATCACGCTGTTCTGCCTGATGCTGCTGGTGGAGGGGCTGCGGGAGGGGCAGTTTCTCCAGTATGCAGCCGCCCGGGTGCTCTCCAGGGTGCGGACTGTGCGGGGCTTGTTGGCCACCCTGGTGTTCCTGTGCTTTGTGGGCAGTATGCTGATCACCAACGATGTGGCCCTGATCACCTTCGTCCCCCTGGGCATGATGATGCTGGAGATGGCCAGTCAGCGGAAACGGCTGTGCTTTGCTGTGGCGCTGATGACCATTGCGGCCAATCTGGGCAGTATGTTCACCCCCATCGGCAACCCCCAGAATCTCTATCTGTTCTCCCTGTCCGGCCTGTCTCTGCCGGAGTTTCTGGGGCTCACCGCGCCATATACAGTGGGCGCGGCCCTGCTGCTCCTGCTGTGCGTCCGCTTCGGCTGCGGGCACGGAACGCTGTCCATCCGCCTGGGGGAGGCGCCGCCACTCCGCCAGGGACCGGTGTGTTTTTATCTCGGCCTCTTTCTGCTGTGTGTAGCGGCGGTGGGCGGAATGGTGCCCCATGGGGTCCTGCTGGCAGTGGTGACGGCCCTTCTGCTGTGGAAGGACCGGAGGCTCTTTGCCCGGATCGACTATTCTCTGCTGTTTACCTTCGTGTTCTTTTTTATCTTTGTAGGCAATATCAAGCAGCTGGAGGGGCTCCAGGTGTGGATCCGCGGGGCGCTGGAGGGCCGGGACCGGCTGCTCGGGGTGGTCCTCAGCCAGGTCATCAGCAACGTCCCCGCCGCCATGCTCCTGTCCGGATACAGCAGCGACCTGAGAGAGCTCATCATCGGGGTGGACCTGGGAGGGCTGGGGACGCTGATCGCCTCCATGGCCAGCCTGATCTCCTACAAGCAGCTGGTGGAGCGGGAGCCGGAGCTGCGCAGCCCCTATCTGAAGCTGTTCACCCTGCTCAATCTGGGCTTTTTGGCTGTGCTGTTTCTGATTTGAAAGGCCGCCGGCTTGTTTGCCGGCGGCCTTGTGCGTCACCGGACGGACCGGCGGTAGATGAGGATGGACAGCAGGGCGGTGACCGCCTCAGAGAGCCAAAAGGCGTGCCAGACCCCGGCGGGCCCAATCAGGCGGCTGAGGAGCCAGGCGGCTGGGATCATCACCAGGGTATAGCGCAGCAGTGAGATCACCAGCGAGGGGCCGCCCTTGCCAAGCCCCTCCAGCGCACCGCCGGCAGCCACGGAGACCGAGGAGACCAGAAAGCCCGCGCTGATGATGCGGAGCGCCTCGGCCCCCGCCCGGATGCTCTCCGGGTTCTGGGTGAACAGCCCCATCAGCTGGGCGGGGATGGCCAGGCAGAGGACAGTACCCGCCGCCATGATGGCGGCGCACAGCCCCAGGGTGACCCGATAGATCTCCCGGACCCGGCCCTGTTCCCCCGCTCCGTAGTTGTAGCCAATGACGGGGCGCATCCCCTGGACGATGCCGCTGGCGGGGAGATAGAGGAAGGTCTGGAGTTTATAGTAGATGCCCAGAATCACCACATAGATGGGAGAGAAGGCGGACAGGATGCTGTTGAGGGCGGAGATCAGCAGGGAAGGCAGCGCCAGGCTCAGCGTCGCCGGGATGCCCACAGAGTACAGGCGGAGGTCCAGCCGCCAGTCCCAGGCCAGCGCCCTCCGGCTCAATGTGACAGGAAGTGCGCAGGAGCGCCAGACAGCCAGATAGACCAGGAGGGTCAGGGTCTGTCCGATTCCGGTGGCCAGAGCGGCCCCCTCGATGCCCAGCTTTGGGAAGGGGCCGGGCCCGAAGATCAGCAGCGGATCCAGAATGATGTTGGTCAGACAGCCGGTCAGCAGGGCTGCCATGGGGACCTTCATCCGGCCCACTGCCTGGAAGATCTTTTCATAGGCCAGCCCCAGGGAGAGCAGCAGGGAGAAGCAGAACACCGTCCGCCCGTACCGCACCCCCAGCTCCAGCACCTCCGGGTCCTGGGTGAACATCTCAAGGAAGGAGGGGAGCAGGACGATGGTCAAGCCGGTCAGGACCACCCCGTGGACCGCGCTGAGGGCCAACCCATGGACCGCCGCCGCGCTGGCCCGGTCCAGGCGCTCCGAGCCTAAATAGAAGGAGATGGCCGCGTTCAGTCCTACCCCGAACCCAATGGCTAACGCGTTGACCAGGTTCTGAATGGGGTAGACCAGGGAGAGGGCGGTCATGGACGCCTCGCTGATCTGGGCCACGAAAAAGCTGTCCACAATATTGTAGAGGGAGTTGACCAGCATGGACAGCACCATGGGCAGGGACATAGTGACGATCAGCGGCAGAACAGGCCGCTCCCGCATAAAGGCTTCGTTCATTGTTTCGGCATACCTCCTGAATTCCAGAAAAAAGCCACACAGCGCCCCTGCGGGCAGCTGTGTGGCGAAAAGGGACCAATGGCCGGAAAAATCCACAACGTGTTTTAGCAGACACTATTGTACTGAAAACGGGCGGTTTGTCAAGGGGGAACAGAGGATTTTTCAATCAGAAGCGGACTCAGACTCCCGGTCCTTCAGCCGCTTTTCCAGCCTCCGCACCCGGAGGGCCAGAACAAAGGACGCCAGGGCCGCCGCGGTCAAAAGGAGCGGCTGAAGCCAGGACCAGAAGGCGGCGGCGGTGGAGGTGGTCACAATGACGGTGGGCCCGTCGGCGCCGCCGATGACCCCCAGCTCCGGGGCCACGACCAGTTGGTCATAAAGATGCCAGCAGGCCAGTGCCGCGTGCGGCAGAAGGAACAGGAGACACAGTATCTTCTACCTGTATCCACCGCAAAAGGCAACCTACGAAAAGTAGAGTGGGCAATTTGGGATAAAATATGGATAAGATCCTCTGTTTCGGGCATCCTGACAGGGAGTTTTGGAACAAAGGAGGAACAGCCGTTATGGAGGAACAGGAGAGAACGGAGCAGAGCCCGGAGGACCCGGGGACACAGCAGATCCTGGAGTTTGGCTCCTCGCTGATCCACTCCAAGCGGGGGGCGGTCCATGTGCTCACCATCGTGGGGCAGATCGAGGGACATCAGGTCCTGCCCCCCAGCAGCAAGAGCACCAAATATGAGCACGTCATGCCCCTGCTGGCGGCCATTGAGGAGAGCGACGAGGTGGACGGCCTGCTGGTGCTGCTGAACACGGTGGGGGGCGACATCGAGGCGGGGCTGGGCATCGCGGAGCTCATCGCCAGTATGTCCAAGCCCACAGTGTCCCTGGTGCTGGGGGGCGGACATTCCATCGGGGTGCCCCTGGCCGTGTCCGCCAAGCGGTCCTTCATCGCCCCATCTGCCGCCATGACCATCCACCCGGTGCGTCTGAACGGTCTGGTCATCGGCGTCCCCCAGACCTTTTACTACTTCGAGCGCATCCAGGAGCGGATCACCCAGTTTGTCACCGCCAACAGTCGTGTGAAGCGGGAGGACTTTACACGATTGATGCTCCAAACGGGGGAACTGGCCGCCGACGTGGGCAGTGTGATTTATGGGGAGGAGGCGGTCCAGCTGGGCCTCATCGATGAGATTGGCGGCCTGTCCGCAGCCCTGGACTGTCTCCACCGTATGATCCGGGAGCGGAAAGAGTCCGACGCCCCCTGAACCCGGGCGGTCCCGCCCCGTTTCGCCCCTCCCTGCTGTCTGGCCAGATCGCAGGGAGGGATTTCTGAAAAAGACTGGCATTGAAGGAACATCTGTGTTAATATAGATTGTAATGCCCATGGGGCAATCTGTAAACAACGGAGGTACATAGACTGTGTCATATCTGATGGCCGCCGTCCTGGGGATCATCCAGGGCGTCGCTGAATTTCTGCCCATTTCCAGTTCCGGGCACCTGACCCTGTTCCAGCACTTTTTTGGGATGCCGGAGACGGATAACCTGTTCAACGTCCTGCTCCACTTCGCCACTCTGATCGCCGTGTTTGTCTATTATTGGAGCGATATATGGGAGATGATCACAGAGTTTTTCCTGGGGATCCGCGCCCTGTTCGTCCCCCAGTACCGCAGCCAGGGGGAGCCTCCGGCGGCCCGGCGGCTGATCCTGCTGATCATCGTAGCCACCCTGCCTCTGTTCCTGGTGCTGCCCATCAAGGACTATGTGGAGCAGATCGGCAACTATCCTGCGGCGGTCAGCTGCATCCTTCTGCTCACCGGTGCGGTCCTCTTCCTGTCTGACCGGATGGCCCACGGACACAAGACCGCCCGGAGCGCCACCCTGAAGGATGCGCTGCTCATCGGTGTGGCCCAGAGCGTAGCCACCCTGCCCGGCCTGTCCCGGTCGGGGAGCACCATCGCCGCCGGCATGGCCTGCGGCCTGGACCGGAAGTTCGCCGTGCGCTTCTCCTTCCTCATGTCCCTGCCCGCTGTGCTCGGCGCCACCATCCTGAAGGCGGTGGACGTGGTCCAGGAGGGGGGCGTGGATCTGTCTCTCCTGCCCAAGTATCTGCTGGGCATGGCCTTCGCCGGCGTGGTGGGGTATTTCTCCATCGGCCTGGTGAATCTTCTGACCGCCAAGGGGAAGTTCGGCGCCTTTGCCTACTACTGCTGGGGTGCGGGCGCGCTCTTCCTGGTGCTGAGCCTGACCGGCTTCACCCTGGTCCCCGCGGCCTGATCCGCTCCGGTCCGACCGGAGGACCGGTCATATTTCCTGGGAAAGGACAAGAGTTTATGGCAACGACACAAAAGAAAAAAGGGGGGAGCCGGGCCGCCTCATCCGGCGGACGGCGGACCGCCTCCTCCAGTTCCAGCTCCAGATCCAGGAGCAGTACATCCGGCAGCAGGAAAAAGCAGCCGCCCCAGCCCGCTCACCAGCCCTTCCGCCGGGAGATCGGGGCGGTGGCCTGCCTGCTGCTGGCCCTTTTCTCTGCCCTGGGCTATTTTCACATCGAGGCCCTCTTCATCGATTTCTTCTGTGGGCTGGTGAAGGGGCTGATCGGGTACGGCTTCTGGCTGGTGCCCCCGGCCCTTCTGCTGACCAGCTATATCCTGGCCTTCCACCGCGGGCGTCCGGTGTGCCTTCCGGTGGTGTGCGCCCTGCTGATGCCCCTGATGATGGCCTGCACGGTCCACGGGCTGACGGTCCAGGTCCTGCCCTGGGACGGAGCCCTGCTCAAGACGTTGTGGGAGAGCGGCCGGGCCATGACCAGCGGCGGCGCGGCCGCCGGAGTGCTGGCCCAGGCGCTGGTCCAGGCGGTGAGCGTTTGGGGATCCACCGTGGTCTTTGTGCTGGCCTTCCTGCTCATGGCCCTGGGGGCGTTCCGCCTCACCATTCTGGATGTGGCCGACTGGATCTTCAACCGGCCCCAGTATGAGCCCCAGGAGATCCCGGAGCGGCCCAGCCGCACAAGGACCGCCCCCAGCCGGGCGGCAGTCCCGGAGCACACCAGCCGCCGGGCAGCGGAGATCGACATTCCAGTGGAGGACGGCCCCCTCGTGGGGAAGGAGCCGGCCGCAGCCGCCCCGGTGGAAAAGAAGAAAGGCTTCTTTGACCGCAGGCCCCGGGTCCCGACCCCGGATCAGGTGCTGGCCGCTGCTGCGGCCCAGGTCAGACAGCCTGAGCCGCAGCCCGCCCCTGCCCCTGCGCCGGTCACGGAGCCTGTTCCCCAGCCTGCAGCGCCCGCAGTGCCTCCGGAGCCTGATCTCCCGGAGCCGGAGGAGAACCCCACCCCGTCCTTCCTGCGGGAGCCGGAGCCTGCCCCCGCGGCGGAGCTTGTGCCCGCTCCCGCTCCCAAGCCCCTGACTGAGACCCCGCCGCCCCCCATGCCGGAGGTGGTGCGGGAGCCGGCCGTCTCCAGGTCTGGCCGGGACGCGGAGCGCCAGCAGGCGGCCCAGGAGATGGCCCAGCACATCCAGGCCGGGATGGAGCTGGAGACGCCGCCCTATCAGCACCCTCCTCTGGAGCTGCTCACCCAGGGGAGCGGAGAGCTGGGGGGAGAGGCCCTGGTGGAACTCAACGCCAACAAGCAGCGCCTGTCCGACACCATCCACTCCTTCGGCATCGACGCCAATATTGTCAACGTCACCCGGGGGCCCTCGGTCACCCGGTATGAGCTGGAGCTGGATCAGGGGGTCCGGCTGAACAAGCTGACCAACCTGTCCGACGACATCGCCTTGTCCCTGGGGGCCTCCGGGGTGCGGATCGCCCCCATCCCGGGAAAGATCTCCATGGTGGGCATCGAGGTGCCCAACAAGCTGGTCTCCCCGGTGAACATCCGAACTGTGCTCAGCTCCTCTGAGTTCCAGGACAGCCCCTCCAAGGTGTCCTTCGCCGTGGGCAAGGACATCGGCGGCAAGTGCATCGTGGGCAACATTGCAAAGCTGCCTCATCTGCTCATCGCCGGCACCACCGGCTCCGGTAAGTCGGTGTGTACCAACTCCCTGATCGTCTCCCTGCTGTACAAGGCCAGCCCGGAGGAGGTCCGCCTCATCATGGTTGACCCGAAGATGGTAGAATTGGGGATCTATAATGGCATCCCGCACCTGCTCATCCCGGTGGTCACCGACCCGAAAAAGGCGGCGGGCGCCCTCCAGTGGGCGGTGGTGGAGATGATGAAGCGCTACCGGGCCTTCTCGGAGATCGGGGTGCGGGATCTGGCCAGTTACAACGCCCACGCCGCCAAGACCGAGGGCATGGAGAAGATGCCCCAGGTGGTGGTGGTCATCGATGAGCTGGCCGACCTGATGCTGGTGGCCGCCAAGGAGGTGGAGGAGTCCATCTGCCGGGTGGCCCAGATGGGCCGCGCCGCCGGCATGCACCTGATCATCGCCACCCAGCGGCCCTCCGCCGACGTGATCACCGGCCTGATGAAGGCCAATATCCCGAGCCGCATCGCCTTTGCGGTGGCCTCCTCCCTGGAGTCCCGCATCATCCTGGACACCACCGGCGCGGAGAAGCTGGTGGGCAAGGGCGATATGCTCTACGCTCCCCTGGGCCAGGGCAAGCCCACCCGCGTCCAGGGCTGCTTCATCTCCCCGGAGGAGATCGAACGGGTGGTGGAGTTCGTGAAGCAGTCCGGTGAGGCGCATTACTCCGATGAGGTCATGGCCAAGATCGAGGAGTCCATGCAGGAGAAGGAGAAAGGCGGCAAGGGCGCCGCGGCCGCGGCGCCGGAGGCCGGAGAGGACGAGGGGGACGAGCTGCTCCCCGCCGCCGTGGAGGTGGTGCTGGAGACCGGGCAGGCCTCTGTCTCCATGCTCCAGCGCCGGCTGAAGCTGGGCTACTCCCGGGCCGCCCGCCTGGTGGACCAGATGGAGGAACGGGGCATCGTGGGGCCCTTCGAGGGCTCAAAGCCCCGCCAGCTGCTCATCGACAAGGCCAAGTGGCAGGAGCTGCAAATGAGCAAGCAGCCCCAGCCTGAGCCGGAGATCGACCGCAGCGGCTCTATCCGTGATGTGTTCGAGAGCCGTGACGCGCTGGAGTAACGCCCTTGGCATGAAAACCGTATATCCTTTACCCAACAGGAATCAGGAGGACAGGCAAACGCCTGTCCTCCTTTTCCGTGTATCTGCAAGAGTTTTCCCCGCAGGCCGCACCTGTTTTCTCCTGCGCCCCGCCCTTGACGGTGGGGCGTTTTTCCGCTAAAATATGACATACTGGAGTAGAATACACATTTTCAGATAAACGAGGTAGCATTATGGCAAATGGATTCATCGATAAAGCCCGCATCACTGTCCGGGCCGGCAACGGCGGCAACGGAGCCGTGGCCTTCCACCGGGAGAAATACGTGGCCGCCGGTGGATGACAATATGTCCACGCTGATGGACTTCCGCTACAAGCGCAAATATGTGGCTTCTCCCGGCGTAGATGGGCAGGGCGGCCGCAAAAGCGGCAAGGACGGAGAGAGTCTCACCATCCGGGTCCCCAGAGGCACTCTCATCCGGGACGCCGAGACCGGCGAGATCATCAAGGATATGTCCGACAGCGAGCCCTTCGTCCTCTGTAAGGG
>OGKW01001793.1_pt1 | contig 11671 bp, 10 predicted proteins | sample 1572601 | NCBI WGS metagenome assembly OGKW01 (sample SAMEA2581875, study PRJEB24529) | metagenome | biome: Human gut stool | place: China | collected 2011
GTTTCGGATACAGAATGAACAATGCAACAATCATCGATACAATGGTTAACGATGCATTAACAGATGCATTCAATAACTACCACATGATGATTACAGCTGAAAACGTAGCTGATCAGTGGGGACTTACAAGAGAAGAATTAGATGCTTTCTCAGCTAACTCACAGCAGAAATGTGAAAAGGCTATGGCTGAAGGAAAATTCAAAGATGAAATCGTTCCTGTAGAAGTAAAACAGAGAAAACAGACAGTTATCGTAGATACAGATGAAGGCCCAAGAGCTGGAACAACAGCTGAATCACTTAGCAAGTTAAGATGTTGTTCAGGTAAGCCTGATGGTGTTGTTACAGCAGGTAATGCTTCAGGTATCAATGATGGTGCAGCAGCAGTTGTAGTTATGAGCGAAGAAAAAGCTAAGGAATTAGGTGTTAAGCCAATGGCTACATTCGTAACAGGAGCACTTGGTGGTGTTGATCCATCAATTATGGGTGTTGGACCTGTAGCTTCAACTAAGAAAGCATTAGCAAAAGCTAACATGACAATTGATGATATGGACTTAATCGAAGCTAACGAAGCTTTCGCAGCTCAGTCAGTAGCAGTAGCTAGAGACTTAAAATTCGATATGAGCAAAGTAAACGTAAACGGTGGTGCTATTGCTCTTGGTCATCCGGTAGGTGCATCAGGTTGTCGTATTCTTGTAACATTACTTCACGAAATGCAGAAGAGAGACGCTAAGAAGGGTCTTGCTACTTTATGTATCGGTGGCGGAATGGGATGTACTACAATCGTTGAACGTGACTAATTTTAAATATAACCAGGGCTGGTAGTGAAACTGCCAGCTTTTATGGTGTTAATAAACACTTTTTATAATTAAGTTTCAATACTTAAAAAGTTATTTTTATTAAGGAGAAAAAACAATGGAATTCATTACATATGAACAGGAAGGATTCGTTGGAATTCTTACAATCAATCGTCCAAAGGCTCTTAACGCATTAAATAGCCAGGTTCTTGATGAATTAAACGAAGCAATTGAAGCAATTGATGTTAATGAAACTAGAGCACTTATTTTAACAGGTGCCGGAGACAAATCTTTTGTTGCAGGCGCTGATATTGGAGAAATGTCAACACTTACAAAATCAGAAGGTGAAGCTTTTGGTAAGAAAGGTAATGATGTTTTCAGAAAGCTTGAAACATTAGAAATTCCAGTAATCGCAGCAGTTAACGGATTCGCTTTAGGTGGCGGATGCGAAATCTCAATGAGTTGTGATATTAGAATTTGTTCAGAAAACGCTATTTTCGGACAGCCTGAAGTAGGTCTTGGAATTACACCAGGTTTCGGTGGAACACAGAGACTTGCAAGAATCGTTGGACCTGGAATGGCTAAGCAGATGATTTATACAGCAAGAAATATTAAGGCTGACGAAGCTTACAGAATCGGTCTTGTAAATGCAGTATATCCACAGGAAGAACTTATGGATGCTGCAAAGAAGTTAGCAGCAGGTATTGCAAAGAATGCACCTATCGCTGTTAGAGCTTGCAAGAAGGCAATTAATGATGGACTTGATGCAGTTATGGATGATGCTATCGTTATCGAAGAAAAATTATTCGGAAGCTGCTTCGAAACAGAAGATCAGAAAGCCGGAATGGGTAACTTCCTTGAAAAGGATAAAGAAAAGAAACTTAAAGTTGTTCCATTTAAGAACTGCTAATAGTTTGTAATTGTGCTTTGGCACAGCTAATATTGTTTTAAATACCGGATTTTCCGGTTTTAACCGTGGGAAGAATTTCTTCACACATATTTAAGGTAATGGTTTAATCTATTACAGAATAAATAAGCGACAAGTTCGCAAAAGTATTTTTGGAGGAAAAAAGATGAAGGTAGGAGTAATTGGTGCCGGAACAATGGGCCAGGGAATCGCTAAGGCTTTCGCTCAGGTTGATGGATACACAGTAGCATTATGTGACATCAAGCAGGAATGGGCTGAAGGTGGAAAAGACAAGATTGCTAAAGGTTATGCAAGACTTGTACAGAAAGAAAAAATGACACAGGAGCAGGTTGATGGTATTCTTGCAAGCATCACACCAGGTCTTAAAGAAGACTTATGTGCTGACTGCGATTTAATCGTAGAAGCTGCTTTTGAAAATATGGAAGTTAAGAAAACAACATTTGGCGAATTAGATAAGATTTGTAAGCCTGAATGTATCTTTGCTTCAAACACATCATCTCTTTCAATTACAGAGATTGGAAATGGTCTTACACGTCCTATGATTGGTATGCATTTCTTCAATCCTGCAGATAGAATGAAATTAGTAGAAGTTATCGCAGGCGTTAACACACCTGACGAAACAGTAGAAGAAATCATCAAGATTTCAAAAAAAATCGGCAAGACACCTGTACAGGTAAATGAAGCTGCCGGATTCGTAGTTAACAGAATCTTAATCCCAATGATTAACGAAGCTGCTTTCATTAAGATGGAAGGTGTTTCAGACATCGCTGGCATTGATGCAGCAATGAAACTTGGTGCAAATCACCCAATGGGACCTCTTGAATTAGGAGATTTCGTTGGTTTAGATATCTGCCTTGCAATTATGGATGTTCTTTACAATGAAACAGGTGACAGCAAATATCGTGCATGTCCATTAATCCGTAAGATGGTTAGAGGTGGAAACCTTGGTGTTAAATCAGGTAAGGGATTCTACGTTTATAACGCAGATCGTACAAAAACACCAGTTGATGCTCAGTAATTAGGGCAAACAATAAATATGGAGGAAAGATAAATGGATTTTACTTTAAGCAAAAAACATGAAATGGCAAGAACTCTTTTCAAAGAATTCGCTGAAAATGAAGTTAAACCTCTTGCACAGGAAACAGATGAAAATGAACAGTTCCCTGTTGAGACAGTTGAAAAGATGGCAAAATATGGTTTCCTTGGTATTCCAGTTCCTAAGGAATATGGCGGACAGGGATGTGATCCTTTAACATATGCTATGTGTGTTGAAGAATTATCAAAAGTATGTGGTACAACAGGTGTTATCGTATCAGCTCATACATCACTTTGTATCGATCCTATTATGACATTCGGTACAGAAGAACAGAAAAAGAAATATGTAGTTCCACTTGCAAAGGGTGAAAAGTTAGGTGCTTTCGGTCTTACAGAACCAGGTGCAGGTACAGATGCTCAGGGACAGCAGACAAAGGCTGTTTTTGATGAAGCTACAAATGAATGGGTATTAAACGGTTCTAAGTGCTTTATTACAAATGGTAAGTACGCAGATGTTTATATCGTAATCGCCGTAACAGGTAAAGTTGAAAAACGTGGTAGAATGATGAAAGAAATTTCAGCATTTATCGTTGAAAAAGGAACTCCTGGATTTACATTCGGAACAAAAGAAAAGAAAATGGGTATCCGTGGTTCAGCAACATATGAATTAATTTTTGAAGATTGCCGTATCCCAGCTGAAAACTTACTTGGTAAGAAGGGTAAAGGTTTCAATATCGCTATGCATACACTTGATGGTGGACGTATTGGTATTGCGGCACAGGCTCTTGGTCTTGCAGAAGGCGCTTTAGAAACAACAATTGAATATGTTAAGGAAAGAAAACAGTTCGGTAGATCAATCGGACAGTTCCAGAATACACAGTTCCAGTTAGCAGATATGGCTACTAAGGTAGAAGCTGCTAAGTTGCTTGTTTACAAAGCAGCAATGGCTAAGGCTACACAGAAGACATACTCTTTTGAAGCTGCTCAGGCTAAATTATGCGCAGCAGAAGTTGCAATGGAAGTTACAACTAAGGCTGTTCAGTTACATGGTGGTTATGGTTATATCAGAGAATATGACGTTGAAAGAATGATGAGAGATGCTAAGATTACAGAAATCTACGAAGGTACTTCAGAAGTTCAGCGTATGGTAATCTCTGCAAACTTATTAAAATAATAGGAGGTACTAATCGTGAAAATTATCGTTTGTGTAAAACAGGTACCTGATACAAAGGGTGGAGTTAAATTTAACCCAGATGGTACATTAGATAGAGGTGCAATGCTTACAATTATGAACCCTGATGATAAAGCAGGTCTTGAAGCTGCACTTAGATTAAAAGATCAGTACGGCGCTGAAGTTACAGTTCTTACAATGGGTCTTCCAAAGGCTGAAGATGTTCTTCGTGAAGCTATAGCTATGGGTGCTGACAATGGAATCTTAGTAACAGATAGAGTTTTAGGTGGTGCTGATACTTGGGCTACATCTACTACAATCGCTGGTGCAATTAGAAATATTAAAGATTACGACATCATTATTACAGGACGTCAGGCTATCGATGGTGATACAGCTCAGGTTGGACCACAGATCGCTGAACATCTTGGAATCCCTGTAATTTCATATGCTGAAGGTATTGAAGTTGAAGGAGATAGCGTAATTGTTAAGAGACAGTATGAAGATAGACATCATATGCTTAAAGCAAAAATGCCTGTATTAATTACAGCTCTTTCAGAATTAAACGAGCCACGTTACATGACTCCAGGTGGAATTTTTGATGCATGTGATGCTGAAATCACAACTTGGGGAAGAGCAAATCTTGTTGACGTAGAAGATGGAGACCTTGGATTAAAGGGTTCACCTACAAAGATTGCTAAGGCTTCTGACAAAGTTCGTAAGGGTGCTGGAGAAAAGGTTACTCCTGATTCACCTGATGAAGCAGTTGATTACATCATGGACAAATTATTAACAAAGCACGTTATTTAGTAGAGAGGAGATTATAATTATGCAGAACATTAATTTAGAAGATTATAAAGGCGTATATGTCTTCGCTCAGCAGGTAGATAACGAATTAAGCGGTATCGCATTCGAGTTACTTGGAGAAGCAGGAAGACTTGCAAAACCATTAAATACAGAAGTAACAGCAGTACTTCTTGGATCAAACGTTGGAAATTTAGTTGATCAGTTAGCTGAATATGGCGCTGATAAGGTTATCGTTGTTGATAATCCTGAACTTGAAACATATAGAACTGAACCATATGCTCAGGCTTTAACAGCAGTTATTAATGAATTCAAGCCTGAAATTATGTTAGTTGGTGCTACAGCAATCGGTAGAGATTTAGGTCCTACAGTTTCAGCTAGAGTAGCAACAGGTCTTACAGCTGACTGTACAGTTCTTGAAATTGGTGATTTCCCAATCAACCCAATTCCAGGTAGAGAACAGAAACACAATCAGCTTCTTATGACTCGTCCTGCATTCGGTGGTAACACAATTGCTACTATTGCATGTCCGGATCATAGACCACAGATGGCTACAGTTCGTGCCGGTGTTATGCAGAAAGCAGAACCAAAGCCAGGCGCAAAGGCAGAAGTTATTAACTTTGACGCTAAATTAGAAAAGAACAGCAAATATGTTGAAATTCAGGAAGTAATTAAGTCAGTTGCTGAAACAGTAGATATCATGGACGCTAAGATTTTAGTATCAGGAGGACGTGGTGTTGGTTCAGCTGAAAACTTCAAGCTTCTTGAAGATCTTGCAGAAGCTCTCGGTGGAGAAGTTTCATGTTCAAGAGCTGTTACAGATAACGGTTGGTTACCAGTAGACAGACAGGTTGGACAGACAGGTAAAACAGTTCGTCCACAGATTTACTTTGCAATCGGTATTTCCGGAGCAATCCAGCACGTAGCAGGTATGGAAGATTCTGATCTTATCATTGCAATCAACAAAGATGAAGATGCACCGATCTTCGATGTAGCTGATTATGGTCTTGTTGGAGACTTAAATAAGATCGTTCCGGCATTGACAGCAGCTTTAAAGACTGAACTTGGTAAATAAACCGTAGTTTAACGGACGTAGTGCCGCAGATTCTGTGGTGCGGTTATAGGTTGTGAAGGGCAGATATAAGCGTCCTCTCACAAGTCAGAATTTTATAGGTTTATGAAAAGAAAAACGGTATAAACGAAATATTATGTTTCTGTTCGCTGGGCATTCCGATAGGCTTCTGAGCAACAATCTTGAGAAGCAGTGCTTCCCAAGATTGTTAGAATCCTATCTCCATAGCTCACAAAGAAAATAATATTTGTTTATACCGTTTTTCTTTCATTTACGTTACGAATGACTTGTGAGAGGACGCTTATACATGCCCAATCAACACTGTGAATCGCACCACAGAATCTGCCAATTTACGTTATGGAACTCACGGTTATGAGATGAGTGCCTGCTATATGCTGGATTAGAAATTTGATCTGTTTTAAATGAAAACCTCCATTCCGAATAGACGTGTCAAATTTTGAACTTCTTTTATGCTACCTGATGTCTGCAATAGGAATGAATCGCCAAGAATGTAAACACAAATAATTCAATTCCTGCCGAAATCAAAATAACATGCGGTGTCCAGAAACTCATTCCACCGATATTCAGATAATTGAAATCTGCAAGCTGATAAAGGAAATTGTTCTGCATACCAATTCCGGCAGATGGAAGTATGGTAGAGAGCCATGTTGCTCCCATCGCCACATAAGCAAAAAGCGGCATGAGAAGAACTACAATAGAGATCAGCAAAACTGTCAATGTGTCTTTACATTTTGCAGACAGGAACAACGTACAGCTAACCGTTGCTAATACAGAAAGTAAGCCCGCTGCTGCGAGAATTATCTGCAACTGCCCCAGATTGATGTTTGGCAGATTAATGATAGAGTATCGCATCTGAAACGATGTTTTTAAGCAATCCGTCCCGAACGCTGCATCTAAAATCAGAATGTGTACCGTGATCCCGACAAGGAAAGTAACAACGAAAAGTGTAAATGCCGCCAGAATTTTGGTAATTGCTAATTGTTTACGCCCGTATTTGGTGGTTCGCAGGATGCTGTCACCGCCCGTTTGATATTCTCCGGCAAAAGTAGGAGCTGCGATTGCCACACACAAAATAGCAAGGCACAAAATATACAACTCAATATAATCAAATGCATCTTTAGAAATTCCAGAATGAAGATAAAATGGCGTATCAAGTTCTGAATATTTTTCAAGAGCTTTCTGTTGTGCGGTTTCGTTTTCTCTTTGTTCATTCCGCATGACATCCTGTAAATGTTCTGCGCACTTTTCATAATAGGCTCCGTCAATGTCATTCGGGTCAATATCCATTAAATCAGCACCAATGCCTGTTAATGGATCAGCAAACGCTTCGGACAGACCCATCAGCAAGTGACGGAACGGGACGATTTTTTCAATATATACAGCCAGAGGAAAGCCCTCTTCCTCGACTGGCCCATATTCTCGAACGCAGCTTTGATAAGTTTCCAAAGCCGATTTGATCCTATCCGGGGTCACTTCACCAGCGGATGTTTTATATAAATCTTGTTTGTATTTGATCGCTGCCAAGCCGTTTAATTCTGTAACCGTGCCATCTTCGTTTGGACGGTTAATGCTCTCAAATGAAATAGGCAGGTATGCCATGGCTACGGAAAGCAAAAGTGCGATTGCAAGTAAAATCAGGGTGCGCCGTGACTTCAAAATACGTTTTAGTTCAAGTCTAAAGAGCCACATATTATCTGTCCTCCTTTTCCAAGTCTGTCTGCGGGAACAACCACAGATACAGATCTTCCAATCGTGGCTCCGTTGTAACAGACCCATCAATTTCCGAATGTTCGGACAGATAACGAATAGAAACCTGATTGTGATCTTCGCCTCGCTGATTGATAATGCGCAGCCGCATTTCACATTCCGGCAGCTTTGAGGTCGGAATTATGCAATTCCAAACCTTGCCCTCAATCCGCTTGACAAGTTCTGCGGTAGTTCCGACATCAACAATTTCTCCGGCTTTCATAATTGCGTTGCGCGTAGAAATATATTCTATGTCAGATACGATATGGGTGGAAATCAACACGATTCGATCATGCGAAAACTCGGAAATGAAATTCCGCAGACGCACGCGCTCTCCGGGATCAAGTCCTGCTGTCGGTTCGTCCATGACAAGTATCTCCGGGTCGTTCAACATAGCCTGCGCAATACCAACACGACGCTTCATGCCGCCTGACAGATTGGAGATTTTTTTCTTTTTCACATCGGAGAGCGAAAGAATGTCCAACAAATGATTGATCTTTTTGGTAGTTGCCCTTGTAGGAATATCTTTCAGCGCAGCCATATACTCCAAATAATCTTTGACCGTAAAATCCCGGTGATACCCAAAATCCTGCGGCAGAAAGCCAAACTTGCTTCGGTAGACTTCACCTAACTCTCGAATGTTTTTTCCGTCATAGTAAACCGCTCCGTTGGTTGGTGTCATAATATCAGCAATCATGCGCATGAGCGTGGTTTTCCCTGCGCCATTCGCCCCCAAAAGTCCCCAAACGCCGGGAGTCAATGTCAGATTGACATCATTTACTGCTGTTTTGTCTTTGAACTGCTTGCTTAAATGCTCTATTTTCAGTTCCATGCTTACACTCCTTTCTTTTGCTTCAGCTGAACAATAAAAAGCCCTTGTTCGATAATCATTGTACCGAACAAAGGCTTTTCAATCTCAAAAATCACACGCTTAAATTCCTAAGTAATTCCTAAGATCACATTCTTATTTTCCTAAGCGGAAAGGGGTAATGTAATCACAAAGTCTATGGTTTCGTTTTGACTAGATGCAGTAATCTTTCCACCATGTAAATGTATAATTTCTTCCGCAATAGAAAGACCAAGTCCCGCACCACCTGTATTAGAAAGCCGAGCATCATCCAAGCGATTGAATTTTTCAAATATACTGTTAAGCTGTTCCTGTGGAATTGTTTTTCCATGATTTTCAAAAGTGATCTGAATATCATGCTCTAACCGTTTGGCGGATATAGTGATCTCTGTCTGCGGGTAGCTATATGACGCTGCATTTCGTAAAAGGTTACTGAAAACTCTCGCCAGTTTTTCAGGGTCAGCGTTCACGGATAAGTTATCCTCCGCAGTAAATACCGCTGTATTGCCATTTGCGGAGAGTGTCGGATATATTTCATCTATTACCTGCGCAATCAAACAATGCAAATCTACATTTTCTTTTTTGATAATGACCTTATGTGCATTGTACTTGGTAATTTCAAAAAGTTCATTGATGAGCTTTTCAAGGCGTTCTGCCTTATTCAACGCAACTTTTACATACTTTTCCTTTTGCTGTTCAGGCATGTCAGGGGCTTCATGGAGCAGGCTCAAATAGCCGATTACTGTTGTGAGAGGGGTGCGTATATCATGTGCCAGATACATAATAATTTCATTTTTCTTTTCTTCTGCCTGCTTTGCAGCCCGTTTGCTTAACAGAACAGACATTTTGATTTGATTGAGTTGTGCCTCCAATTCTTTCAGTGGGTCAGACAATGATACGGTATGATTGTTCTGCTCATAGACCGTTTGGGTCGCATCAATTACTTCATCCAGATAGCCCCACGGCTTTTTCCAATAGTAATTGAAGATACATATAAAGCCGAGCATCAGATACAAAATAAAAAGCAGATCAAGCCGCCAGTAGAGCCATGCAAAAATACCGTTGTCAAATTTTGAAAAGATGTAGTCCAAGATAAGGGTCAAACCATATCCAACAACGGTATAAACCAGCAATGATAGGTATAAGCGCACTTTAAGGCGCTTTTCTGTTGTCATTTCTTTCTTCGACATGAGAATACACCTCCTACCGATTAGCAAACAGAAGAAAGCCAAGCAGACCAATCACGACAACACTTACTATGCCTGCCAGAATGGAAAACAGTCTGTTTGCTTTTATTCTATTTCCGATTAACCAGGCTGCTATCGAATATACAGCAAGTCCCAAAAGACCGCCTGCCGCATTTGTGAGTACATCGGTAATATCCGAACATCCGACTGCTAAGATATACTGCATAGTTTCCAATAAAAAACTTGTTCCAGCAATCAGCATGAACTTCACATATAATTTTGTTCTTGGCAGAAGCATTTGAAGATAAATGCCCATAGGAACAAAAATCAAGAAATTTTCGAGTACCTCTGTTAAGTGAAATGCTGCGCCAACTTCTTTGTCATAGTGAAAAGGAATAAGGTTTATACTCCTTACTTTATCCAGATCACTGATTGAAAACTGTAGTTTGAACAGTATGATCCAAACCAGAAGTGCCAGATAAATTAAGAATAAAATAGTTGCCAAACAATTTGATTTTCTCTTCATAGCGTTCTCCTTTCGCTTAAATTTTGTAGCCGACACCCCAAATCGTTTTAATATACTGCGGAGTATCGGAAGTATCGTTCAGTTTCTCGCGCAGATGCCGGATATGCACAGTAATTGTGCTGCTGTTTTTAGAGTAGTATTCATCTTTCCAAACCGCATGAAACAGTTCCTCAATGCTTACAACATTTCCAGCACTTGACAAAAGGACGTGGAGAATAGAAAATTCTGTCGGGGTTAGAGAAACAGGTTCCCCATCCAACAAACATTCGTGGGTCTGAACATTCAAGCACAATTTGTTATAGGAAAGTTCCGATGGAACTTTCTCTGTGATGATACCGGGCGAATATTTCTTGTAACGTCTTAACTGCGCTTTCACTCTGGCAACTACTTCAAGTGGGCGAAAAGGTTTTGTCACATAATCGTCCGCTCCCAATGTCAGCCCCGTTATTTTATCCGTTTCCTCAATTTTAGCCGTTAGCATTATGATTGGATAAGTGTATTTCTTTCGGATAAGCTGGCAAAGTGAAAAGCCGTTCATATCCGGGAGCATAATATCCAGAATGGCAAGATCAATGTCGCCGCTTTCAATACACGACATGGCATCCGTTGCGCAGTAAAATTTATAAACGACGTAATTTTCGTTTTTCAAGTAGACCTCCAACAGATCCGCTATATCTTGCTCGTCATCTATAATCAATATCTTTTCAGACATATTTTCAACTCCTTTGCTCATATTTCCAATTAAGTATAGCAAATACAACATCTAAATTCACAATGGATTGCCTGAGAAATTATTAAGATTTTCCTAACTTTCGAATTTAGGCAACTCAAAATGCTAACGTAATTTACATATCAGTTTTTTATGTGTCATACATATTCTCCAATATACTTCCATATAATGCACAGATTGACTTCACAATTGCATGCCATGAAATATCAGCAGCATAAGAATAATTTTTTTGATATGTTTTCCATAAGGTCTCCATAACCGGACTTGATTCAATTTCATCAAATATTTCTCTTATATCCTCAGCTTCTATCAGGTCTAATGTTCCCCTTTTTTTGGCTGTAGCCACAAGTGCAGTCCATAAAACTTGTTTTTGGAGTTGTTCTCCATACAACTTTTGTAAAATATAAATATCATAAAAATCTCTCATTCGTGTATTTGTAACGTTTCGACTAACAACAGTTTCCAATTTTTCAGCCAATACCGTTTCCAGATTATATGCCCATACCTCAATAGTGCGGTCTTCAAGCATAAGATTAAATTTGTACTTGATTTCTCTTGGTGTAATTACATCCCCTGTAGAAATATCAATCTTTAATGGTGTGATTACACCATCAAATTTCGTTTCCATGCTTACACGAACACCAGGATAATCTGCTTCTTCCATGATTTCCGATATCCGTTTGACCCGAAATGAAACACCATCGTCCAGTGGAATTGATATAATTTGGGATATAATCATTTCTACATCCTCCACACTAACATTAGTGCCTTTTATGGTAGCATCCAGATCCATAGTAGCTCTGGCATCCAGAC
>OGKW01001797.1_pt1 | contig 11656 bp, 9 predicted proteins | sample 1572601 | NCBI WGS metagenome assembly OGKW01 (sample SAMEA2581875, study PRJEB24529) | metagenome | biome: Human gut stool | place: China | collected 2011
AGTGTTGTTATGATGCTGGCTGCGATGGTAGGGTTGTTCATCTTCCATGATAAGGCGGTGATTTACGCTTGTATCGCTCTGATCGGTTTTGGTAACTCGAATGTGTTCTCTGTTATTTTCTCGCAGGCATTGCTTTATCTGCCGGGTAAGAAAAACGAAGTTTCCGGTCTGATGATTATGGGACTCTTCGGAGGAACCGTTTTCCCGTTGGCTATGGGAGTTGCTTCGGATACTTCTATGGGGCAGAATGGTGCGATTGCTGTGATGACAGTCGGTGTACTTTACTTGCTGTTCTATACCTTCCGTATCAAAAAATAATTTTATATTTGGAAAACAATTAAATCTGTAGATCATGAATAATATAATTGTAGGAATGGGCGAAGCATTATGGGATGTATTGCCCGAAGGAAAGAAGATAGGCGGTGCTCCGGCTAATTTCGCTTATCATGTTTCACAGTTTGGTTTCGACAGCCGTGTAGTAAGTGCGGTGGGCAATGACGAACTGGGAGATGAAATCATGGAAGTATTCAAAGAAAAGCAACTCAAAAATCAGATTGAGCGGGTGGATTATCCTACCGGTACGGTGCAGGTGACACTGGATGACGAAGGGGTGCCTTGCTACGAAATCAAAGAAGGAGTGGCATGGGATAACATTCCTTTCACGGACGAACTGAAGCGGCTGGCTTTGAATACGCGCGCCGTTTGTTTCGGTTCGTTGGCTCAACGCAATGAAGTGAGCCGTGCTACGATTAACCGATTCCTCGATACAATGCCCGATATAGACGGACAGCTGAAGATATTCGACATCAACCTCCGTCAGGACTTCTACACGAAAGAAGTATTGCGCGAGTCTTTCAAACGCTGCAACATTCTGAAGATAAACGATGAAGAACTGGTGACAATCAGCCGTATGTTCGGTTATCCGGGCATCGACTTACAGGATAAGTGCTGGATTCTGCTGGCTAAGTACAATCTGAAAATGTTGATTCTTACTTGCGGTATCAATGGTAGTTATGTGTTTACTCCGGGAGTCGTTTCTTTTCAGGAAACGCCGAAGGTTCCGGTAGCCGATACGGTAGGAGCGGGGGATTCCTTTACTGCCGCTTTCTGTGCTTCCATTCTGAATGGCAAGTCTGTTCCCGAAGCTCATAAGCTGGCTGTCGAAGTTTCCGCTTATGTTTGTACGCAGAGCGGTGCAATGCCCGAACTTCCGGTTGTTCTGAAAGACAGATTGTTGTAGAATCTCTTTAAATTCAAAAAGAAGGTGTGTCAAAAGCAACTAAACTCTTCCTGAAGGAGGGGAATTTAGTTGCTTTTGACACATCTTCTTTTCTGTTTCTTATTTCAGTAAATGTCCCCCTTCCCTGTGTTTTGATTTACTACTTAATCTGTTAATTATTAGAATGATAATAACAGATGTTCTTTTTTCTAATTGTCCCCCTCTTTCTTTCCTTGTTTTATAAGCCGATTGCCTATCTTTGCGGCAGGTCTTTAAATAATAAATTAAAAAGAGAAAACTACTTTATGAAACACATTTCAAACTTCCTCAGATCAAAAAGCTGGAACGTATTTTTGTTTTTATATCTTGCTCTTCCTTTGTTTGCGCAAAAGGAATATAAGATCGATCAGGTATCCGTTGTCAATGTAGGCGATGGCAGACTGTTGTTTCGGGAACTGAAAACGGAAAAAGCATTGAATGGCGAACATCGCATCATAGATGGTTATCATTCCGCCTATGTGCTGGCATCTTTTAAAGATGGTTTTTATGATGGCGGATACAAAGAATATGTGGACAATATATTAATAACGGAAGGAAGTTATAAAGAAGGGCGGAAGGATGGACTCTTCAAGATTAACTCCAAGTTTGACGGTAAGCTGAAAGAAGAAAAGTCCTATAAGGAAGGTAAGCTGGACGGTACGAGCAAAAGTTACTTTACTACCGGAAAAGTGGAAAGTGAAAGAAACTTCCGGATGGGGAAAGAGCACGGGAAGCAACTGTCGTACGAATCTGACGGTACTTTGCGGAAAGAGCATAATTACAAGGACGGGAAGCAGGTAGGCAAACAGTATACTTTTCTGAAAGGTACATATGATTTGTATGAGACCGTTTATTTCAATGAAGAAGGTTTGCAGGACGGTGAATATTCGTCCGTGTTTACGTTTGGCTCGCCACGTATACTGGGTAGTTATAAGAATGGAAAGAAGAATGGTCGGTGGACTACTTTTGCTGAAAGCGGAGATACGCTGATGATTGAAACCTATCTGGATGGAAAAGAAGATGGACTCCATGTCTCATTTGCCAACGGAAGTGGGGTAAGGCAGAAAGAATATTATATGAAGAACGATCGTAAAGACGGTTTATACCGTGAATATAATCTGGAAAATGGTGAATTGAGATATGAAGCTACCTATCAGGCCGGCAGATTGCATGGCAAGGAACGACGGCTGATAGTGAGCAACCGCTTTGATTATTGGGAAACTTCTACCTATGTGAACGGAAGGCAGAACGGACCGTTCGAAGCTCGTTATGTAAAGAATGACCAGCTTCGTGAATGTGGGGAATATAAGAATGGTCGCCGTGTAGGACGATGGAAACGCTACACTATTGATGGTAAACTGGAAAAGGAATGGGATGAAAACTAACCGGTAGATGAAAGGTCAGGGCATAAAAAAGGAGCAACGCCTTGCTCCAACCTTTGTTAACCTTAAATCTAATACTATGAAAAACACAGTGCAAAGATACGGACTTCTGTGAAATCTGCAAATTATCCAAGTAAAACGCTATGTTTTATAACATTGATTAAGTGTTTGTTTTACGCTTTATACTTTTGTTAATACTTTCCGATGGTCTGAAAGAGGACTGCTTTCCTTCTTTTTAGAATAATAAATAGCTGAAGTTAGAGAACTTTACAGTATTATTTCTTATTTTTGTTCTTAATTGGATTACAGAAAGAACTACGAAATGATGAGATGGATGAAGACGATGAGATATCTGAAGTGGATGCTGGTGCTGTTTTGTTTAATCGGGATGACGGCTTGCCGGCAGGATACACCCCGTTTTCGTATTGGGGTGGCTCAATGCAGCGATGATTCATGGCGACATAAGATGAATGATGAGATTCTTCGGGAAGCGATGTTTTATAATGGTGTTTCGGTGGAAATCCGTTCGGCAGGGGATGATAACAGTAAGCAGGCGGAAGATGTCCATTATTTTATGGACGAAGGAGTCGATCTGCTGATTATTTCCGCTAACGAAGCTGCTCCTATGACTCCGATTGTAGAAGAAGCTTATCAGAAAGGCATCCCCGTTATTCTTGTAGACCGGAAGATTCTTTCGGATAAATATACTGCCTATATCGGAGCCGATAATTATGAAATTGGTCGTTCGGTAGGAAACTATATTGCCTCCAGTCTGAAAGGGAAGGGAAATATAGTAGAACTGACAGGATTGAGCGGTTCGACTCCTGCAATGGAACGGCATCAGGGATTTATGGCTGCCATCAGTAAATTCCCGGATATAAAGCTGATTGATAAAGCGGATGCTGCTTGGGAACGTGGTCCGGCAGAGATAGAAATGGATAGTATGCTTCGGAGGCATCCTAAGATTGATGCTGTGTATGCCCATAATGACCGTATCGCTCCGGGTGCCTATCAGGCAGCAAAGATGGCAGGGCGGGAGAAGGAAATGATTTTTGTCGGCATAGATGCCTTGCCGGGTAAGGGAAACGGACTGGAACTGGTTCTGGACAGTGTGCTGGATGCCACCTTTATCTATCCGACCAATGGTGATAAGGTACTGCAACTGGCTATGGATATTCTGGAGAAGAAACCCTATCCCAAAGAAACGGTGATGAATACCGCTGTTGTGGACCGTACCAACGCACACGTCATGCAGTTGCAGACCACACACATTTCCGAACTCGACAAAAAGATTGAAACGCTCAACGGACGTATCGGTGGCTATCTCTCTCAGGTAGCTACACAACAGGTCGTTTTATACGGCAGTCTGATTATCCTTTTATTGGTAGCCGGTTTATTATTGGTCGTTTATAAATCACTCCGCTCAAAGAATCGCTTGAATAAAGAACTTTTTAAGCAGAAGCAACAATTGGAAGAGCAACGTGACAAACTGGAAGAACAGCGTGACCAATTGATACAACTTTCTCATCAACTGGAAGAAGCTACTCATGCCAAGCTGGTATTCTTCACCAATATTTCTCACGACTTCCGTACTCCGTTGACATTGGTTGCCGATCCGGTAGAACATTTGTTGGCGGACAAGACACTGAGCGGAGATCAGCACCGGATGCTCATGCTGATTCAGCGGAATGTGAACATCCTTCTGCGTCTGGTCAATCAGATTCTGGATTTCCGTAAATATGAAAACGGCAAGATGGAATATACTCCGGTTACGGTGGATGTCCTTTCTTCTTTCGAAGGATGGAATGAGTCTTTTCAGGCGGCAGCCCGTAAGAAGCATATCCATTTTTCTTTTGATAGTATGCCGGATACGGATTATCATACACTGGCAGACATGGAGAAGCTGGAACGTATTTATTTCAATCTCCTGTCCAATGCCTTTAAGTTTACACCGGAAAACGGGAAAATAGCCATCCGTCTGTCTTCCCTTAGTAAAGAGGACAAGCGATGGATACGTTTCACGGTGGCAAATACCGGTTCCATGATTTCTGCCGAACATATCCGCAATGTATTCGACCGTTTCTATAAGATCGATATGCACCATACCGGTTCGGGAATCGGACTGGCATTGGTAAAAGCCTTCGTAGAAATGCACGGTGGTATGATCTCTGTAGAGAGCGATGAGAAACAGGGCACGGTCTTTACCGTTGAACTGCCTGTACAGTCTTGCGAGGCTGTTGCTGCCGAACCGGATACCACCCTTGTTTCTGCGGATTCCCGTACAACAGATGTTCTATTGGCAGAAGAGGAAGAACTGGAAAAAGGATATGACTCTTCCAAATCGTCCGTATTGATTATTGATGATAATGAGGATATCCGTTCGTATGTTCATACGCTGTTGCATACAGACTATACGGTGATTGAAGCGGCAGACGGCTCCGAAGGAATCCGTAAGGCTATGAAGTATGTTCCGGACCTGATCATTTCTGATGTGATGATGCCGGGCATTGATGGCATTGAATGTTGCCGCCGGCTGAAAAGTGAGTTACAGACCTGTCATATTCCGGTTATTCTGTTGACAGCGTGTTCACTGGACGAACAGCGTATTCAGGGATATGACGGTGGTGCGGATTCTTATATTTCAAAGCCGTTCAGTTCACAGCTGTTGTTGGCACGTGTCCGCAATCTGATTGATTCTCACCGTCGTCTGAAACAGTTCTTTGGTGACGGGCAGACATTGGCAAAAGAAGATGTCTGCGATATGGACAAGGATTTTGTAGAAAGATTCAAGTCATTGATTGAAGAGAAAATGGGAGACTCCGGTTTGAATGTGGAGGACTTGGGCAAAGACATGGGACTAAGCCGTGTGCAGCTTTACCGCAAGATTAAATCATTGACTAACTACTCTCCGAATGAATTGCTCCGTATCGCCCGTTTGAAGAAGGCAGCTTCTTTGCTTGCTTCTTCGGACATGACCGTAGCGGAGATTGGTTATGAAGTCGGTTTCAGTTCACCTTCTTATTTCGCCAAGTGCTATAAAGAGCAGTTTGGAGAGAGCCCGACAGATTTCCTGAAAAGGAAAGGATGATTTCATTGTGATCGTAAAGAGGGATATATGAAAGATTATAAAGTAGATAAAGAGAGCTTTTCTGAATCCTTTCGGAAGGAAGTGTACGAAGTCGTATCCCAGATACCTGTGGGAAAAGTATCTACTTATGGAGGTATTGCTTTGCTGTTGGGGGCACCCCAATGCTCGCGGATGGTGGGACGTGCATTGAAAGAAGTGCCGGATGAATTATCCATTCCCTGCCATAGAGTTGTAAATTCCGCCGGAAGGCTGGTGCCCGGTTGGGTGGAACAAAAACAACTCTTGCTGGCAGAAGAAGTTTCTTTCAAAGCTAACGGATGCGTTAATCTGAAAGAACATTTGTGGCACGTGGATGAATGAAGGATGCAAGGAAGGTAAGCCATATCATCCGTATCCATACAATAAAGAAAACCCATACATGAAGCCATAAGGTCCTGGTAATGAAATCTCTGATGGGTACAGGGACGAATATGTCGATAGGAACGATACATAACAGCACAAAACAGCACCAAAATAGAATCTTGTCTGTTGCGGTACGTGTTGGTCTGCTCCAATACCAGAGCATGAAACCTGCCAATGCGATAATATAGGTATGCTTCTCGGCGGAGTCACTCAGTAATACTACCCAGCCCATGAGAATGCCCAAAGCCTGGGCACGGAAGGCAAAAGACGACCATTTGCGGAAATTCCCCAAAAAGAGCAGAGTCAGCAAGCCGAGCATTCCTATCTGAAGTGCACGGAAGTGTGGCAATGTCCATGCTGCAATGGGGCGGGCATAGAAAAATGAATCATAAGCTCCGGTGGACTGATGAACAGCAAGACTATGGCACCATTCTTCATAATAGGGGAGCAAATCTGCAGGAGCTATTTTGATTAACGGTAATGCAAGCAATACAATGCCCATTGTAACGGCATAGCCAAAGTTACGCCATACGTGAGGATAGCACAGCAACAATGCCAGTTCGAAAATTCCATATACTTTGGTACATCCCGAAATCATGATTAACAGAACAGCCAGAAATCCACGGTCTTTTTCCAATAACGTATAGGCGAATAAGAATAAATAGGCTACCGTTATGTTATACTGAAATGAAAGTAAACTTTGTCCTAAAATCAGTAACAGAAAAAGGAACATACGGCATTTCTGCTGCTGGGTGAATTGTTGGGGCAGCGTGAAGATCGCCATAAAGAACAGCGAATAATTGAATAGATTCCACGCGAAAGGTCCCAGCCATGCAGGCAGATACGCAAACGGAGCGAACAATACCGTGAAAACTGGAGAATAAAGGAAGTAGCGTCCGTGAGCTTCTACAAATTCAGTTGTGTATGGGCTGATGCCTTGCCAGAAGAATTGAGTAGCGTCCGAGAAGACCATAAAGTTTTGATGCCGTCCTCGTATAAATTCGAGCAGAGTCACTATAAAAGCGAGCAGGAAACCTATCATGTAGAGATTCCGCCGGCTATAGAAAAACGGCATTTTGGGGTTCTTTTTACTAAGGAACTGTACTTGGCTTTTGTCGTCTAGTGTGGCAGTACCTGTTTGTTTTTCTTTTGTTGTGTAATGACAATTATCCTTCCCCAGGAAAATTGTAATAGCCCTGTTGAACATATAAATCTAGTTTAGTTATTGACGCCAAATATACGGTGTTTAAGTGAAATATTCAAACTTATTTTATATTTATCTGCCGGTTTGTTCTATTTTGCTGAGTGATAGGGGAATATTACCCGGAAACTTTCCATATCATTACAAATAAAGCCCTCTGTATGCCCCGGATTTTGAATATAATTTGTATGTTTAATCCGTTTTTTGTATCTTTGTGCCAGCAAGATACTGGAACAGGCTGTTTTTATACATAAAAATGCTATTTTTTGCTATTCGTTGAAAGGATTATCTTATCAAATTCTATTCCTTTTTTAATTACTCAGTCTGTCAATAATCATTTTATTAATTATTTCGGGATTCATTGTTATTTGTCCCGTATTTAAATCAGAACTTTATACGATATAAAGAAAGATTCCTGTTATCGTTTGTTCTTGTCTTGCTGTGTATATTATTTTAATAACCTAAACCATTTTATTGTATGAGTAAAATAGAAATTAAAGATCTCTATCTGGTTTTTGGCAATGAGAAGCAGAAGGCTTTGAAGATGTTGAAAGAAGGTAAAACAAAAAGTGAAATATTGAAAGCGACCGGATGTACAGTTGCGGTGAAAGATGCGAATCTTTCCATTAATGAAGGCGAAATATTCGTCATTATGGGGCTGTCCGGTAGTGGAAAGTCCACTTTACTCCGCTGCATCAACCGTTTGATACGCCCTACTTCCGGAGAAGTGATTATCAATGGAACAGACATAGCCAAAGTGTCGGATAAGGAACTGTTGCAGATTCGCCGGAAAGAACTGGCTATGGTCTTTCAGAACTTCGGTCTGCTTCCTCACCGTTCTGTCTTGCATAATATAGCTTTCGGGCTCGAACTACAGGGAGTAAAAAAGGGAGAACGGGAGCAGAAAGCGATGGAAAGCATGCAACTGGTGGGGCTGAAAGGCTACGAGAATCAGATGGTAAGTGAACTGTCGGGTGGGATGCAGCAGCGTGTCGGGCTGGCGCGGGCTTTGGCCAATAATCCCGAAGTCCTGTTGATGGATGAGGCCTTCTCGGCACTCGATCCTTTGATCCGTGTGCAGATGCAGGATGAACTGCTGACTTTGCAGTCGAAGATGAAAAAAACGATTGTCTTTATTACTCACGACCTGAGTGAAGCGATTAAATTGGGTGACCGGATTGCTATCATGAAGGATGGAGAAATTGTACAAATCGGTACATCGGAAGAAATCCTGACCGAACCTGCCAACGCTTATGTAGAACGATTTGTGGAGAATGTAGATCGAAGCAAGATTATAACAGCTTCCTCTGTTATGGTAGATAAACCCATAGTGGCACGTTTGAAGAAAGAAGGCCCGGAGGTGCTGATCCGTAAGATGCGCGAACGGAATCTGACCGTTCTTCCGGTAGTCGATTCCAATAATCTGTTAGTAGGAGAGGTGCGGTTGAATGACTTGCTGAAACTACGAAAAGAGCAAATCCGCTCCATCGAGTCCGTAGTAAGGCATGAAGTTCATTCAGTGCTGGGTGATACGGTGCTGGAAGATATTCTTCCGTTGATGACAAAAACGAACTCGCCAATCTGGGTCGTAAATGAGAATCGGGAGTTTGAAGGCGTAGTGCCACTTTCCTCATTGATCATCGAAGTAACGGGAAAAGATAAAGAAGAAATTAATGAAATCATTCAAAACGCAATAGAATTATGATAAATATCGGACAATATATAGAGACTGCCATTAATTGGCTCACAGAACATTTTGCTTCCTTTTTTGATGCTCTCAGCATGGGGATCGGAGGATTCATAGACGGTTTTCAGCACGTACTGTTTGGAATACCTTTTTATATCACAATTGCAGTGCTGGCTGCGCTCGCCTGGTTTAAGTCGGGTAAGGGGACAGCCGTATTTACCCTCTTGGGTTTATTGCTTATTTACGGCATGGGCTTTTGGGAAGAAACGATGCAGACATTGGCATTGGTACTTTCTTCCACTTGTCTGGCATTGCTTTTAGGCGTTCCGTTGGGAATCTGGACTGCCAACAGTGATCGTTGTAACAAGATAATGCGCCCTGTCCTCGACTTTATGCAGACAATGCCTGCCTTTGTCTATCTGATTCCTGCCGTTCTATTCTTCGGATTGGGAACTGTGCCGGGAGCTTTTGCCACCATCATCTTTGCAATGCCTCCTGTGGTTCGTCTGACCGGTCTGGGCATTCGTCAGGTTCCTAAAAACGTAGTAGAAGCCTCCCGCTCTTTTGGAGCTACTCCCTGGCAGCTTCTTTATAAGGTGCAATTGCCTTTGGCGTTGCCTACTATTCTGACGGGAATCAACCAGACGATCATGATGTCACTTTCGATGGTAGTGATTGCTGCCATGATTTCTGCCGGAGGATTGGGAGAAATCGTGCTGAAAGGTATCACCCAAATGAAAATCGGACTCGGATTTGAAGGCGGTATCGCAGTCGTGATATTGGCGATCGTGCTGGACCGCATCACTCAGGGTATGGCAGATAACAGAAAAAGTAAAAAGAAATAAGAATCACACCAAAGAAAGGAATAATCAATGAATAAGATAAAAATGATTGCGGCAATGTTTATTGCCGGCATACTCTTAACCTTCGTTTCCTGCGGAGACAACGGAAAGAGTAAGAAGATAAGTATCGCTTATGCCAACTGGTCGGAAGGTATTGCAATGACAAACCTTGCCAAAGCGATTTTTGAAGATCAGGGGTACGATGTAAAGTTGCTGAATGCCGACCTTGCACCTATATTTACCTCTATCTCCCGTAAGAAAGCAGACGTATTTATGGATGTCTGGATGCCTGTCACTATGGAAGATTATATGAAACAATACGGGGATAAACTCGAAGTTATCGGGGATATTTATGATGGTGCCCGTATCGGGCTGGTGGTTCCGGATTACGTTACGATCAACTCAATCGAAGAACTGAACGCGGAAAAGGAACGTTTCTCCGGTCAGATTGTCGGTATTGATGCCGGAGCCGGTATTATGAAAACTACCGATAAGGCTATCGGGGATTATGGTCTCGATGGTTATAAATTACTCACCTCGAGCAGCTCTACTATGTTGGCTTCTTTGCAGAAGGCTATGGAGAAGGAGGCGTGGATCGTCATCACCGGATGGACTCCGCATTGGATGTTCGATCGCTATCCATTGAAGTTCCTGCATGATCCGAAAGGTACTTATGGGAATGTGGAATCTATCTATGTCGTCGGATGGAAAGGATTTACGGAGAAAGATCCTTTTGCGGCAAAGTTTTTCAGCAATATTAAATTCACTACAGAAGAGATTAGTTCGTTGATGAAAGCACTTAAAGATGCACGCATGGACGAAGAAGATCTTGTCCGAAAATGGCGCGACGAACATCGGGAACTGGTAGAAAGCTGGATCCCTGAATCATAAGCAGTATATGTGTGTCCGGGAATCCAACTTCTGATTTCTGTCTATCGGGTAACGGCAGTGCGTTGGTAGGCAAGTCGTTCCGTACCGTTTTTCACATAAATAATGCCACAATAGGTGAAACCGTTCTTTAGGAGAATGTTTTGGAGTACTTTATTGTCACGGTGAGTGTCTACACGCAGGTTCGGACAGTGGGACGAACACCATTCCAGGCATAAGTCCATCAATCCCTTTACCCGTCCGCCGGATGCGATGCGATGGATCACCCCGTAAGGGGCATCGTTGAGCCAGGCGCCGTCTTTGATGACTTTGTAGTTGGGATCTTCTCCCCGGATGAAAGCAAAACAGCCTTCTAACTCTTGATTTTCGTTTACAAACACATAGCTGCTCCCGTTTTCGATATCTTGCCGGATATCATCAGGGGAGGGGTATCCGTTGATCCACTGGTTGGCATTGCCATTGGCAGCCATGAAGCGGCGGGCACGTTCGTAGAATGGCATCACTTGGCCGAGTTCTTCAAGCCGGGTGGGGCGTATGGTTATATTCATGATTATTCCGTTTTTTTGGGGGGCACCACAGATTACACGGATTAACACAGATTAATAATTTATCTTCGTCAATATATAGGATTAAGAGTTCTGTGTTAATCCGTGTAATCTGTGGTGAAACCTATTCATTTTTGTTCAAAAAGGGGGAAAGAACCTCTTTTAGTCCCTTCCCCCTTCGAAAGTTATTATCTGATCAAAGATTATTCAGCTGCACCCCAAGCCTGGTTAGCCAGACGCTTGTAGTTGTTGTAACGCCATTTTGCGTTGTCTTCAGCTGCCTGGAACAGTTCTTCTGCTTCTGCAGGATATTGCTTCATTACAGATGCATAACGAACTTCACCTTTCAAGAAGCCCTTGATC
>OGKW01001798.1_pt1 | contig 11650 bp, 9 predicted proteins | sample 1572601 | NCBI WGS metagenome assembly OGKW01 (sample SAMEA2581875, study PRJEB24529) | metagenome | biome: Human gut stool | place: China | collected 2011
CTAACAGTTTAAATAATGAATTAATAATTCCGTTGTCTGACAAAAGACTTATCCATGCATAAGTTCTAAGCAATGTGTTAATCCACATTGGAATTGTGACTAACAGTATTAAAATATTCTGAGAACTTTCATCAAACTTTGAAATAATATACGCCATTGGATATGCCAAAACAAGGCAAACTCCCGTTGTAATTAGTCCCATTTGCAAAGATTTAATAAAAACATTTAAGTAAATAGGATCAGATATTTTTCTAAAATTATCTAATGTAAAATGTATTGTTATAAGTGAATTATCCCCTGTTGTAATGGAGTAAAGTAATATTAATGCCAAAGGCAAAACTATTAGCAGAAAAGACCATAACACATAAGGTTTCACTAAACCTTTATAATGATGCATCTCTTTCCTCCTTAATTCTCCATTTTGTGCATTACCTGAATGTCAAAAGGATCAATTGTAAGTCCTACTTTTTTCCCAATTTCATAATTTTCTGTTGTATGAACCTTATAATTTCTGTTTTTAGTTTCCACGAGATATTCATAATGAACACCCATAAAAACTTTTGAAATAATAGTTCCTGAAACCTTACCTGCCTCTGGTTCCACAACATCCATGTCTTCAGGTCTTAAAACAACTTCAATATCTTCATTATCCTTAAATCCCTTGTCTACACATTCCCAGTCTATGCCATCAAAATTAACAAGACAGTCCTTAATCATATTGCCTTCAATAATATTTGACTCACCAATAAATTCAGCTACAAATCTGTTCTGTGGCTCGTTGTAAATATCCATTGGAGTTCCAATCTGCTGAATAACACCGTCGTTCAAAACAACGATTGTATCTGACATTGAAAGTGCCTCTTCCTGGTCGTGAGTAACAAAAATAAATGTAATTCCAACTTCCTTCTGAATCTTTTTAAGCTCAGTCTGCATATCTTTTCTAAGCTTGGCATCCAACGCACCCAAAGGCTCATCAAGAAGTAATACCTTAGGTTCGTTAACTAGGGCTCTTGCTATGGCAACTCTCTGCTGCTGACCTCCTGAAAGTAAAGTTACATCTCTTTTTTCAAAGCCTTTAAGGCCTACCAGTTCAAGCATTCTGCTAACCTTTTTCTCTATGACGTCTTTGTCCATTTTCTTAAGATTAAGACCAAAAGCAATATTATCTGCCACATTTAAGAAAGGAAACAGGGCGTACTTCTGAAATACTGTATTTACTTCTCTTTTGTAAGGCGGAACCTTTGAAATATCCTTTCCGTCAAAAATCAACTGACCATTACTTGGTTCCTCGAAACCACCGATAATTCTTAACAAAGTAGTCTTACCGCATCCGCTTGGTCCAAGTAATGTAAGAAATTCGTTTTCATATATGTTTAAATCAATCCCCTTTAAAACCTGCTGGTCTTCAAAATTCTTGCTAATATTTTTTAATTCAATAATCTTCTTTTCCATAACTTTCTCCTAAACTGTTTTAAAAACTTGGGGGGTCACTAATCCATAACACCTTTGCGCCCTTGTCTGATTTAAGATAGTGCTTATATTTTGCCTCATAATAAAAACTTTCACCTTTTTTCACTTTATAAGTCTTGCTTCCAAGCACAACCTTAATCGTTCCTGACAAAACATAGCGTGAGGATTGTCAGGGTAAGTTGAACCGCCTGCCTCTAATGTGACCAAAATAGGTTCCATCAGATTTTTTTGCGCATTTGGCACAATCCACTGAATCATATTTTTAAGTTCTTTATCTTCCTTCTCAAAATAGTCTTCATTAGAAAAGACAATCTGATTATCCTCATCTTCTTCAAAAAAATTTTTCAAATCCGTACCCAGACACTGGAGAATATCCACAAGAGTTGCTATTGACGGAGATGTATGATTCCTCTCAACCTGAGAAATAAATCCCTTAGTCAACTCTGCCCTATCAGCCAATTCCTCCTGAGTAAGTCCTTTCAAAATTCTTAACTCTTTAATCTTTTTTCCTATATCCATAGTATTATCCCTTTTTATTTTTAGCTTTAATCATACTTTAAGGCTAAGTTTGTTATTTTTAAACAAAAAGTTTAGTATTCCTAACCTTATATAATATATAATTATCTTATTTCATTGTCAATACAATGGTGCTACAATATTAAATGATTACAACGTCAAAAAGTCTTATCCCGCTTGTGCTTGCACAATAAAGGGATGATGACTTTGAGACGCGCCCACAATATGAGCATAAAAGTGAAGTGCAAACTTCACAATATGCGAATATTGAGGGGAAGGATTGTGGGAGTGTGAAGCACGCAACAATCCGTGTAATCATAAATAAACGAAGTATACAGGAGGAAAAATCTATGAACAAAATTCTCGCAGATATGCACACTCACACCATTGCAAGCGGTCACGCTTATGCCACACTTACAGAAATGTGTAAAGAAGCAGCAAACAAAGGACTTGAAATTTATGGAATCACTGAACACAGTTCAGGAATCCCCGGAACTTGTGCTGATATTTATTTTCAAAATCTAAGAGTTGTTCCAAGAGACCTTTTTGGATTAGATTTAAGACTTGGCGCAGAAATTAATATAATCGACTACAATGGCACACTTGATCTTGATCAGAAATATATTGATCGACTTGATTTTGTTATTGCCGGCATCCATTCTGTATGCTACAAGTTCGGCTCAAAAGAAGAAAACACTGCTGCAATAATAAATGCCATTAAGAATCCTAATGTAAACATTATAAGCCATCCTGACGACGGCCGTTGTCCTCTTGATTACGAAGCCCTTGTTCAGGCTGCAAAAGAATATCACGTTCTTCTTGAAATAAATAATAATGCCCTTAGGGATAAAAATAGAAAAAATGTAAAAGAAAACCAGAAATTAATTATCGAAAACTGTAAGAAATACAATCATCCTTTCATAATGGGAAGTGATGCACACTTTACAACTGATATTGCCAACTACGACCACTGCGGTCCATTGGTAGAATCAATGAATGTTGATAATGAATTAATAATGAATTATTATCCGGATAGGTTGAGGGAATTTCTTAGGAAATAGTGGGCAAATATTTGTACTGTAATTCATTGAAGAAATCAAAAAAAGAAACCATGCAGCACCAAATAGGATACAACCTCAAGCCCATGGTTTCTTTTTTTACTATTCAAACTCGGCTTGTACTGAGTTTGACTTAAACATATTTGTTTAAGTTTCGTGTGTTTTTATCTGTTAATTTACCTATATTATATAATTTGTATTATCCTTCTGATTTCGTGTTGCCATAGTGTTGCCATGGAAGTGTTATAACATAAGTCAGATTTTATTTCATTAAGTTATTTTAATACCTATAAAAAATACGTTTCAAATTTAATGAACTATCATTCTTCATAATGACATTTTATACACAATACTTTATTTTTTAGTGCTAGTGCATAAAATAATCTAATTGCACAATTGCAAATCAATAATTTTCATTACACTATATATTATAATGTATATAGTACAATATATGACTATTTACGTCATATAAAAATACACTGTAATTATCATTATTTGACCCTGCTTTCAGGCTATAATAGTCTCCTTCATTTATATTATCTGTTTCAAAGTCATACTTATTGCTATCCTCCATACTTTCATAAGGGAACTTATCAAAATAACTCTTTATATCATCTATATTTTCTTTTGTTACAATAGAATAATAACTGTTCTCCTCAAATTTTTTATCCTCGCTTTCCTTATAGAAATATTTGCAATAATCTATATAATCTTGAAATCCATCACTGTAATATTCTTCACAGTTACTATACCCTTCAATAATCTCATTACTTTTGGAACTGCATGCACTCAGTAATATCATACACAATATAATACATAATATATTTCTCCTCATACATATCTCCTCTCCGCATTTTCTAACGTCTTGTATGCGGACCATGTTTTGTTATAATGTTTTTTTTGCATCAATTTTAACCTCATTTATGTATATTAATGCGATTAATCGCTCAAGTGGTATCCAATTGTTAGCCACCTAAGCTTTCTTTTATTATTGTCAGTATCTATTTATTGACTGGTTTGTTAAGCACTTCGTACAATCCATTCTTTAGTACATCTGAAATTTTCAAAGAATGTTTTTTGGCATACATTGTAAGTCTTTGATGTTCTTCTTCTGTAAGCCTTACAGCAACAATTTTATCTTTGTTATTGTCTGATTTTGGTCTTCCCATCTTTGACATATGTATACCTCCTATGTTGTTATTATGGTTTTTGTTTAACAAAAAAGTCCAGTTTATATTATTTTTCGGTAGCGTAAATTTGCTGTCGGAAAATACATGATAGAGAATTCCTCATGTTTGTAACGAAGTACCTGAACACTCCAATGATAATCCAACTGGACATTATTGTCAAAATATCTTTTTGACCTGCTTGGCGATATTGTATCTGACTGCCTTAATAAACTTATTAGAGGCTACCTTTTCGCAGAATACAAGACATACATGACATGTCCATCTCTTAAAAAGCTAGCCTCTTTAATTATTTTTTAATTATTTAATTTTAAGTTTCTTCTTAAACAACTTAATGGCTTTCTTATTTCCTTTAAGTTTAGTCTTCTTAGACTTAATGTTTTTCTTTGCTTTCTTGCTAAATGCATTCTTATTTACAGTCTTAAGTTTTTTACCTTTGAATGTAATCTTCTTAATCTTGTTATCTCCTATAAATGCCTTAGAACTTATTGTCTTAACTGCTTTTCCAATTACTACTGTTTCAAGTTTTGAGCAGTTCTTAAATGCATTTTTTCCGATAACAGTTACCTTGTTACCTATTGTAAGCTTCTCAAGGGCCTTGCAGCCGGCAAACGCATTGTTACCAATTGTTGTTACATTTAATCTATATCCCTTACAATCTGCTCTGTCCGGAATTGTAACTTTCTTTATTTTATTCTTTTTAGCAGCTACTACACCAATAACCTTTGATTGTCCTACTGTTGCAGTATCAATTGATGTAATCTGGTATATTAAATTTCCTGCCGTATATGTCATTCCAACGTATACGCCGTAGCTATTGGTATGGCTGCTGCCTGTTGCGGGGATCGTTGCGGTTTCAAGAACCTTCTTGCAGACGGTGCATTCCTTATGCTTAGCGCCTTCTGCGGTTTCGGTAGCTGCCGTGTCAATGATCCACTCGCTGGTGCTGTGAGCCGCTTCGTCATTTTTGTCGTGGCAACGAGAACATTCATGCCAGTGGTTAGTATCATCAGACTTCCATTCTGTGCCTGCGGTATGTCCGGGAGCCGGAATCTTCACACTGGTTTTATCGGTAATTTCTACCGATCCTGTTGCATCTGCGAACCACTTGTCACAGCCATCGCAGGTGTAGTATGCGGAATTGCCCGCAGTAGTGCAGGTGGCAGCTTTCGCAGCAACCAAAGTCAGATTGTGAGTGTGTTCTTCGTTTTTATTTTTGTAATAATATGTAACAACCGTTCCGTCCGAAACAATAGGCTTATTCAAGCCGTCAACCTTTATAAATTCATAATCATAAAGTGTTTTTGCCGGTGTTAAATCAAGCTTTGTGCCGTATGGCACGGTAAATGTTCCGCCGGCAGTGTTTGGAATTTCAGAGCCGTCCTCAAATTTATACTGAATTGAAACGGTTGTGTAGCGCTGTGTTTCCGTATTGTCGTCTGCAAGCACATTTCCGTTTTCATCGAGCACCTGAAATGCCACGGTATCGCCGCTCTTAAGCTGTGCATCAGACGGAATTTGATAAATAAGCGAGCAACTCTTTAAGCCTGAATTAAAGTCGCTTTTGATGTGATCCAAAGCACCGAGCGGCCAGAAATTTGCCTTATCATTCCAAACAGGAATGTCAAAGGTTTGTACTGTTTGAAGCGGATTTCCCGATGAATCGGTCGCAACGCTTCCGTCGGAGTGCTTAATCCACATTTTGAATTTTAATTGTCGTGCATTTTTATCTGAAATGTTTTGAATAACAGTTCTAAGCTCGATTTTTTTACCGTTCATATTAGTATTAAATCTGCTTTTGCTGTTGCCGCTCAAAAGTCGGTCATTGCGATTATATGTGTAATTATAATATGAACTTGTTTCAAGGTCGGTAAAATCAGACGGCTTTGAATAAGCGCCCGTATATTCCTTAACCTCGGGAGTTGCAACATAAAGGTCTACATCCTTAACAAGCTGAGACATTCGCTTGAAGCCCTGCAAACGGCAAACCTCACAGAATTGATAGTTTGTGTCTCTCATTATGCACTCATAACTTGAAACAAGCATTTTTGAGCCGTAAGCATTGCGGCAGGTATATGTGTTTCTAAAACCTAAAAGCTGTCGCCATTTTATCTTTTCCGGGTCTTCAACCGAGGAAAGATTGAGTGATTTAAGTTCCTTATCGTCAAGCAAATATCCGTTACTGTATTCATCACCAAGACCGAGCAAACCGTGTCCAAACTCGTGTGCAAAAGTTTTTGACGCACGATAACTGTCTGATGGCGAAATGAAATAATGGAAGCCGTATTCACGGTTATTATAAGCACCGCCGAAATCTGATTTTGTGTTTACAACCATAGCGAACTGAGCAATATAATCGTGAACATAATAATAAGGCTCATATTCCGAACCGGACGGAATTGTGTTTGGATCACACTTTTTTTTGATATGAGCATCGTGAATTTTCTCGATAAATTCAGGACCGATACATCTCTCAAAAATATGATTTTTCCACTGACTTCCGTGGAGATTATTAGAAATAACAGGCGAATTATATTTGTCGACTATAACATCAAAGAAGGTGCTTCCACCATTGTCAAAAGTCGATTCGGAAGCTGTGCAAAGAGCGTAAACATTGAATCTGTCGGCATAACTGCGATACGGTTCATATTTCATAGCGTCCTGCCAAAGTCGTTTGACATCATTGATGAATTTGCCCTGCTGACTTTTTGTGTATCCCTCGCCGCAAACGACAACAACCATATTTTCCGTGTCGCTGCGTGTTTTTTGGATGGTATAAACAGGGATGGTAGGATTAGAATATTTTCCGTCATTTGAATACCACGGGCCGAGGGTGAGCTGAATGCTTTGCTCGGTGCTGACATTCCAATCGGGATTTGCGTCCTCGGCAGGTTCCGAAATTGTATAATCATCCTCTTGCTTATTTGGAGCAGAGCCGATATAAGGACTGCTTTGTGAGCCGCTGCCGGAAGTTGTAACAAAATATTCGGAATCGAGATAAAATGCAGGTCTTACGCCCAAATCGGAATACCACGGAGCATAACGACCGACCTGACCCGATGAACTGATATAACGCATATCGTGATTGCAATCGGTAACAGGAGTGCGAAGCCAATAAGGCCAAGCCATACCGTCATTATTATACGCAACATAATAACCTTTGAGATTTTTCCACACGGCATTAGCCTGCTTTACATCAAGAAGAAAAACCTTTTCGGTTGTAGTTTCAAAATATGAACTGTCGTAGTTTGCCACCGCTTCCGAAATATCGGTGTAGTATAACAAATCCGAATTTGCGTCTCCATCAACTATGCCCTTGTTGTATTCGGGATGAGAAACGAGAGAACGCTGGGTAACGGTTTTCATTGCCGCAATTTCAGATTTTGAAAAAGCGTTGAGAAAACCCGCTTTTTCGTTGTACGCTCCCACACCGCTTACATATCCGTCTTTCGGAGGGTTGCCACAAAGCCAATCGACTTTGCCTTCAGCTGCGGTCGAATTTAACCAAGAACGCATATTGCTGTCTTTCCAATAGTTAGAACCGTAATCATCACGCTTATAGCTTCTGCTGTGTGATTTTGAATTGCTGTTGTCATTTGTTTTGGCATCATATGCAAGGGTGTCAACAATTTTGTCTGCAAGCATAAGCGGTCCGTTATTGTCAATGCTTACACATCGCCAAAGAATTGAGGCATTGTTATACGTGCCCATTTTAACATAGTCGCCAACTTTAATATCGGGCTTTGATGCCGCCTGAATGGTCATCGGCAAAACGGAAATTGCCATGCACAATGCCAAGAATATTGCGGTTATTTTTTTCGTCATTAAGGAACCTCCTTTATAAGCTATATATTTGCTTTTATTATATTGTAAGGTGTTATATGGTTCAATGAAAATCCAATTAAATTTTTGTTAATTTTACAGCCGACACATTTAATATTACACGAAGAAGAAAATCTTATTAAATATGCAAAAAGGCTTCTGCCCAAAACAGGGCAAAAGCCTTAAAAATTATGCGATTTTTAGGTTTAGTTGCAAGCCAAGGGGGACTATTTCATCTGCTTCAGTATAGATTAAAACACCTGTCATTTATACCTTTACCCCCTACTAATACAATGAAAGTATTATAGCACAACTTCATAAATTATTTTTAATTATTTTTTGGTCTGCATATAATAACCAATCCACCATTATGATAATCTCCCAAGCACACTCCATGAGCTTCATCCACAGCTTCAACCATCTTTCCATTGCCCACATAAATTCCAACATGGCTGATGTTCTTATACCTTCCATTGGTTGTATAACTGTAGAAAATCAAATCTCCCGGCTGTAGATTTTTTTCTTTTACTGTCTTATCTTTCAGCCCTTCTGCTTCTGCAGCCGCAGTTGTTCCACCACCAAACGATATGTCAACGCCTGCTGACTTCCACGCATAGTATGCCAAGGAACTACAGTCAAACGCTTTTCCACTGTTTCTTAACGGCTGACTGTAAGGATATCCTACTTTTGACAAAACAAATGAAGCAACAGCCTTTTGCGTTGGATTTGAAATCTTGTCTGTTATGTTGCTTATTTCCTGAGGAGTAAGACTTCCCTGTAATCCACTTATCTGACTTCCACCAGAAGGATTGTTTGTTATGTAATCACTCATCAACTGATTAAGTGTTGCCGTTCTGTCTTCATCAAACTGATACTCTATTGCCATTTCAGTATATGTTTTTAGTGTAATTCTCACCTCTAAATACTTTATCTTCTTTCTGCCTTTTTTCTCTGTTACATTCTCCGTGGTATATTTACACATGTCATCAAACACCGCTTTCAAATTTTGCTTGTTCGTTTCATTCATTTTTGTTGCGGTGTTTTCATATCCGTACCTAACGATGTATACGCTCATAATGTCGTAATAATTGGATGGTTCACTATTCATTCCTTCATAATCCACATACACCTTTCTTCCCTTGTCAGCGTCCTTGTGTTCATCAATCAAAGTCTGCACTTCCTGATTAAATTCTGAAACATACTGTGTTGTCACTGACTGTATTGTGTCTCCACTTTCCAATGGTGGAAGAAACAATGCAAATGGTGAATTGTACAGAACTGCAATTACGGCAAATACAATTCCGGTTGCTGCTATTACAATTATTAAAATTGGTGTAATCAATGGTGCCAATAAGGATACCGTTCTTTTTATCAAAAAAGTCATTTTGTTTCTTACCATGCTCCCTACAAGTTTAAAAAGACTGTCATTCTGCTCTTCGTTTGGTTTCAGCTTATCCATAAAAAATTCCATCATTCTACTTCTTTGCTCTGCCTTGTAAAATGTATTGTCGATCTTCATTCCTGCTACTTCACCAGCAGCCATTCCTATCAAAGTACCTTCCGGTCCTGCCACTGAACCTGCCACTGCCGTTCCAGCCTTAGTTGCAATCTTTGAACTTTCCTTTGCCACTTTTCTACTGGTATCTTTAGCCATCTTTTTAGATGTTTTCTTTACAGCCTTTCTCCCTGACTTCTTTGCTAACTCTCTACCTTTATTAACTGCTCTCTTTCTCAACCTGCTTCCTACGACTTCTTTTTGAAGTTTTGAAACTTGTGCCTTTTTTCTAATTCTATTACCTTCATTTACGATGCCTTTTATAGGTCTCACTGCCATTTCTGATGCTTCCAAAGCTCCCTCAATGTTTTCACCACCTTCAATGTTGTCTATAATCTTTGATTCAGCTACTTTTCTCATAACTCTTACATTATTCTTTGTTCTTGTAGACATAGCTTTACCGTCTATTTTTACATCTCGCTTCTTATGAATCTTACCATCTCGCTTTTTGTGTATTTTTGTTTCAACTTCTTTTTCTTTGTCTATTTTCATGTTTTCCTCCTTGATTTTTGTGTAAAAAAATACGCCAAAGTTAGCTTTTACACTAACTTGGCGTTTTATATAATTCTTTTTATTATCTAATCAGGTAACATACTCGCAAACTGGAAGTTGTTACTCTGATAAGCCGAAAATTAACTTACACTTTTCTAGCGTTACTACAACTGAATTTTATAATACAAGTAATCACCCGAAAATGCGGTTTCATCATTATTTTCTTTTGTGTCATATAAAATAAATCCGATACTTTCATAATTCTTTGGTGCAATTAGATTACTATTTGTCCATACTCGTATCTCTTTCAACCCTTTATATTCTTTTATACGTCGAACAGCCTCACTCAACTGTGCTTTACCAAATCCTCTTCCTTTATACTTTGTTCTTATACCATTGTGCCCTATCTCTACATATTCCGGTCTATTTCTTGGATCCCAACATATAAATCCTATTGGTTCACCTTTGTAACAAGTTACAAAACCATATTTATCAGCAATTTCTGGATTATCAAAGAAAAAGGCATCCGACTGCTTCCAGTTTTCATCCCAACAAATAGCACACCTTTTATCAAACGAATATGCGTCCTTAAGGATTTCGTACATAATACCTCTATTAAAATCAGTGAATTTTCTAAATTCTATATCCATATTACCACCTCCACAAATTTGAATTTGTTATCATAACCTTATTGTCGTTTTCTGTAGGCAATATACCCTTGTTCTAACAAATCTGATACTAAAAACTCTCTTTGAGATACCTTTCCAGTACTTCTTGTTGAATCAATAATTCTTACACGGCTTTTTTCTTCATCAATAAATTCTTTAAAAATCATTACATGTGAACGAATTGCCAAAACATCACCTTGTCTAATCTCACTAATATCAATAACTTTTGCGATATTAGGAATATCTCTTGCTGCAATCTTCTTGGGTAATCCCCAACATACAGTCAGTAGCCCAGAGCAATCAACACCAACTGTATTCCAACTTCCATATCTTGAGGTATCTTCTGGAACATTACCCGCATATTTTCCATCTGCAATTCCTTGGTCAAACTCCTCAATAGAAGAAGCATTTCCCCATCCATATGCAACTCCCTTATTTTTTTCATTTGGCTTCCACCAACCACAATTTAATAATTCACCTTTCCAAGTAATATCAGGAGTATCAACATATCTACCATTTTCATCTACGCCATGCATTACATTTTTATCAGTCGGATACCATTTATGTTCTGCATATAAAAGTGCTTTTTCAACAACTGCTTTTCCCCAAGTATTATTTTCCATTTATCAAATTTACCTTTCCTTTCAAAAAAAATATGCCGTTCTCGCTTCACCGTATAATTAGTTTTCCAAAAACTTAGAATTTATAAAATAAAATGTTTCTTCATTCGTGCATACAAGGTTTGCTTATCATCATCAAGTAACAGAACCTCCTTTTTCAGAGCATAGTGGTGAGCAAATTCGGTATCTATGTATGAGTGATTGTTACTTTAAATGAAAAAGTAACTGCTAGTACATATTGACACTTGTGATTTTACATCCT
>OGKW01001800.1_pt1 | contig 11646 bp, 9 predicted proteins | sample 1572601 | NCBI WGS metagenome assembly OGKW01 (sample SAMEA2581875, study PRJEB24529) | metagenome | biome: Human gut stool | place: China | collected 2011
TGGGCTCTCGGCGTCCTGTCTAAGACCAAGCACAACGAGGTAGCCCCTGCTCAGCATGAGATGGCGCCGGTGTTCTCCGATGCCAACTCCGCCTGCGACCAGAACCAGCTGGCCATGGAAATGATGAAGAAGGTGGCCGACCGCCACGGACTGGTGTGCCTGCTCCATGAGAAGCCCTTCGCGGGCGTCAACGGCTCCGGCAAGCACAACAACTGGTCCCTCTCCACCGACACGGGCAAAAATCTGTTCAAGCCCGGCTCCACCCCCCGGCAGAATGCCCAGTTCCTGCTGTTTTTGGCGGCCTTCGTCAAAGGTGTGGACGACTACCAGGACTTTCTCCGGGCCACGGTGGCCTTCCCCGGCAACGACCACCGGCTGGGCGCCCAGGAGGCACCGCCCGCCGTGCTCTCCATCTTCCTGGGAGACGAGCTCTCCGCTGTGGTGGACTCCATCATCAACGACACGGATTTCCAGAGCACCGGCAAGCGGACGCTGAAGATCGACGTGGACTCCCTGCCCGCTATCCCCCAGGATAACACGGATCGGAACCGCACCTCCCCCATGGCCTTTACCGGCAACAAGTTCGAGTTCCGGATGCTGGGCTCCTCCCAGTCCATCTCCGGTCCAAACATCACCCTGAACACCATCATGGCCGAGGAGCTGAAACAGTTCGCGGACGAGCTGGAGGCATCCCGGGACTTCCAGGCGGACCTGCCCAAGCTGATCCGCCGGGTATTCACCGAGCATCAGCGGATCATCTTCAACGGCAACGGCTATGACGAGGCCTGGCTGGAGGAGGCCAAAAAGCGCGGCCTTTCCAACCTGACCTCCACCGCTGACGCTCTGCCCATGTACACCGCTCCCAAAAACGTGGATCTGTTTGTCAAGCACGGCATCTACACCAAGGAGGAAATCGAGGCCCGGGCGGAGATCCACATTGAGAACTACACCACGGTCCTGACCATTGAGGCCAAGACTATGGCGGACATGATCCGCCACCAGATCCTGCCTGCGGTGTCCGACTACGCCGACCAGCTGTGCCAGCGGGCCTATCACAAGGACGCCATGGGTGTGCCCCACCAGTATGAGACTTCCACAGCCATGCAGATCGGCACCCTGACGGACGCCCTGCAGGCGGACTGCGCCAAGCTGGAGGCGGATCTGGCCGCTATCCCCGTGGGCTCTATCAAGGCCATGAACTACTGCCATGAGGTGCTGATCCCCGACATGGCAGAGGCCCGGAAGGCCGCCGACCAGTTGGAGACGCTGACTGCCTCCAAGTCCTGGCCTTTCCCGGTATACAGCGACCTGCTGTTCTACGTATAAAGTGCGCAAGAGGGCCCCGGCCATCGGCCGGGGCCCTCTTGGATTCATCTGTTACACCAGCACGTCGAAGAACAGCGCCAAAATAGTGGTGGCGAGGCCGCAGAGGCCGATGGCAAGGCCGCTCATGGCCCCCTCCGTCTCCCCCAGCTCCAGGGCGCGGGCGGTGCCCATGGCGTGGCTGCAGGCGCCGATGGCCAGCCCTGCCGCCACCGGATCCTTCACCCGGAAGAGGCGTGCCAGCGCGGGGGCGCACAGGTTGCCCAGGATGCCGGTGAAGATCACCGCCGCCACGGAGAAGATCTTGACGATCTCGTTCTGTTCGATGTTGATCAGACCCAGCGCTGCGTCCTGGATGTAGTCCAGTCGCTGGAAACTGAAATCGGCGTGGTTGATCAGCGAGTTGACGTCCTTGATCATCAGCTGCAGGCGCGGATAGATGTCGTTGGGGAAACGTTCGGAACGCAGGATGCCCGACAGCACGCGCTGGCGGTCGAAGATGTTCTCGCGCAGCGACATGGTCGATTCCTGCAACGCGCTGATGCGGTGCAGCACCTCCTTGTCGATCGAATTCTCGGAGTTGATGTCCTTCGAGAGCGCCGCGACCTGCTTGGCGATCAGCTCCACGAGGTCGGCGTCGAAGTCGATGCGCACCTCCAGCAGCGAAATGAAGAGGTGGTAGCCCGTCGAATAGCTGCGGTAGTTCATCTGGAGCCGTTTTTCCGTCTCGCGGAAGGTCCGGAACTCGGCGCTGCGCACCGAGACCAGCACACCCTCGTTCGAGATGATGAACGACACCGGTTCGACGATGAACGAGTCGCCCGTGGGGACGAAGAAGTTGGAGTTGGAGATGATGGAGTTCTCGTTCTCGGAGTATTTCGACGTCGACTCGATCTCCTCGACCTGCTGTTTGGTCTGGAGGCTGATCTCCATGAAGTTCTCGACGGCCTTCTGCTCCTTGATCGTGGGCAGCAACATGTCGATCCACAGGATGTCGTCGTAGCCCAGTTCATCGAAGAGCTTGGTGTCGGCATTGCGGATGATCTTGTTGTATTGCTTGAGGTAAATTGTAATCATAAGACGCTCTCTTAAAGTTCGTGAATCCGTTTACGTGCAGAGAGGCGGATCTCCGGTCCGCTAAGCTCTTCAGCCGGGATTGGCTCTCGGAACCGCCTTGAGGCCCGAGTTCCAGAACTTTTTCAGCGCTTTGTCTTTCTGATTGTCGAAGATGTAGTCGAAATGTGCGAGTTCCGCGTAGGCGCGCCCGGGATCGGCCGCGAAAGCCGATTCGAGAATCGCCTCGTAGCCGTGTTCGAGTCCGTAGGTCAGGGCATGCTGCAAGGCCTCGACGGCGTCGGGGTCCGTGTCGGCGTGCGCCGCCCAGACGGCGAAGGCGCAGGGAAGTTTTCCGAACGGTTTCCACGCCCCGACCAGCGCGTCGTCGCTGGCGAGCAGGGCCTCCTTCGATGCGGGAACGCCTCCGACGCAGTATTCGGTGACGATGCGCGCGTCTGTCAGCGACGGCATGGCGGCGGCCGGAATCAGGGCGATGTCGGCTTTGTGCTCGGAAAAGGCTTGGATTGTTTCGGCGGGGTCGGACAACAGCAGTCCGGCGCGGAGATTATCTTCGTGCTGGATACCATAGATGAATGGCATCGTGCTGAAGCACGACACGACGGCTATACGTGGAACTATGACCATCATCCATAAGGTGTAAAACTGTTGGTTTGCGAAACAAAGGTACGACAAAATCCCGAAGTTTTTCTATAAAATCTGGAAAAAGTTCATCGGGGTCTTGACAAGGGGGTGTCCGGTGTCGTATATTTGCCGTACGATTCACGGCCGGCCGGCAGGGACGGCAAAGTTATCAACATCGGGAAACGCTTCTGTTTCCGCATTTTGTGAATTGTTATCTCCATTTATCGACAAGTTTTAAACCCGTTGTCAACAATCCGGTCGCCTCTGTGCCTGTGATGCCGGAAGTGTCAAAAGCATCCGCATGCCGCATTGCGCCGTGTCCTGCGGCGAATGAATACAGTCATCTCTCTTAAAAATCCATTATGCTATTTACTCGAATTCCGCAACAGTACGCCCCGCTCGGCGGGGAACTCCGCTACGCCGTCAGTCAGGAGACGGCCGGAAACATCGACATCCGCATCGTCGATGCGGCGGCCGGGTCCGCAGCCGGAATCGGCGCGGCGGTCTCGCCCGGCGGCGCAGACAGAGCCGGCACGCGCGGACCGGTCGGCGACGGCAGTGCGCTGCTGGGTGCAAAACGTTTTGCGGCCGTCGCCGAGGCCGCGTTCGATGCGGCGCCCTACCTCCGGCGACGGCTGCATTTCACGCCCGCAACGGGGCGGACCGGATTTTACCCCGCCGAAGGACGGACCGTCACGGCCGTCGTCGAGGCTGCCGGGACGGATGGGGAAGCGGCCGCGGCGGTCGCTCCGGCGCGCACGTTTCTGCCCGGCGACGCCCCCGGAACGCCCGGCCTGCGGACCTCGATGCCGCTCGTGCGTCTGATCCCGGAGGACGCATGCGACGAACTGACGCTGCTGACCGACGGACCCTGCATCGTGACGGTGACGGCCGAGGCCGGGGACACCGCGACGGCCGAAAGTTACCGCGTGAGCGAGGCGGGGCTGCACCTGTTTCGTCTCGACATGCGCGATTTCCCGGGCGCGGAGCGTGTGACGGTCGATGCCGGGACGCGCGGCACGGTCGTCTATTCCGTGACTCCGGCCGTTCAGGGACAGGTGCGGCTGGCTTGGCGGAGCAGCGCCGGATCGGTCGAGCACTACACCTTTCCCATCGTGCGAACGACAACCGTGCGCACCGAAAGGCGCGAGGCGGAGGGTCCGCAGGGACGTGTGGTCGCGGCGGCGGAAACAGACCGCGAAATAGTGCTCGTATCGGCCTACGAGACCCGGAGCATGCTGGAGCCGCTGGCCGAACTGACAGCGACGGCAGCGGCATGGATCGTCACCGAAAAGCGCTATATACCGGTAGACATCGCCACCGAAGAGGCCGTCGTACAGCGGCGCGGCACGTTGAGCTGTCTGGAGATCGCCATTCGCCCCAAACGTAAAAAACACGCAGCATGGAACTGAAAATCGACGGACAGATTTGCGACCTGAAGGCGGGGAGCATTGCCGTTCCCGGCTACGACGCCGCACGGCTCGCCGATCCGGAGTCCTGCCGTAAAGGGCGGTCGCTGAAAATCCCGATTCCCGCGACGCCGCGCAACGATGCGCTCGTGGGGTTTGCCTGCGACCCGCACGCCGCCGGCGGGTTCAACGACGCGCTCCACACGGCGGAGCTGTCGGCCGAAGGTTCGGCGCTGATCGGCGGAACGGTGCGCCTGCTGGCCGCGTCGGGAGAGGGATACACGCTCGAAATCCGCGACGGAGGGGCCGGGTGGGCCGAAAATGCCGCCCGCCGCATGTTCTCCCGATTGGGGGTGGCGTGGGACAATGTCCTGACCCCGACGGCGATCGTCGAGAGCTGGACGGACGACTCCCCGGTGAAGTTCTTCCCCATCCACCGCGACGAATACCGTCGGCAGAACAGCTCCTCGGACCTGCTTCCGGCGGAACGCCTGCTCTCGGTGGAGGACTACCATCCGTTCCTGCACGTCGCCACGCTCGTCGGGCAGATTTTTCGGGAGGCGGATTACGAGGTGAAGAGCCGCTTTTTCGAATCGGCGTTTTTCCGGTCGCTCTACATGAGCGGGGCCTACTCCTCGCGCGACACCACGGCGGCGTCCGGCCGCATGGGCTTCTCGGCGCGGCGGCTGGCTCCGGCGACGGCTGCGGCGAACGAACTGGGGCGGGTTTCGGCCAACCCCAAGGCCGTCGCCAACACCGTGGGCAACATCGTCGACACGGCCACGCCCCAGAGCGTCGACGCCGACGGCGAGGCGATCGACGGGCTTTTCAACAACGGCAACTGTTTCTCGACGGACAACGGCAAGATCGTCTTCACGCCGCCGACGGAGATCAGCGTCGGGTTCGAATACCGCCTGAAATACACCACCGCCCACCGCATCGTCTCGCGGACGCGGCTCAAGGGCTTCGATACGGTGTATCTCGGTCCCGGGGCCGAGTTCCGGTTCGAGCTGGCCAACCGGTACAGGGACCTCCGCGAGGCCGTTGCGCCGAATTTCACCTACCGCGCGCTGGTTTTCGATCACCTCGCCGGGGCGCAGTACCGCCTGACCTACACCCGCAACGGCGTGCCCGGCACGGTGTGGACCGACTTTGCGGCCCGTTCGGCGCAGGTCACCACCCCGGCCTCGGGGACCGTCGCCGATCCCGTGCTGCTGGTCCGCAGAGGTTCGCAGTGGGTCGCCTACCGCGGCGACTGGGCGCTCTACAACGGCTACGTCGGCGAGACGGGGCAGACGATGGTCGAGGTGCGGCTCCGCACGGCCGCCGAGAGCGTTTCGCCCGCATCGCCCAAGTATTTCAATCTGATCTACTTCGCGGGGGCGGAGCCCGGGATGGCGCTGACCCTGCACAAGGAGTGCTCGCTGCGGCCGCGCTTCCTCTCGGCTCCGGGATTCGGGTCGCGGATCGCATTCGCCGACGTGGCGCAGCACCGCATCCGGCAGTCGGAACTGCTCGATGCCCTCGCGCATCTGTTCAACCTGCGGTTCTACACCGAGGAGGCGACGCGGAGGGTCTGGATCGAGCCGGAAGGTGCGGGACCGGAGACGGACTGGAGCGGCAGGACGGACTTTTCGCAGCCTGTCGAGCGGCGGCCGGTCGCCCCGGAGATTCACGAGGTGCGGACGTGGCGGTACCGGGACGGCGACGGCGCGGTGGCGCGTTTCGACGCCGGGGAGGAGGCTCCGCTCGGGGCGTGGAGTTTTGCGGCGGATTCCTACGCCGCGATGCAGGGCGAAAAGGTGCTGCGCAATCCGCTGTTCAGTCCCTCGCTGAATGCCGCGGGGCATTACCTCAATGCGCCGTCGGCGCTGATTCCCGAGGTCGGCGACCGCGACGACGCGGAGGAGGACGGGACCAACTTCACGCTCCGCATCGTCCGCTACGCCGGGATGCATCCGCTGCCCGGCGACGAGCGGGGGGGGTATCCTTCGGGGCGTTCGGAGTATCCGCTCGCGGCGTTCCATTTCGCGGGGGACGACGTTGCGGAGGGGTTCACGCTCTGTTTCGAGGACCGCGACGGACAACAGGGGCTGCACCGCTTCTACGACGGGCAGGTGCGCCGGGAGGCCTCCCGTGAGCGGATCATCCTCTCGCTGCGGCTCGCGCCTCACGAATTCGAAGCCCTTCTGACGCCCGGAACGGGAGCGCCGGACATCCGTTCGGTCTTCCGCATCGACACCGGAGCGGGCGTGGTGCGGGCCGCGCTGCACGCCGTTGGCGACTACGACCCGGCGAAAGCCTCGGTGCGCTGCACGTTCAACCGCCTCATGGAAGACTGATGACGCGGCACGACGAACTGTTGGCCGAAGCGGTGCTTCGGGAGGTCCGGGGGCTTACGACCCGGCAGGCGGTATTGCGGTTGTTCGAACTGGGGCTGGTCAGCCGCCGGGGGTGTGAACAGCGCGCGATCCGTGACGAAATCGGGCGGCTCGAAAAGGAGGGCATGTCCCGTTGCGAAGCCTTCGAGGTCACAGCCGGGAAATTCTGCTGCTCTTACGAGAAGGTGCGCAACGCATTTTACAACACTTACAAATATTAATCATGAAATCGGAAATTCAAATCAACAACACGGCCGGGGTCTGCCAGATCGACATCGAAGGGACCATCGGCGTACCCGAGGAGTGGCAGTTCGAAGAGCCTGACGCCCGGGTGGCGACCTACGAGCGTTTCCGCGACACCCTGCGGCGCATTGCGGAGATCGAGGCCCCGGAGGTGGTGGTCAACATCCGCTCGACGGGCGGCGACGTGAACGACGCGCTGCTGATCCACGACGCGCTCCGGCAGCTTCCGGCGCGGGTCACGACCCGCTGTTACGGCTATACGGCCTCGGCTGCGACGATCATCGCCCAGGCGGCGTCGGAGGGGTGCCGCCTCCTGTCGGCCAATGCCCTCTATCTGATCCACACGGCCATCTGTTCGACCGAGGGAAATGCCGCGGAGATCGCCGGGAAGATCGACCTGCTGCACCAGACCGATGCGCGTATCGCCGCGGTCTATGCATCCCGTTCGGGGCGTCCGGCCGCGGAGTTCGAGGCCCTGATGGCCGAGAACAACGGCAACGGCCGCTGGCTCGCACCCGAGGAGGCCGTTGCGGCGGGACTGGCCGACAAAGTGGTCGAAGCTGCGGAGCAGCCGGCGTCCTCGCTGGCGCGGAATATCGCCCGGGGCTGGGAGCGTTTGCTGGCCAATATCGGTTTGCGGCCCGGCCCGGCGCTTCCCGCCGACCGCAACGTTCTCCATTTCGACGGGGAGGTGCAGGCTCTGCGCAGCCGTTCGGCTGTTGCGGCCGACGAAGCCCGCCGGCAGGCCGCGCCGACCTCCACGCAGCCGCGCGAGGACCCTTCCTGCGGCGACACGGTCCGCTCGGCCAACGAACGCGCCTATGCCGAAGACGCCAGGCGCATGCGCAATTAAAAATTAAGAATTGAAAATTGCCAAGTGGGGGGGGCTTCGGGCTGCCGATTCACCGGAGGCGAATCGAAAATCTGCCGGTCAGGAACAAAAGGAGGTTTCGGCCTAAAATGGAAGTCCGGCGATACCCGCCCTGCGGAGGCAAAACAAACAACCAAATTCATCAACCATTTAAAACCAAAAACAACCATGACTTACCTCGAAAATTCGAAACAGTACACCGGTTCCGACCTCGAAAACATCTTCTTCCGCCCGATGCTCACCGGGGAGTCGGCGCAGGACCTCGGCGTGCGCGTACTCTACAACATGCCCCAGCCTACGCACGTCCAGCTCTGGGACGGCCAGCGCAACATCCTCCAGAAATTCACCTCCGCAGGCTGGGCCGGGGGCAAAGCGGCGACCAAGTACGAGAAGACGGTCAATCTTAACCGGGTGAAGGCCGAACTGGGATTCTCGGCCGCCAACTACTTCTCGATGGTCTACGAGAAGGTCTCGTCGCTGGTCAACACCCACATGGACGACCTCTCGGGCACGGAGCTCGAACAGGCCGAAACGGCGCTTTTCAAACAGGCCCTCGCCGAGAATATCCGCGTCACGATGTGGATCGGCGACACCTCCGCGGCGTCGGGTTACAACACCTTCGACGGACTGCTGAAGCGCATCAACGGTCTGGTCGACGACGACGGCGTCTATAACTTTTCCTACCAGGCGGCCGCGCTCGAAGACCCGGCCTATGCGGTCGAGCTGTTCGACAAGCTGTGGGCCGGGGCCGATCCCCGCATCCCGGGCCTCAAGGCCGACGACCGGCTGGCCTACTTCGTCTCGTCGGACATCTACCGCCTCTACGAGAAGTACCTCGATGCAAAGGGCGCCGACGCGGCCTACGCCGATGCGATGAACGGCCGCCGGACGCTGGCCTACCACGGAATTCCGGTCGTGGACGTAAGGCTGGGCAGCTACCTCGGCGCCACCTCCTTCCGCCAGTCGTTCGTCATGCTCACCGACCGCCGCAACCTCGTGCTGGCCGTCAACACGGCCGACATGCCCGGCAACGAGGTGCGCATGTGGTACAACCCCGACGAGATGGAGAACCGCCAGCGTGCGGTCTTCATGGCCGGAACCCAGATCCTCGACGAGGCGCTGATCTCCTTTGCATACAAGCAGTAAAAACCCGGGAACGCGCATCCGCAGGGGCTTTCCCCGCGGATGCCGCGTCCCTGAAATCCGAAAAACGCCATGAGCAAAACGAAAAAAATCAAGACGGCCGTGGGGGTTGCCGACCGCACGGACCCCTATTATGCGCTGGGTTCGTCACGGGTCGAGAGCGACAAATTCTGGCGCTGGGGCGACGACAACCTCTTCCCGGCGGCGCTGGCGCTGATGGCCCGGCGTTCGACGACCCACCGGCGCATCATCAACGACAAGGCCGACTACATCTCCGGCAAGGGATTCACGTGCGACGAGGCGCAGCAGCCGCAGCTGGCGGCCTTCGTCCGGTGCGTCAACGGCCGGGGCGAGAGCCTTCGCCAGGTGCTGGGCAAACTGGCCTTCGACAAGTCGCTGTTCGGCAACGCGTTCCTCGAAGCGGTCACCGACCCCGGGCACACCTTTCTGTCGCTCTACCACCAGGACGCCTCGCGCTGCCGCGTGGCCCGCGACTCGAAGCACATCCTGCTGCACCACGACTGGGCGGCGTTCAAGCCCGCCGAGGCGCGCTCGCTGCCGCTCTACCCCGACTTCGAAGCGCAGGAGGACGGCACGCTGCGCTCGATCGTCCATTACAAGGATTACGAACCGATGTTCGAACACTACGGCGTGCCGCCCTACATCGCGGGGTTCAGCGTCTCGGCGATCGCCTGGAAGACCGACCGCTGGAACATCTCGCGCCTCGACAATTCGTTCCAGCTGTCGGGCGTGATGATGCTCGACTCGTCGGTGGACAACGAGGCCGAGGCCGAACGCATCGTGCGGCTCGCCGAACAGAAGTTCGCCGGGAACCCCGGGCAGGTGATGTTCGTCATCCGCGACGGCGGCGAGGATGACAATTCGCGCTTCATCCCCATTGCCGCGCAGAACGAGGGCGACTGGCAGGCGCTGCACGAACAGGCCGTCGGCGACATCGTCGTGGCCCATTCGTGGTTCCGGACGCTGAGCGGACTGGACTACGCTGCGGGATTCAGCGCCGAACGCATTCTGCACGAATACGAGGTGGCGCTCAACACGGTGATCCTCGCCGAGCAGGACGAACTGACGGAGCCGATCCGCGCCGTCATCGCCTCGGTGCTGGGGCTGGACACGACGTCGCTGCAAATCGTCAACCGTCCGCCGACCCGCTCGAAACCCATCTACATGAAGGTCTGGGAGGCCCGCAAGGCCGACGGACTCGACTACGACCCGGAGGATGAACGCCAGCAGGCGTTTTTATCCGAGATTACGAAGTATAATATTAGAAGTATCGAATAAAATGCATAGCTTCCGCGGGGCATTCTGCCGCTTTTGCCGCGAAAAGCGACATGCGGATGGTTTTGGCGCTTTTAACTTCGCTACGCTCGTTTTCCTCCTTCTGGCACGGCATAGCCCGCAAGCGGTCTCTGCTCGTGCTGCGTGCGTCGGTTGACATCAAAAGGTAGCTATACCCCGCGGCAACCGCCGCGGTTCTGTCTCCCGGACGGTCAAAAAGCACCGACAGTCCCTGCGGTCCGCACCGCACGACGACAAGCGATCCGCAAAAAAAATTTGGCATTGCGCCCGTCTTGCACTATCTTTGTCTTCATCTTATGAACGGTCTGAAAATAACGATATGCGCCCTGCTGCTCGCAGCGGCAGGCGCCTGCAACCGGACCCAGGGTCCGGCGGTGGAAGTGGAGGACGCAGAGGAGCCTCACAACATGCTCTACGGCATCAATGCCGACGATTACCGCACCGAGACCGGGGAGGTCGGAAGCGGCGAAACGCTGGGGAAAATACTCAACGGATTCGGCGTGTCGGCCCTCGCGGTCGACCGGCTGGACAAAGCCTCGAAGGAGGTGTTCCCGCTGCGCAACATCCGCGCCGGGCACAAGTACACGGCCTTTATCCACGAGGATTCGCTCTACGCACCCCATCTCGACTACCTCGCCTATGAAATATCGGTCACCGACTACGTGGTCTTCGGATTCCACGACGACTCGGTCTCCGTGCGCAAGGACGCCAAGGCCTACACGCTGCGCCGCACGAAGAAAAGCGCCGTGATCAACTCCTCGCTCTGGGGCGCGATCATGGAGCAGCAGCTACCCTACGCTCTGGCCGCCGAACTGGAGGACATCTACCAGTGGACGGTGGATTTCTTCGGCATCCAGAAGGGCGACGACTTCACGGTGATCTACGACGAGCGGTTCATCGACGACACGGTGTCGGTGGGCATCGGGCGCATCTGGGGCGCGAAGTTCTCGCAGGGCGGCAAGGAGTATTACGCCATCCCGTTCCGCCAGGGCGGCAAAATCCAGTACTGGGAGGCGGACGGCGCGAGCCTGCGCAAGCAGATGCTCAAGGCCCCGCTGAAATACTCGCGCATCAGTTCGAAATTCTCCTACGCCCGCAAACACCCGATCTACAAGGTCTACCGTCCCCACCACGGTGTCGACTACGCCGCGCCGAAGGGGACTCCCGTCCGTGCCGTAGCCGACGGCGTGGTAACCTTCAAAGGCTGGGGTGGCGGCGGCGGAAATACACTGAAAATCAAGCACCCGGGCAATATGATGAG
>OGKW01001806.1_pt1 | contig 11598 bp, 12 predicted proteins | sample 1572601 | NCBI WGS metagenome assembly OGKW01 (sample SAMEA2581875, study PRJEB24529) | metagenome | biome: Human gut stool | place: China | collected 2011
TATTGATAGCTATTATGAAGAAAGACCAGTGCATTTGTCTGATGATGAGCGTACCGAAGAAGCAGATAAGGTTTCGTCCCGTATCGCAGAAATTCTTTCAGAAACAGCGTTTTCGTTTTCTCCAAATGAGTATATTTCTATCCACCGCAAACTATTTCAGGGGATTTATAAACACGCAGGAAAAATTCGAGACTACAACATCACAAAGAAAGAATGGGTGCTTGATGGGGCAACCGTTATGTATGGTAGTGCTTCTGAACTGAGAGCCACACTGGAATATGATTTTTCGCAGGAGAAAGGTTTTAGCTATAAAGGACTTTCAATGGATGAGATTATCCATCATCTTGCGGTATTCGTTTCAAGGTTATGGCAAATCCATATTTTTGGAGAAGGTAATACAAGAACGACGGCAGTGTTCTTCATCAAATATTTGAGAACACTGGGCTTTTCTGTAACCAATGATATATTTGCTGAAAATGCGTGGTATTTTAGAAATGCACTTGTCCGTGCAAACTATACGAATCTGCAAAAAGGTATTCATGAAACAACAGAATATCTGGAAATGTTCCTTGGAAACCTGCTGTTGAACGAGCAAAATGAACTCAAAAATCGAAACCTTCACATAAGTGGACTTCTGAATGAAGAAAAAGTGGACATTCAAAGTGAAAAAGTGGACATTGAAAATGAAAAAGTGGACATTCAAAGTGAAAAAGTGGACATTGAAAGCATGATTTCCGCAAAAGACAACGAGTTCTCTGTAAAAACGATGGTTCATATCCATAGACTTTTTGATGGATTTGGTTTTGATGGAATCTTTGGAAGAAGTGCAGTTATGGAACTTCTTGAGTTGAAAAGTTCAGGTGCTTCGAAACTTCTTTCCAATTTGGTGCAGGCAGACATTATTGAACCAGTAACTGGTCACGGAAAAGGAAGATACAAATTCAAGAAATAAATAAGCTTTGTGGCATTGCAATCGTTATGTATAGAATGGTACTTAAAAACGGTAATATCCCTTTGTGAAGAAGGTTGAATAAAAGCTGAGTATATTTTCAATATAGTTGTGGAATTTGTTTCTCATGGAAGTTCATCTCCTTTCTGTTTACGATGCCATTATAAAATGAGAAAGAGCGTATTTCGTGCCAAAATGAAAAAATAAATAGACAAAAGTTGCAAAGGAGCAATCGGGAAATGGACAATTCTGAATAAAGTGAGTTATGTAGGGTTCGTGCGAATAACATGTATTGACAGTTTAATCTTTTTATGCTATCATAAAATAAATTAATTAGAGATATTAATTAAATAAGAAAAGAGTAATTACCGTTATATGGAGTGCAGATGAGAATCTGCTTTTTAAATACATAATAAATTAATATTTCTAATTAATTAAAAGTCAGAGATAAATGTATTGGATGGGAATTGTATGCCGGATTTAAGGTTACATCTGGTATATGGGTCGTCAGTAAAAGGAGAGGAGACGATAAAAAAGACGATGGCTGAAAATGAAAAAATTGAAAGGGGAATGAAGTATGGAGCAGGAACTTAAGGAGCAGGTAAATCAAATATTGCAGAAAAATCTGGATGAAGTGTATTTTTCAGTCGCAGAAAAAATACTGAATGATCATCCAAAATCACGTTATCTGCCTTGGATGTTGGCGCACAAGATGTCACCGGAGGAGGCACGGGTGATTGACGCACTTCCGGATAAGGATTGGACACCGGAAGTTGGCGAGTTAAAAGTTTCGAAAAGCTTTGCAGAGAAGCTTGGAATGGACAAATATGAGATTGATGCACAGATTATGGATCGATTTTTTAGTGCAGATGTAATGTCAGATCCCGAACAGGGGCCGGTCATTCGTCCGGATCCGGTGCAGTGGATGGATTTACAGCACAGCCCGGTGTGGAGGGAGCGCAATGGACATGCGTATTATATTGTACTCCAGTTGTTTTTGGAAGATGAACTGGCTCCGCGGATGGAGGCTGAGACGAAAGCAGCCAAAGTCGGAAATCCTGACTGGGTAAATCCTTCAGGGGGAAGAATCGTTCCTCATTATGAATCTGTAAAGGATTTTCCGGAATTACTTCCAATTGAAAATTATAAGAAAATTTTACAGTCATGTGAGATGCTGACAGTTATGGAGTGTCCCTGCCGCTTCCGCCACCCTGAGACGGGAGATGATATGTTCGTATGCGTGGAAGCGGATGATGCGGCGAAGCTTTTGATTGATATGGGTCTTTCTCGTCAGTATTCATGGAAAGAAGTGTTTGAGGTTATACAGAAAGCTGCAAAGAAACAGGCATTTGTACATGTTGCACGTAATAACGATATGATGGATGAGACGAATACAAATATTGTATCGAGATCCAATGTTTTATGTAACTGCACTGTGACTGACTGCGGCGTTCTTTCCAATATGCATGATTACGGAAGCAGTTTGAAGCCCTGGGATTATTATACCAAATCCCGATTCAGAGCCCATATTGATGTTGAAAAATGCATTAATTGTGGATTGTGTTCTAAAAAGCGATGTATGTTCAATGCCATTCAGTTTAAATATTATATTGAGAAAGGTATCCATGGAAGATGGGTTAATGAGACGCAGTGTATGGGATGCGGAAGCTGCGTACTGACATGTCCGACCGGTGCGCTGTCTATGAAACTGGTTGATCCGCCGGAGAGTCTGCAGGGGTATCATCAGCAGCCTTTAGAAAATACGTGGAAGGAGGACCGATAAAATGCTGGATTATACAAATACAACACCGGAGCTACTCAATGAAGTTAATGCGATTTTTAACAAAGAAATAGATCCGATTTTTATGGATCTGGCCCGTAAAATCGAACCGCGCATTGAGAATCCGCGCTATATGCCGTGGCTTCTTGCACATAAGATGAGTGCGGAATGTGCCAAAATTCTTATGGCCCTTCCGGATCCTGACTGGACACCGGATCTTGGGGATCATATGGTGTCTGACACCTTTATCCGGAAGCTTGGTATGGACAAGGAGTATGTACAAAAACAGCTGGAGGAACGCTATTTCAGCGGAGATATTTTCTATAATAAAACTACGGGCGAGCCGATTGTGACGCCCGGCGGCGCTCTGTGGGCGGATCTGCAGAATAACCCCGACTGGATGGAGAAAAATGGTTTCGCCTATTATAAAGGCGTGGCCATGTTCCACGAGTATGATTTTGCTCCCTGTATCGAGGAAACCATGCATGATCTTATGAAAGAGGGTATTCATGGATTGAGTCAGATTTGTCCGAGATATGATTCGGTAAAGGATTGTCCGGAACTTCTTCCGGTAGAGAATTACAAAGAAATTCTCAAAAGCAAGAAAAAGCTTACACAAAACCAGTGTGCCTGCCGGACTCGTTATCCTGAATACGGACAGGACGATCATGTATGCATTTCCGCAGATGAAACAGCAGATTTTATGATAGCACATAATTTGGGAAAAGAAATATCCTTTGAGGAAATGTTCGATTACATACAGAAAGCAGGAAAGAAGATTCCATCTATGCATATAGTCGCTCATACTTTGGATTTGAAAGATATTGGCACTATATTATGCAACTGTAATGTCAACACCTGCTCTGGCCTGCGCCATATCACAGCAACCGGGGGAAAATATCATTATCGGGAAATATACAACAAATCCAGATTCCGTGCAGTTTTGAATCCGGAGAAATGTATTGACTGCGGTTTGTGTTATAAAAAGCGATGTATGTTTGATGCCATTCACAAAAAATTCATCCGTGATTATGGTGATGAGGCTTTGTTTGTTAATGAATCTACGTGTATGGGATGCGGATGCTGTGTGGAAACATGTCCAACCGGTGCATTGAAGATGAAACTGGTGGACCCGCCGGAAGCACTTCTGGGATGGAATGTTGTAGATGGGAAAGCGATTGATCCGAAAGTTATTCATCAGAAAGAAGAAGAGGAAGAACCGGATATCGCATTTTATTGAGAATATGATTTTGATAAGACACGAAAGGAGAATTAAGAATGAAAAAGATTTTATCTATAATGCTGACGCTGGTATTGATTTTTTCGCTTGCAGCCTGTGGCGGTTCCGATCAATCAGGTGGAGACACAACTGCTGAAAATGCAGAGAAATCCGAGGAAAGCGGCGATAGCAGTTCAGAAGATGGTACTGTGGAAATTACTTATGCTACATGGGGTATGGAAACAGAAATGCAGGAAATGGTTGACCTGTATAATGCTTCCCAAAATCAGGTACACGTTACCCTTCAGGTGACTCCGTTGTCGGAATACGGCACATTAATGAATGAAGTTCTTGGTACTGAGGAAGGACCGGATGTCCTTTGGGCCGGATTGCAGACACGCCTCTGGGGAAATGCCGGCATGTTGGCAGAATTGCAGGATAAGGTTACCGAGGATCAGATGGATTTGAGCGTATTTATGGAGTATCCGTTGAAACAAAACTATGTGGGGGATACACTTTACGGAATTCCATGTTATACGGATTCCTATGCGATCTGCTACAATAAGGCTGTTTTTGATAAATACGGAGTGGAATATCCGAAAGAAGGCTGGAACTGGAATGATTATGAAGCCCTTGCTGAAGAATTAAATTCTAAAATCAAGGCAGAAGGAGGCAATGAGTTTGCATCCGCACTTGCTATCAATGAACCGGCTCATGGTACGCTTCTGCTGTTGACATGTAATGGCGCAAAACTTTATAACGAAGATGTTACTGCATGTGCGCTGAATGTTCCGGAATCTGTTGAGATGCTTGAGATGGTACAGCGGATGGTGGAAAGCGGGGCCCAGGCCGATTATGATACGCTTGTGGAAACCAATGCCGCATCACTTTTCCTGTCTGGTCTGGCAGGAATGATTATTATTTGTCCTGACCCAGGAGCAAACGGCCTTTTTGAGGGAACTTCTGTAAAAGAGACTCTTGATTATATTGCTTTTCCAAACGGACCGACATCTGGCACCAATTATATTGATACTGTTACTATGAATAATATTGTAATTAACAGTGGCACAACGAAATTCGATGCAGCGTGGGATTTTGTAAAATGGTATACAACGAATCAGGAAGCCCTTGATGCTTATGCAAAAATTGAATGGCATTTACCGACGAATGTCAACGCCTTTGATGCATGGGAAGCTTCGCATGACTATGCAGAAGTTTATGTAGAGGAGGCAGATAAAGTTGTAACAGTATGGGATGTTCCGCTGTGTAACTATTCCTGTCTCGGACAGATCAGTCCTAACCTGATTCCGGTATTCAACGGTGAGATCAGTGCGGAGGAGGGACTTGCAAATCTGGAAAGCGCAATTAATGAATTGATTACTGCGGAACTCAATAAATAATTTCAGGACTGCTAAGGCGAAAGCCACCCGCTCGCTCAGGCGGCTTTCGCTTATAATATATTGACGGAGATTCAGACAGGAGATACGGATGGGTGATAAGATAGTTATACACACCGGTAAAAGTTCCGGCTTTACGAATACGCATCAAAATTCAAAAGCTGTGTCTAACCGTCTGTCCAGAGCGATTGGACATCTGGAATCCATTCGTCGCATGGTAGAAGACGGTCGTGACTGCACGGAGGTTTTGGTCCAACTCTCAGCGGTCAAATCAGCGGTCAACAATGCAGGAAAAGTGATTCTTCAGGATCATATTGAACACTGTATTGCAGATGCGGTTCGTAATGGAGATATGCAGGTACTGGAAGAATTGAATAAGGCCATTGAAGGTTTTATGAAATAATATCTATATAAAAAGGAAGGAGGATACTGTGAAAGAAAGTAGAGGACAGCCAATAGATGGCGCACTTTAACAAGCTGACTGATGGCAGTCTTTGAAAAAATATTGTTTTGAAATGTTAAGAAGCTAGCTGCGATTCGGAAATGATTCCTTCACGGGTAAGTAGTTTCTTAGCCTGTTTGATAGCCTGTTCTTTCTGTTTTTCTTTCAGAGGTTCAGGCATATCAATCTTGTATAAATCGGTCGGATTCCATACTTCATCAGTACGTAGATGGCAGTGAGAATCATCCGTGCGATAGCAATAATGGCTCGTTTTTTACCAGAAGATTCATTGTTGCAGGGAGTTAATCCCGCCCAACAGTATAAGCGTTTAGAATTAGAAAACGGAGTCATATCGGTGCCAATTTCGGAGATAACAGTGATTGCACTGTTGCGGTCAACACCCGGAATGGTACACAGTAACTGGACAGCATTTTCGTAAGGAGTAATCAAAGAATCAAGCATAGTGTCTATATCATTTCTTGTAGATGTGATATAATCCATATGTGCGCGGACAAGGCGCATACGATATTTTTGGGAATCAGTCATCTGATAGCCTTCGATGGATTCAATGACACTGTCCGACTTCTTCTTAAGGGAACGGAGAAGTCTGGAATCTATTTCTTCGTGGTTGACGGAATTGGTGAATTGTTCGAGCAGGTAATTAATAACAGACGTAGCTGATTTCCCAAAGATATCGGAAACAACCGAATCTAATGCAACATTACAGACAGTGAGCGCATTCTGATATCTGTTCTTTTCGATGGAGCGGCAGGAAGTTAACTTGTAGCGGTATCTTGTGAACTCACGCAAGATACGTATTGGTTTACAGGGAATATAACTTCCTAGAACCAATCCTAATCGAAATAAATCCCCAATCCACTTGAAATCTTTTGTATCGTCCTTGTTACCTTTAACAGCTTTTACCCATTTAGGATTAGCGATGGTGACATTGATTTCATCCTCCAAAAGGTTAAAAACAGGAACCTAGTATTTACCGGTAGATTCCATACAGACATCCTTGCAATTCCGGTCGATTAGCCATTGTAACAGAGTTTTCAGACCGCTCGTGTAGGTCGAAAACCGGTGGCTCTCGTAAGAAGTAACGCCTTTATCGTTTGTAGAAGCGATGCAGGCGACTACAAAAGTCTTGTGGACATCAATGCCACAGCAGATTTTGTACACGATTTTTAAAGCCATAGGGACTCCTTTCTGAACCGGAGGTTCAAAGAATTATAGGGAGAGACGGCATTGACTGAACGCCTAAGCCATAAACGAGAATGTTTATACAAAGATAAGATTACGTGCTTGAAGTCACACTTATTTGTGCTTGAAAAGGCGAACTACACATATAATAATGCGGTCATCCGGCAAGCCGGACAGCCCACTCACCTCCCCGTGATTTGTAGTATACCGAGTTCCCTACAAGAAGAATTATAAAGAAAAAATGAGCTCAGGGAAACATTTTCATAACGTTTTGTGCCTGAGCGAAGCGAAAGGAATGGATATAAAAATGAGTGAAGATAAAATAATAAAAATAATAGATGAATTGTACGAGAAATATGGAGTAGAGAGAATATTTTACTCTGATATGGGAACAGAACAAATTATACGAGGTATGAAAGGTATATTAGCTAATCTTGATTTGAACAAACAGAAATCTTATACTAAAGAGGATGCGGAGTTAATCAAAGATATATATTTCATGTACTGTTGAAAGTATAAAAAAATATTTTCAATAAGGTCTGCAACAAGTAAAGGAGGATGTAGACAGATACTTTGCAAATTGGGACAGCTACAGTAATGAAGAAAGGCTGTTTGAAGCACAGATACTATCCCAGCGGACTTCGCAGAGAGAAGAGAGCCAGTGGCAGAACGCTGATGTCCTATACCTATGATCTGGATGGAAGAAAGATTTCACAGAGGATATTGGTGGATTAACGCCACAGGAAATACAGAATAAATTTGCATTGCCAAATATACCTAAATAGTGTCTGCTGATTAATCCGCAAACACTTGATTTTACTGACTTTTGCTCCATTTTCTGGTATAATGATTGCAAGGATTTTGACGAAAACAAATCGTTTTTCTTGCAGTTTTTTACAGATTTTGAGCATATAGGGGCTAAAACAATGTACAAACCGATCGACAAGCTACAGCATTCCTTCCTTGATTTCAACCAGCCTTTGGGTCTCCACATGAATCCGGATAACCGCTGGATCAAACTGGCTGACCGTATCCCATGGGATACGTTTGAAGTCAAATACGCTGAACTTTTCCCAAGTGATACCGGTAATGTAGCCAAGCCTCTTCGCATGGCGTTAGGAGCTCTGATCATCCAGACCAAGTTCCAGTATTCTGACCGTGAACTCGTGGAGCAGATCGCTGAGAATCCGTATCTGCAATACTTTATCGGACTTCCCGGCTTTCGGGAAGAAGCTCCGTTTGATGCAAGTACACTGGTTCTTTTTCGTAAACGCATTTCCGCAGAAATGCTGATGGAAGTAAACGAGTATCTTCTTGCGCATAAGGATGATGACAAAGATGACCATACTCCGCCATCCGGAGGAAAAACCAATGATGATGGTACTGCAAAAGAAGATACACACAAAGGAACGCTGACCCTTGATGCAACCTGTGCGCCTGCAAACATACGTCATCTGCAGGATATCTCACTGTTGAATGAAGCAAGAGAAAAACTGGAGACCATGATTTACCGTTTTTGTAAATGCTATGGTCTTAAGTTGCCAAGAAGATACCGTAAATGTGCCAGAAAAGAGTATCTTGCATTTGCTAAGAGCAGGAAGCGCACGGCAAAGAAAATCCGCAGCGCACTCCGCAGACAGCTTGGCTAAGTAAAAAGAGATCTTGGCTATCTGGAACAGTTCATGAGTGATGGATACGCCATGACAGGTAAGGATATCGGTCTGTATCTTACCATCATCAGGCTGTATGAACAGCAACAGTATATGTATGATAACAGAGTCCATTCTGTGGAGCATCGCATTGTAAGTATTTCGCAACCATGGCTCCGGCCGATCGTCCGAGGTAAGGTCAAAGCACCTGTTGAATTTGGTGCAAAATTTGATGTCAGTCTTGACAGCGAAGGTTATGGGCGTATCGAAAAAATATCTTTCGAGGCATACAACGAGAGTACCTGCCTGATTGAAGCAATAGAACGATTCAGAGAGCGTACCGGTTATTATCCGGAACGTGTTCTGGCAGATCAGATATACCGGACCAGGGAAAACAGGAGCTATTGCAAGGAACATGGAATCCGGTTATCAGGTCCAAAGCTGGGCAGACCAAGCGCTACAGCAAAAGCCTCCAAAAAACAGGAGTATCAGGATAATACCGATAGAATCGAAGTGGAGCGCACCTTCAGCCTGAGCAAACGTTGTTATGGTATGAGCTGCATTACCACAAAACTGGAAGAAACGCAGTTGACTTCTATCGCATTATCTGTATTCGTGACGAATCTTTTCAGGATTCAGAGGCGAATACTTTACGCTCTTTTACATCTGTTCCGCTTCTGGCATGACTGGAACAGATGTAAGAGCTGGAAGTTGCGGATATCTGCTTAATCAGCAGACACTAATTATGAAAAATGGAGGATTACTAAAATGATAAATTGTAATTTTGTCAATTATGAAGAACAGTTATTTCATGTAATAAGAACAAGAACAACAACTTTTGAAGATTATAAAGATGTGGTAGAGAAAATAGGAGATATAAATTATACGGACGGTAATGATTACAGTTTTCTACATGTGGCAGTTCGTGAGAAAAAATTGGATGTAGTATTAGATTTAATGCAGCGGGGAATAGATGTAAATATACAAAATGTTAATGGAATTACAGCGGCACAGTTAGCTGTTGCTAATAATCAATGGGAAATACTTCAGGAAATACTAAAATATCATCCCAATGTAAATCTCAAAGACTGGAGATATGGAAATAACCTGCTATTTGATGTTGTGAGTCATAAAAGCGAGATAAGGAATCAAATAGCAAAGCAGTTACTTGGAATGGGAGCGGATCCGTATGCTGAAAACAACAATGGGAAGAGTCCGTTGGATTTAGCTATCATGACTCAGAATGAGGAATTGATTGATGCTTTTCGACAGATAAAAAGGCCATTGCAGGAGGAAGCGGAAAAGTTCCGTGTCCCTAAAAAACGATCCGGAACATTTGTCATCAAAATGAGTAATTATATGAAATTTATATGCTGTGAAAATACTACTACCGCATATTTGAAAGACAAAATAAAGGATTATGCAACAATTGCTGGTGGGGAGAAAAAGAAATATAAATTTAAGTTGGTTGCAATAAAAGAAGGAACGTGGATCATACTCTATTGTCCCGACAAAATGGATTTTTATAACTATCACAATTTAATGTCTTGGATTTTAGGGAGAGAAGGGGAGATCCATTGGCCAGATCAAACTATATGTGTGGCTGTGAATAAAACGGATGAACGGCTTTCCTATTATGGAACAATGGATAAGTCAAAGTATGGTGATCGAGTTGTGGGAAGATTTCAAAATGGAGAAAGCTTTTCTATTTATCTGCCGGAAGCAAACAAGAAAGAAGGAAATGCGAAATCCTATAGTGATGTATTGCCAATAAAAGCTATTGACAAATACTTGGAAACGTGTGGCTTAGATGGAAATTGGATTAAAAAGGCAGCTGATATGTCGGGAGAAGAAATACAAGTTGAAATGGCTGTGTAATAAAAAGCTATATAGTACTATATTAGGGGAATAAAAGCAAAGACCGTTACAGGAGATAAAACAATGTCAGTAAAAAATGAGTTGGATAACTTTTTTGAAAAATTTTTAGCAGCATACCAAAAAACAGAGGATGGATTACCTAAACGTCCCAGGAGAAAAGATGTAGATCAGGCAGTTTATGTGGGAGAAGCAGATAATGCTGGATGGTGTAAATGGAGACCACTGGCATATGGGAAAGAGGAAACTTTTATAAAGCTATTAGAGACATATGGAATTGAAGGCAACCGTGATATAATTGAATACTTTAGCACCTATCATTTTTTAGGGTTTAATGTAAATTATAAAAAAAGAGGAATTGGAATAGATGGTGTGGATCCCAGAGATGAGTATAGAAGTTTAAAACGAATAATGGAGGCATATACTGATTCAAACGGCAGGGTGACACATATTGTAATTGGGACGGAGGCAAAAGTGGACTATTCTGTAGTGGTAGAAATAAAGACAGGAATTGTTAAATTTGTAGATGACGAAAAAGGAAAAATGAGAAAAATTGCACCATCTTTGGAAGAATTTATAAAAGGATGGGAACCGTGGGTTTAAGCAAGTCGAAAAAGACGATGGATATAAACCACTAAGCCCCGGGAAAATGGAAAAATAACACAAGAGATGAGGAATGACGGATACGATATTTCTGACAAGTGCTATTGTCTTCTACAGTGTTTATTTAACGATGATGTATTGTTAATGAATTTTTATTAGATTAATTCCCGGACGGCTTTGAAGTGCACCATGAATATAATGAGCACCATGATCTGGTACATACATGGGACAGCGACGGAAGAGAGACCCTCTATACTTATGACCAGGAACACAATCCGGTCAGGACGATGGAAAAGATCAAAGAGGGCAAATGGAAAGAAACGGCCCGGAAGTATGATTTCAGGGGAAGACTGACGGGAACTGCATCCGTATCCTTTATCCGGACGGAGGCGTGGAGCGGAGATTCTATGATGCGGATGGCAACATGATCAAACAGGTACAGCCGGAATCTTATGATGCAGATTCGGATGACGGCAATGGC
>OGKW01001807.1_pt1 | contig 11583 bp, 8 predicted proteins | sample 1572601 | NCBI WGS metagenome assembly OGKW01 (sample SAMEA2581875, study PRJEB24529) | metagenome | biome: Human gut stool | place: China | collected 2011
GCCTACAATAGAACTGAACGCAAACAGGCAGATCATTCCTGCCAGAAAACTCGGCGCCCATGGTCCTAAATGCTGTGACAAGGATTGCTGCACCAATTCGATACCGGTCAGCTTACCTTCAGTATAACCATCAGACAACAGCACGATAAAAGCTGAAGCCGAGCATACCAGTAAAGTATCAACAAAAACGCCAAAAGCCTGGATCAGGCCCTGTTTTACGGGATGCGAAGCACTGGCAGTAGCAGCAGCATTCGGCACACTGCCCATACCAGCCTCGTTTGAGAACAGGCCGCGCTTGATACCGGTCATCAGCGCCGCACCCATACCGCCGCCGGCAACAGCCTGCAGATCAAAGGCCGAACTGAAGATAGCGTTGAAAACCTGCGGCAGTTTCTCTATATTCATCAAGGTCACGCCTAAAGCTATTAAAAGATACAGACCGGCCATAATCGGCACCATCCATTCAGCGACCTTCGCAATACGCGCCACGCCGCCAAAAATGACAATACCGGTCAAAGCGGCAATTATACAGCCCATCACGAAACGATCCAGTCCAAAGGCAGCCTGCAGGGAAATTGTGATCGTATTCGCCTGTACCGAATTAAAAATCAAACCGAAGGTCACACTGATCAAAACGGCAAACAAGGCCGCCATTGGTTTGTTGCCCAGTACGTTCTTAATATAATAAGCAGGTCCGCCGCGGTAACCGCCGCCTTCACGCGGAACTTTGTAAATTTGAGCCAGCGTGCTTTCAATAAAGCCCGTAGCCGAACCTAAAATGGCGATGATCCACATCCAGAAAATCGCTCCGGGACCACCGCTGACGATAGCGATCGCAATGCCGGCAATATTACCAACACCAACACGGGAAGCAGTGCTGACACAAAATGCCTGGAAGGAAGAAATATGGTTATGTTCAGTCTTCTGCCCAACGCCTTCCTTTAAAAGACGTACCATTTCCTTCAGGCAGCGCACCTGTACAAATCGTGTCCGCAATGAAAACCAGATCCCCAAACCCACCAGCATCACAATCAGAACATATGACCATAAAATATCATTGGTAAAAGCAACAAAACTCTCTAAAAACTCCATTTTTTCTCTCCTTCATAATCAGACCTGTTATTAATTTTCTCTCTCGGCAGGTACCTCTACATATTCGCTGCCGACCTGTTCCAGCTGCGTTGCCGTATTAAGCGCCTCAGTCAGCCACCGCTCCGCCTCATCCTGCTGCTCTTGTTTCATATACAGCAAAATCCTGGCCTGCTGACCATATTCTACCGACGCCACTGTAAAAAGCTGCTGCTGATAGATAATATTCAGAAGTTTTCCTGCGTCCGCCGCGTCCGAACTTAAAGCAAAAGTACCCATTAAAATCTTCCGTGCCAGGCCGCAGCTTTGAACAGCTTTGGACACGCTGCCAGTATACGCGCGCACTAACCCGCCTGCACCAAGCTTGATCCCGCCGAAATACCTTGTCAGCTGATTTTTCCGCAGCACTTCAAGCATCGGCAGTCCTGCCGTTCCTGACGGTTCGCCGTCATCACTCGATCTTTGCGCCAGCTCATCAATAATATAAGCAGAACAATTATGCGTAGCATCCCAAAACTCTTTTTTTACAACCTTGATGAAATCCTGCGCTTCTGTTTCACTGCTTACTTTTTTCAACGTGCAAATGAACCGCGATTTCTCAATAACTGTTTCGTCACGGTAATCGGTCCTGATAGTATACAATGCTTTTACTCCTTTTCCAATACGCTGTTTTTATTATAGCATAAGGCAATATTTCCCGAAACTTTATCTTTAGCCTTTTAACTTTAAAATTTTTTTGTTATAATATTTGGAAGTATTAATAAAAATATGCAAACCTCTGCTGTTTTCCGCAGACAAAAATCTACACCATAAGGTGTTGATCTGATATATTTTATTTTTATTCAAGGGAAAGAGGTTTTACACAATGAAAACGTTTTGTCATCTGATAGGCAAATACTTTGGTATCATCGCCGTTGTATTTCTTATCCTGGGCATGACAGTACCCGACAGCTTTAAATGGGTAGTCGGTAATATCGGCGGCATCCCGGTTTTGAGTACCTTATTGGGCGTTATTATGTTCGGTATGGGCACCACACTCAATCTCCGTGATTTTGCTTTAGTTTTAAAGCGGCCTGTCGATGTTTTTGTCGGTGTCTGCGCCCAGTATCTTATCATGCCTTCGCTGGCTTTTTTACTGGCTATGGCCTTTAATTTAGACCCGGCTCTAACTGCTGGCGTAGTTTTAGTTGGAACCTGCCCTGGCGGAACTTCCTCCAACGTCATTACCTTCATGTCCAAAGGCGACTTGGCCTTATCTGTAACTGACCAGTGTTTCCACACTGCTTTCACCGATTCTTACTCCGCTCATCACCTATCAGCTTATCGGACAGAAAATCGCTTTTGACCCGCTGGGAATGTTCTGGAGCATCATTCAAATCGTTATTATACCGATCTGTCTTGGTCTGGCTGTTAAAGCGCTGCTGCCTAAACTTGCTGAACAGGCTACCGATTATCTGCCTGCTGTTTCGGCTATCGCTATCTCCCTGATCATTGCCGGCGTTATCGCCGTCAGCCGTGACAACATCGTCAAAACCTCCGGTATCATTCTGCTGGTCGTCATCTGCCACAACTGCCTGGGTTATCTGTTAGGCTTTATTTTAGCCCGGATCACCGGCATGAGCTGGAAAAAAGCCATTGCGCTTTCAGTTGAAGTAGGTATGCAGAATTCCGGTCTGGCTACAGGCCTGGCTAAAACTCATTTTACTTCCATGCCTATGGCTACCGTTCCTGGAGCTATTTTCTCAGCTTGGCACAATATATCAGGCGCACTGCTGGCCTGGATCTTTGTCAACTTCCTCAATCCCAAATATGCTCCTGCCGAAGAAGAAGAATCCGTATCATCTCAAGCTTAATATTACAGAGAGATAAAAATTAAGCAAGCGTCCGTTTCTTAAAAGAAGCGGACGCTTTTTTTATCCGAATAAACACTGCTTCTCAAACCACCGGCAACAGTGTATAATTCATTTTAGTAATATTTTTAAAATTTCCAGCAAAAATATCTGTTTAAACTGATATTTATAAAGGAGTTGCTACATTGTCCGAACTTGCTCCTCTTATCGAAGACCTTGCTTTTATCCTTGTACTTGCCGGTATAGTTACCATTTTCTGCAAAAAATTCAATCAGCCTTTGGTTTTAGGCTATATTTTGGCAGGCTTCTTTGCCAGCCCGCATTTTAACCTGCTGCCGAATGTAGTCGATACAACCAATATTACAGTCTGGTCGGACATCGGCGTTATTTTTATTTTGTTCAGCCTGGGACTTGATTTCAATTTTGCCAAAATCAAAAGTATCGGCGGCACAGCGCTGATCGCCGCTGTCACAGAACTGGCAGGCATCACGCTGCTTGGCTATGCCTGTGCCAGACTGCTTGGCTGGCAGCCTATTGACAGTCTCTTTGCCGGAGCTATGCTTACCATGTCTTCTACAGCAGTCGTCAGTAAAACCTTTGAAGAGCTGGGACTCTTGAAAGAACGCTTCACGCAATTTACCTTCGGTATCCTGGTATTGGAAGATATTTCCGGTATCATTATGATGGTCATGCTCTCAACCATCGCCGCGGCAGGCGCTGCCATTTCCGGTACAGAAATGCTCGGCAGTATCGGCGAGCTGGCCTTTTTTCTCATTATCTGCTTTGTCTGCGGTATTTTCTTCCTGCCTACCTTCTTCCGCAAAGTCAGCCGCTATCTGACTTCCGAAACACTGCTCATTTTTTCGCTGGGTCTTTGCCTGAGCATGGTAGTCCTGGCAACTAAAATGGGTTTTTCGTCGGCATTAGGCGCCTTCCTTATGGGTTCACTGCTTTCCGGTACGGCTTTTACAGAAACCACAAAAAAACTTTTGACGCCGGTCAAAGATCTTTTTTCCGGGATCTTTTTCGTTTCTGTCGGAATGATGGTAGACCCCGCTCTGATCATTAAATATGCGCTGCCGATCGCTGTACTTACAGCAGCTTTGATCATCGGCAAAACTATTTTTTCATCACTGGGCGTCCTTCTGGCAGGCAAAGACCTACAGACAGCGCTGCGCTGCGGCTTCAGTTTGACGCAGCTGGGTGAAATAACCTTTATCGTAGCCTCTATCGGCGCTGCCCTCAAAGTCACCAGCGATTTTTTATATCCTGTTTTCGTAGCTGTTTCAGTTATCAGTATTTTTCTTACGCCTTCAATCCTGCGCCACGCCGATAAAGTATCCGGCTGGCTTCTGCGTAATCTTCCCGCAAGACTGCTGCGGCTTTTACCTCAGCCTGATGAAGCTCCCGCCAGCGACGAGCAGCGCAGTGCCTGGAAAGAACTGCTGCAGAGTTACTTTACCCGCCTCACAGTTTTCTGTGTAATTCTCAGCTTCCTTGCCTATCTGGGACAAAGTAAGCTACTTCCATATTGCCACAGGCTTTTTGACGGCTATACAGCTGATATTATTGCCGCAGTTATCCTGCTGTTGTGTATGGGGCCATTTTTAATGGCGGTCATGTTCCAGAGGGTTGCACATACAGACCTTATAGCAAGTCTGTGGTTCCAAAAACCCGCTAATCATCTGCCCATTTTTCTTCTGCTTTTTATTAAGATCGCTGTTGGTTTGTTTTTTATCCTGTCCGTATTTACAAGTATACTGGGTTTCAGCAAATTTATCGCGTTTGCTGCAGCCTGCATTCTGGCAAAATTCATCTATTCCTCAGAGTATTTCGTGGAACGCTATTTACAGATCGAGGCTCAGTTTATGATTAACCTGAATGCCAAAACTCTGGCAGCACAGAAAAAACACGCCGCCAACCATCCTGCCTGGCTCGATGAACAGCTGCATGTCAAACGCTACCGTGTAGCAGCGACTTCACTCTGCGGCGGTAAAAGCCTCAAAGAACTTAATCTGCACCGCCGTTATAATGTTTTCGTGCTTGAAATCCAAAACGGCAGCCAGATCTTGCCTATTCCCAGCGGCAGTGCCGCTATCTATGCCGGCTCTCAGCTGCTTTTAACAGGTACGCCCAGACAGCTGCAGAATTTTGAACTGGCAATCCAATCCTATGATATGCAGATTCTGCCGCTGGCTACTGATAACCAGCAGACACTGCACCAGTTTTTAGCCGATCCAAAGCATGGCGGCACAGCCTACTTCTGTTACGCGATGCCGATCGACAGGCATTCGCCGCTCTGCGGCTCCACGCTCAAAAAAAGTTCTTACCTCGGCAATGTCAATTGTCTGGCTTTAGGTTTGGAACGTGGTAATTATACGCATCTCAATCCTGATGCCTCCTTTGTCTTTCAAAAAGGCGACATCCTCTGGATCATTGGTACTCAGGAAATGATGAACCAGCTTTTTATCAGCGAAACCATTTAAAAAGACAGCAGAGAAAATTCTCTGCTGTCTTTTACTGTTTTTTCTGCACTTTATCTTCGTACATCTTCATATCGACACGTTCCAAAAACTCTTCCAGGGTTTCTTGTCCGTCATAAGCCGCCACGCCGCAGCTGATTGCTATACTGTACTCACTGTGCCCCTTTTTAAAACGGTGACCTGTAATCGTTTCCGACATTTCCAGGCAAAGCCTTTCCACATAGTCTTTATCACTGAAAGGGCAGGCCAGTAAAAACTCATCGCCGCCGATCCTGGCTGCCCAGCCGCTGCACTGCTCATTAAGCGCATTTATTTTGTCAACTACATAAAGAATGACCTCATCGCCGCATAAATGCCCAAACCTGTCATTGACACTTTTAAAATGGTCGATATCAATCAGCGCCAGCGTCAGCTTTAACTGTTCTTTCTGAACAGCAAACATTTCCTGCAGCAGATTATTGGCATGGCCTTTACTGTAAAGGCCCGTAAAACTGTCACGGGCCGCAAGTTCACTGTAACTGCTGATTAGTTCCCGCAGCTCACTGCTGTCTTCGCTGGTAGCATCATAAACGCTGAAAGAATTTGTCACATCGCGTCCCAGCTCCAGCACATATTCTTTACCATCTTGCTCCCAGGGCGTACTAAGGATCAAAATACTTTTATCTCCCAGATATTCCATTTTCATGATTTGCTTTTTCTGCTGGACAGCCCTTTCGGATGAACAATTCGGACAGGGCTTACTGCGATTCCACAGCTCATAACATTTGCGGCAGGGCTCACACATCTTACCGTCATTATAATCGTGGACTAAGTGTGTCCTCATATCCACGAAGCGGTAAACATCAAATAATTTATCTATAGTTAAATTCCCTGCAAGCTCCTGATCGATTGCATCTATCGGATATATATTTTCTTCCAGTTCTATACTATCCATACCCTTTAAAGCCATTCAATTCTCACTTTCATATTTTTTATTAATTACTTATTGTTTTACAATTATAACAAATATAAATTGCCTTGGCAACGATTACTCGCTGCATTTGTACATATGCTATAATAAACATATATCATTAATTAGAGGTCACATATTATGGATATAAAACAATTGATACACACACTGCAGCACACACACCAGCTGCAGCCGGAACAAATGCAGACCTTGCTCACAGCCGCTTTCAGCGACGCTGTCATCCGTGCAGAACTGGCTCAGGCTGCACAGCAAACTGCTCAGGCTGTTTTCGGCAATAAAATCTATATTCGCGGGTTGATCGAATTCACCAATTACTGCAGAAATGACTGTTACTACTGCGGAATACGACGCAGCAACACAGAAGCTGTTCGTTACCGCCTGACCGAAGAACAAATCCTTTCCTGCTGTGAGCAGGGTTACGCCTTGGGCTTTAGGACCTTTGTTCTGCAGGGTGGCGAAGATCTTATCTACAGCGACACAGATCTGGCAGCTATCATCAGCGCCATAAAACAGGCTTATCCTGACTGTGCCGTTACACTTTCCATCGGCGAACGCAGACGTGAAGCCTATCAGCTTTGGAAAAAAGCAGGCGCAGACCGTTATCTGCTGCGCCACGAAACAGCAGATAGCGAACATTATGCACGACTGCACCCGGCAGAACTCAAACTGAGTAACCGCAAACGCTGCCTGCGCGATCTCAAAGAACTGGGTTATCAGGTCGGCACTGGCTTTATGGTAGGCTCGCCCTGGCAAACAATGGCTAATCTGCTCGAAGACCTGGCCTTTATCCGTGAACTGCAGCCGCAGATGATTGGTATCGGTCCCTTCATTCCCCACCATGCTACACCCTTTAAAAATTATCCCGCAGGAACGCTGGAACAGACCTTAACACTGCTGTCCGTCCTGCGCCTGATGTTTCCCAAGGTATTACTGCCTGCTACAACGGCTCTCGGCACCATCGTTCCCAACGGACGTGAGCTTGGTATTTTAGCAGGTGCCAATGTTGTAATGCCCAATCTTTCCCCGGCAGATGTCCGCCAAAATTATCTTCTTTATGATAATAAACTCTGTAGCGGAGCAGAAGCCGCCGAAGCCAAGAATGACCTCGCCGCACGGCTGCATTCTATCGGCTATGAAATAGCCGAAGGCCGCGGTGATTATAAGGAGTCCTGAAAATGCTAGCAAAAGATCAAGTCATAAATACCTACCGTGCGCTCAATAACTGGCGCAGCTTCCGTTTGAAGCTGTTTATTGAAGGTATCATAATCGGTATCCTTTCAGGGCTGATCATCAGCTTTTTCCGCTGGTCCCTGCATCTGGTAGAAACTAACCGTGAACATATTTACACCTTTCTTAAAAACACAGACTGGTATTGGACCGCTTTTTGGTTCATCGCTTTAGCTGTAATAGCCTTCACTTTAGACAGACTGACAAAATATGAACCTCTGGCTGCCGGCAGCGGTATCCCTCAGGTCAAAGGCGCTATTTTAGGCTTCATTAAAATGCGCTGGCTGCGAATCCTCTGGGTCAAACTGCTCGCAGGTATCATCGGCATCGGAGCCGGTCTTTCCCTGGGGCGGGAAGGTCCTTCGATCCAGCTCGGCGCCGTAACGGCACAGGGACTCAGCCGCCTGCTGAAACGTACCCGGCTCGAAGAACGTTACCTGCTTACAAGCGGCGCCAGTGCCGGCTTGGCGGCAGCCTTCAACGCTCCGTTAGCGGGCGTTATTTTTGCTTTAGAAGAACTGCACCGCAATTTTTCCGTCGTCGTCCTGCTGCCAGCCATGGCTGCCGCAATGACTGCAACGGTTATTTCACGTTTCTTCTTTGGCAACGACACTATTTTTGATTTTTTCGGTCTGCCTTTTCTGCCGCTGGAATATTACGGCTATGTGGCCCTTTTAAGCCTGGTCGTAGGTTTGGCAGGCGTAGTTTTTAACGCCGGACTTTTAAATATTCCCCGTTTCTACAAACTTTTCCCTACTCCGTTCAGCAAAATAGTCTTCGCATTATTCTGCGCCGGTATTTTAGGCTTTGTTTATCCGCAGGTGCTGGGCGGCGGCAACGAATTGATCAACAATATTGCCAAAACACCTTACACTCTGCAGGCTTTACTGTTGCTGCTGGCAGGTAAATTCATCTTTACAATGCTCAGCTACGGCAGCGGCGTCCCCGGCGGCTTCTTTCTGCCTATGCTTGTCATCGGAGCTCTCACAGGAAGCGTCATCAGCAATATCATGATCGCTTTGGGACTCCTTGACCCTTTCTTTTACTCTAATATCATCGTCATCTCTATGGCGGCTTTCTTTTCTGCTTCGGTACGGGCTCCGATCACCGGTATCATCCTTATTATGGAAATGACCGGCTCCTTCCAGCATATGCTGGTCTTGTCCATCGCTTCAATCGTGGCCTTTATTGCCGCCGAGCTGTGCCGCAGCAAACCGATTTACGAAGAACTGCTGGCACGCAGTCTGCAGTCAGCCAATAAAAATGACGGCAGTCACTGTGAAAGACAGCGGAATGTCATTGAACTGGCAGTCTGCAGCGGCAGCCCTATCGACGGACATCTGATCAAAGAAATCAACTGGCCCGAGCATACACTGCTCGTGGACGTCAAGCGCGGCGAAAGCGACCTGATACCTATAGGTGACACAAGATTGCGGGCAGGCGACTTCCTTTATGTCCTCACCGACGATACATTAGCCAAAGATCTTCGTAAAATGGCCGAGGGTGAGTAATCTTATTCTTTTATATTGCGAAATTTTACTGATAACTTATCAGTTTTCCCTTGTCAAATAGTTGTTTTTTAGATATAATGTAAAGCACATTCTGTTTCTTATCAGGATGGCAAACTTGCACTTATCTATAATTTGAGGAGGGGTTCCCACATGGACAAAGTTAAGGAAACCTTAAATAAGGTTCCGCTCTCCGGATATATTGTTTTGGTTATCGCCATTGCAATTTTCTCCGGTCTGTTTGCAAATGCCGGTCATGGTCTGAATATTTTCGACTTTGACACATTAAACGGTAAATTCGGTACAATGAAAAGCGCTAAAGCAACATTCTCAGGTCAAGGCGGCAGCGGTGCACGCGACGGCTTCCTGTTTGCTTTCGGTTTGGCTCCCGGCGTTATGCTGGCAATGGGTCTCATTGAAGTAGTTGAACATTACGGCGGTCTTAAAGCAGCTCAAAAGCTGATGACTCCGATTCTGCGTCCGATCCTTGGTATTCCTGGTATCTGCGGTATCGCGCTCGTTTCTTCACTGCAAAGCACTGACGCCGGCGCAGGTATGACCAGACAATTACATTTGGAAAAACAGATCACTGATAATGAACTTTTGATTTTCAGTGCTTTCCAGTTTACAGCAGGCGGCCTGATCACTAATTATCTTTCTTCCGGTTCCGCACTGTTTGGATTCTTGACAGTACCTATTTCCATACCTCTGGCAGTACTGTTTGTTATGAAAATTTTCGGCGCTAATATGATGCGCGCCTATGTAAAAATATTCTGCAAGGAGGCCGCATAAGCATGAGTGAAGAAAAAATCAACCACGCTCCCGAAGACGCTGCAGCTGCGGCAGAGGCGGAACTTAACGCAAAATTAGCAAAACCTTCCTTAATGGATATCTTCGTTCGCGGTGCCCGCAAAGGCTGGAACATCGCTATTGATAATATTATCCCTAACGTTTTGATGGCTTATGTCTGCATCAAAATCTTAAACGTTACCGGACTGCTGACTCTGGCAGGTAAATTCTTCGCTCCTGTTATGGCCATCTGGGGTCTTCCCGGCGAAGCAATCATGGTACTGTTCAGTGCGCTCATGTCCATGGGCGGCGCTGTTGGTGTCTGCATGGCGCTTTATAACGACGGCGGTATCGATGAACGCTCGATTACCATCGTTATCCCCGCTATCTACCTCTTGGGTTCCAAGATCCAATATCTGGGCCGTTTGCTGGGTACTGCCGGCGTTCCTTCCAGACATTATCCGATCCTGCTCAGCATTTCTTTCCTGAATGCTGGTATCGCCATGTTCATCATGAAAATTTTGACCATGTAAAGCAGTCGTCAGTTTATACTGAAATTAAAACTCCATTCCAGTTATACTGGAATGGAGTTTTTTATTTAGAAACAACTATTTTCGCAATAAAGAAATCTCTTTTCCGTTGTAAATACAACTTACTTTAAACTGTAATTATAATATCATAAACATGAAAGAAGTATTTGTCTACTCTGCCGTTATGGCAGCAACCACAATAACGGAGAAGGAAATCTCCATAATTATAAGGAGTGATATTATGGAACCGAAAATGTTTTGTTTTCAATGTCAGGAAACAGCCGGCAATAAAGGCTGTATGTTTGGAGGTGTCTGCGGTAAAAAACCTGAAACCGCCAATCTGCAGGACCTGCTGATTTATGTGACCAAGGGACTTTCCGAAATAACAACCCGCCTGCGCTCTGAAGGCAAAGAAATCCCAGCAGCCATCGACCGGCTGATCACTACTAACCTGTTTATGACCATAACTAACGCTAATTTTGACGATGACCGTTTTATCGACAGAATCAATGAAACTCTATCCAGCCGTGACGAACTGTTTGAACAGCTCCATGACGATACAGGACTGAGCGATGCCGCTTCTTGGCAATATCGTACCGCAGAAGAAAGGACCTTAAAAGCTGACAAGGTGGGAGTACTGGACACCAGGAATGAAGACTTACTCAGTCTGCGTGAGCTGACCCTCTACGGCTTAAAGGGTATGGCTGCTTACAACAAACACGCTAACGTTCTGGGTTACGCCGATACAGCTATCGATGCCTTTTTGCAGAAAGCTTTATCAAAAACCTTAGATGACAGTCTGAGTACCGATGACCTGACATCCCTTGTCCTGGAAACAGGCAGCTTCGGCGTCAAAGTTATGGCACTGCTTGATACTGCCAACACTTCGACCTATGGCAACCCTGAGATCACAAAAGTTGAGCTTGGTGTCAGAAACAATCCCGCGATTCTTATTTCCGGACACGACCTGCGTGATTTAGAAATGCTGCTGGAACAGACTGCTAATACAGGCGTCGACGTTTATACCCATTCTGAAATGCTGCCGGCACATTATTATCCGGCTTTCAAGAAATATCCTCATTTTGCAGGCAACTACGGCAACGCCTGGTGGAAACAAAAAGAAGAATTCGAAGCCTT
>OGKW01001808.1_pt1 | contig 11580 bp, 10 predicted proteins | sample 1572601 | NCBI WGS metagenome assembly OGKW01 (sample SAMEA2581875, study PRJEB24529) | metagenome | biome: Human gut stool | place: China | collected 2011
TTCCTGGAAGAATTCGGCAAAGAAGAGTTGAAAAACAGATAGTAATTGCTGTCATTGATAAAATAGGTTTCATAGCCGCTTCCCTGCATCACTTTGGCAGGCTCTATCGGGAGGTAAGCCAAATAGATGTTCAGCCGTTCGCCTTCTATGGTTTCCGTTACCTTTTCTACTTCGGGTTGAGGTTCCGGTTTCTTAGGTTGCGGGACAGCAGCCTGTGTCACGGAAGGCAGCGGTGAACGTCGGGAGCTGTGTACCTGCATCTCGCTGTCTCCTACGACTACACATTCGCGGATCAATGCCGGTACTTCGAATCCGTCTTCATCTTCCACCAAAACTTGATCTTTCCCTTTGAAACTACGAACGACACCTCCACCGGTGCTGTTCAGGAAACGCACTTTGTCTCCTACTTTTATGTTACTCATCATTCTATTTACTTTTATTATTTGCTACAAAAGTAGTAAATCCTGAAGAGTAATACCTGTTCTTGTTGATATTTTCTGGTGAATGCACTTGCCGACTAAAAGTTTCATCTTATGAAACGGTTTGGAACTTCAAGAGCCGCTTATAAAGCAGAAAGGGTTTTTGACTATTCGTATTTATTTTTTGAGTTCTTTCGGGATATTGATCTCCATGCAATATGAAAACGGATAGTTTTTTCCCTGCTTTCTGTTCTCGGTTATTCCGTAAATGGTTTGGCATACTGGATCATGCCTTGTACGTCTTTAAGGCTTTTCGGACGCAATTCGATTGCCATGCAATATTCGTGGGGAACATCGAAAGGAAATTCGATGCCGAAGTCTATGGCTTGTTTATAGCCGAATCTCGGATAATAGTCCTTATGTCCTAGTAAGACGACAGAACCGTATCCCAGTTCGGTGGCTCGTTTGTGTGCTTCACGGATCAAGGCTGATCCGATCCCCCGATTTTGATATTCAGGGAGAACTGAAACGGGTGCTAACCCTAAAGAGGTGACGGATTTGTTTTCTGAAACGATTTCGACTTTTGTCATCAGGATATGGCCGATAATTTCTTCGTCAACCTCGGCAACCAATGAAAGCTCTGGGATAAAAGCGTCTGTTTGACGTAGTTGATCTACTAAAAAAGGTTCGCTATGGTCGCTGTCTTCCATATCTCTGAAAGCGAGTTCTACTACTTTATGAACTGCTTCATAGTCTTTTATCTGTTCTTGTCTGATATTGAAATCCATCGGTTTATATCTTTAGGTTTATAATTTTCTGCTAAGATAAGAAGAATACGACAAAATGTCAATAAATTTGTACTTTTGCAATCCGGTTCGATTAAAAGAGCCTGTAATAGTAAAAGTCATGACAACAAAGACGCAACAGATACGCATCGAAGATTTTGATTATCCGCTGCCTGACGAGCGGATCGCCAAGTTCCCGTTACCCAAACGGGATGAATCGAAGCTCTTATTATATAAGGAAGGAAAAGTCAGCGAGAGTATATTCAAGCATATTACGGATTATTTGCCGGAGGGTTCTCTGATGGTATTCAATAATACACGGGTGATCCAGGCACGTCTTCTGTTTCAGAAAGAGACAGGGGCGAAGATCGAGATTTTCTGTCTGGAGCCGGTCGAGCCGCATGATTATGCTTTGGTTTTTCAACAGACTGAATGTTGCCGCTGGACTTGTTTGGTCGGCAATCTGAAGAAATGGAAAGAAGGACTTTTGAAGAAGGAGGTGCAGCTCGACGGTGAGACTGTTATACTGAAAGCGGAAAAATTGCAGACCTGCGGGGACAGCTACCTCATCGAGTTTACGTGGGATCATCCGACTTGTACGTTTGCTGATCTGTTAGATGCAGCGGGCGTATTGCCGATTCCTCCTTATTTGAATCGCGAAACTGAGAAAAGCGATTTGCAGACCTACCAGACGGTTTACTCCAAGATAAAAGGTTCGGTGGCCGCCCCGACAGCGGGTTTGCATTTTACACCGGAAGTTCTGGCTGCTATCGATGCTCAGGGAATCGGACGGGAAGAACTGACGCTCCATGTCGGAGCCGGGACGTTCAAACCCGTGAAAAGCGAGACGATCGAAGGGCATGAGATGCATACCGAATTTATTTCGGTGCGCCGGAGTTCGATCGAACGGATCAAGAATAACCTCGGTAAGATTATTGCGGTCGGCACGACTTCGGTCCGTACGCTTGAAAGCCTCTATTATATGGGTGTCACGTTGGCTTCGAATCCGGATGCCACAGCCGATGAACTGATCGTCAAACAATGGATGCCTTACGAAGAGACGAATAACAGGTTAACAGCTGATGAAGCTTTGCAAAATATTTTGGATTATCTGGACCGACACCAGGCGGACAAGTTGGTGACGGCTACCCGGATCATTATCGCTCCAGGCTATGAGTTCAAGATCGTACGTGGTATTGTGACCAATTTCCATCAGCCGAAAAGCACGTTGTTGTTGCTGATATCCGCTTTTGTGAAAGGGGATTGGAAAAATATTTATGATTATGCCTTAAGGCATGATTTCCGTTTTTTGAGTTACGGGGACAGCTCGCTGTTGTTGTAATGATCATACAATAAATAGTACATAATCCTGTTTATATAAAACATAGATTATAGCAAATGAGACAGTTTAACCCATATTTGTTCCTGTTGTTGGCTGCGTCTTTTCTGTATTCCTGTAAATCAGCGAAGTTGAGCGATGCGGAAGAGAAGCAGCGTATCGGCGAATATTTTGAAGCAGCGGCCATTTACCGGAAAGTATATACGAAGACTCCTCCTGCCAAGCGAGACTTGCGTGGATATATCGCTTTCAGGATGGCAGAGTGTAACCGTCTGATCAACAATACACCGCGTGCGACCAGCGCTTATATGAACGCGCTCAGGTATAAGTATCCGGACAGTATTGTGAATCTTCGCTTGGGACAGATGTACCAGAAGAGCGGACGTTATGGGGAAGCAGTCAAATATTACAACGACTACCTGCTGGCGGAACCGGGCAGCGTATTGGCCTTTAACGGCGTGACCGGTTGCGAGGAGGCCGTGAAATGGAAACAGTCGCCGACCCGCTATACGGTGAAGCGGATGGACAAGTTTAACTCCCGCCGTTCCGAATTCAGTCCGATGTTGTACGGTGAAAAGTACGATCAACTGTATTTTGCTTCTACCCGTACCCCGAAAGGAGCCGGGAAAGATAAGGAAGAAACGAATAGTGCCATCACCGGACAGCGTAACAACGATTTATTTCTGGTAAAGCAGGACGAGAATGGAGCTTGGTTGGCTCCGGTCGAACTCGAAGACGAGGTGAACACCGAGTTTGACGAGGGAACGCCTTCTTTTTCCAAAGACGGGAATACGATGTATTACACCTATTGCGCACAGGATCCGGAAGGGCCGCGTACTTCTGAAATCTATATATCTTCCCGCAGCAGTGCCAAATGGGGAAAAGGAACCAGGGCGAATATCGTAAAAGATTCGGTGACGGCTCTCGGCCACCCTTCGATATCGCCGGACGGCAAGTATCTGTATTTTGTGTCGGATGCCGTAGGTGGTTATGGAGGCAAAGACCTGTTTCGGGCGCGTGTCGTGGGCAGTGACTTCGGACCGATGGAAAATCTGGGGCCTGATATTAATACGCCTGGTGATGAGATGTTTCCTTATGTGCGGGATTCCGTAACGCTTTATTTTGCTTCCGATGGACATCCAGGAATGGGTGGGTTGGATATTTTCAAAGCAACCTTGGACAGCACGGGCAAGTGGAATGTCGAGAATATGAAGGCGCCGATCAACTCGTCCGGCGATGATTTCGGTATCACGTTTGCCGGAAATAAAGAAAGTGGCTTTTTTAGTTCCAATCGCAATGATGCGCGTGGATATGACCATTTGTATTCTTTCGAATTGCCGGTTATCACGATCTTTATCGAAGGTATCGTGTCGGATGTGGACGAGAACCCGATAGAAGATGCTACGGTCCGTATTGTCGGAAGGGATGGTTTGAACGAAAAAGTTTTGGCAAAGAAAGACGGTAAGTACAGGGTTGAACTGGAACGTGATATCCGCTATGTGATGATGGCAAGCGCACGTGGATACTTGAATCAGAATTTTGAGTTGAAAACAGGGCCGGAGGAGAAGAACGAAACATATATCGTGGACTTTTTCCTTTCCCCGATCAGTAAACCTGTCGTGATCGAAAATATTTTCTATGATTTCGACAAGGCGACTTTGCGTCCGGAATCGAAGAAAGCGTTGGATGAAATGATTAAGATGCTGAACGACAATCCGAATGTAACGATCGAGTTAGGAGCGCATACTGACCGGAAAGGTTCGGAGCAGTACAACGAACGGTTGGCGCAGCGGCGAGCACAGTCGGTTGTCGACTATCTGATTGCCGGAGGAATTGCCCAAGACCGACTTGAGGCTAAAGGGTATGGCGAAAGTGTTCCTAAAGCAATCAATAAGAGGATGGCCAAAAATTATGATTTCCTGAATGAAGGAGATGTCCTGACCGAAGAATTCATAGAAAGAATGACTCCTGAGCAGCAAGAGATTGCAGATCAGATAAACCGTCGGACGGAATTTAAAGTCTTGCGGACGAACTATAATTTATTTTGATTTATCGATAAGGTAAAAAAATATAAGGTACCTCGAATTTTAACCTGTAGCTCGTAAGAGGTTATCTATAGAACACCGACATTTTTTTCTGAATGAGCCAGTCGGTTTTCGGATAACCTCTTACTTTTTTCTATAAGACCGTTAATTATTTGTTTCTCTGGCTTTTTAATTGCTGATAAATCATATCTTTGCGGGAATAAAAACAAGATACTATGAGGATAAGAATACTTTACCTATTATTTTTTATATTGATCTTTTGCAACTGCAACGGCCAACAGGTGGAGAAAACGGAAGCAGGAAACACGAAAGAACATACTTTTCAAATGGTTTCTGTTCCCAGTGTCATTACAGAACCGGAAGAACGCGCCGCTTACTTGGTAAAACATTATTGGGATAAGTTCGATTTTACGGATACAACTCTGATTCATTTCCCGGAAATTACGGAGCAAGCGACTTCCAATTATATCGATATGATGAAATATGTCCCGGCGAAAGTGGCTGCTTCTTCTATCAAAGAGATGATGAGTAAAGCGTCGACCGATAGTTCGATGTTCGTCTATTTTTCCGGCCTGTATGAAAAATATCTTTATGATCCGAATTCTCCCATGAGGGATGAGTCTTTGTATATTTATGTATTGGATGCTGTATTGGAAGCTCCGTTTCTGGATGAAGTCAGTAAAATACGTCCGGCCCATTTGCTCGAATTAGCTCTTAAGAACAGGGTGGGAGAACCGGCTACAGATTTTACGTACACGCTGGTGGACGGTAAAAAAGGAACTTTGTATCGTACGAAAGCTGATTGTCTACTCTTGTTTTTCTATAATCCGGATTGCCATGCCTGTAAGGAAATTACGGATCAGCTCGCTGCTTCGCCGTTTGTGACGGAGTGGATCAAGAATAACAAGCTTAAAATCCTGGCTGTTTACCCGGATGAGGATTTGGAGGCCTGGAAAAAACATATTTCCTATATGCCTGCAGGCTGGATCAATTCTTATGACAGTACGGTGAGTTTGAAAAATGATGAGATTTATGATCTGAAAGCGATACCGACCCTTTATCTGTTGGACAAGGATAAAAAAGTTGTATTGAAGGATGTGACATTTAATCAGGTAGAGAATTATTTAAAACAATAACAAACGATATGAAAGTAAGGACTATTTTATTATCAATGGTTTTAGTTGCCGGAGTCAGCCTGAATGCTTCGGCTCAGTTTAAAATCGGAGGTAAATCCATCAATACTAAAAAATTAGTGAATGCAGCATCCGATGCAGCAAAAGCGGTGACTTTGTCGGACGAGGACGTGGCTGCCATGGCTCGCGAGTATATCCAGTGGATGGATACGCATAATGAGATTGCCGGACCGGAAACGGCGATGGGACAGCGTTTGGCAAATCTGACGAAAGATATCAAGGTCGAAGGTCTCGATCTGAATTTTAAGGTGTATAATGTGATCGACGTGAACGCGTTTGCTTGCGGCGACGGAAGCGTTCGTGTTTGTGGAGGCTTGATGAAGATTATGGATGATAATGAAGTGCTGGCCGTTATCGGTCATGAGATCGGTCATGTTTTACATACGGATTCGAAAGACGCCATGAAGCAGGCTTATCTGACTTCGGCCTCCAAGAATGCTGTCGGGGCTGCCAACAATACGGTTGCCAAGCTGACCGATTCGCAATTGGGGAGCTTGGCCGAAACGCTTGCCAGTGCACAGTATTCGCAAAAGCAGGAGAATGCGGCAGACGATTATGGCTTTGAGTTCAGTATCGCGAACGGTATCGATCCTTATAGTATGTATAATTCGCTTAATAAACTTTTGGAATTAAGTGTGGAAGCTCCCAAGTCATCTAAGTTCCGCCAACTGTTTTCGAGTCATCCCGAAACACAAAAGCGTGTCAAAAGGATGAAAGAAAAAGCGGATGAATATACAAAGAATCAGCAATAAACTGTTAATTACCTTTAAACAGTCGATTTGCAGGCTAAAATAATGCTAAAAAATTAAATATTCTGCCGTAAAACTATGCTGAATAACATAAAATCTATATATTTGCACTGTGTTTTTCATGGTATTAGATTTAAGGTTAGCAATGAAGATTGGTTGTCGTGATGACAACCTTTTCTTTTTTTAGGCCCTTTGTATTTTTCTTTTCTTTCGAAAGTTTTTAAGATTCCGAAATAATATTACTTTTGTGTATTGACTAAAAAACTAAATAGTGTGGATACAAGAATAAAATTGCGGGTGCAAGGTTTAACGAACAGCCAGATACAGTCAGGTGCTTATGCCTTGATTCTTGCTGAAGAAGATGGGGTTCGCCGCATACCTATCATTGTTGGGACATCGGAAGCCCAGTCTATTGCGATCGCTTTGGAACGCATCACGCCTCCTCGTCCTTTGACGCATGATTTGTTTGCAACTTTTGCACAGGCATTCGGTGTTCGTTTGTGTGAGGTTTTTATCTATAAGTTTGAAGATGGTGTATTTTATTCCGAACTGCTTTTTGAAGATGGAATAAAACAGATTCGCTTGGATTCGCGTACTTCCGATGCTATCGCCATCGCTTTGCGTGTGAAATGCGATATCTATACGACACCTGAGATTGTCCGTGAATGTGGTGTCGTGCTTGAAAATTCCGCAGAGGAGAAAGACAAGGATGATGATTCCATATTGGCTCTGGAGCCGGAGGAAATACATGATGAAACAAAGCTGAAAAAATGGCTTTCTCTTTTGGATGTCGATGAATTGTCGGATCGTTTGGATGAAGCGATAGCCGATGAGAACTACGAGTATGCAAAGATGTACAAAGATGAAATCCGGCGTCGTGAAGAGGAGGGCAGGTCTAGATGATAGAACAACAACTTGGTTTTAGTCTTGAGTCTTTTTTACGTGGTATAGTAGGGATTTCTACGGTGTTGGGGGTTGCTTATCTGATGAGTTACGATCGGAAACGGGTCGATTGGAAATTGGTGGGTGGCGGATTGTTTATGCAGTTTGTCTTTGCTCTTGCCGTATTGTATGTCCCTGTAGTCGGAATTGTTCTGGAATGGGTGGGCAAGGCTTTTATTAAGTTGATGGATTTTACTCAGTCCGGGGTTGCTTTCCTTTTAGGGCCGTTGGTAACTAAAAGTGAAGGGTTTATCTTTTTGTTGAACTCACTTCCGGTGGTGATTTTTTTCTCGGCCTTGGTTTCCTTATTTTATTATTGGGGGATTATCCAGCGCGTAGTGGGAGGATTTTCTTGGCTGCTACGACGTTTCATGAATATTTCCGGAGCCGAAGGATTGGTTGCGTCTGGCAATGTGTTTTTGGGAATGACGGAATCCCCTGTTTTGATCAAGAATTATCTGCCGGCGATGAACCGGTCGGAAATATTTCTGGTTATGGTTTCCGGAATGGGGACGATAGCCGGAACAGTGATGGGAACTTATATCGGTATGTTGGCGGGAGGTGATCCTGTGTCGAGGGTTCTGTTTGCGAAACATTTGCTTTCGGCCTCGCTGATGGCTGCTCCGGGTTCTATTGTTCTGGCTAAAATTCTTTGTCCGCAAACAGAAAAGGTCGACGACCGCTTGGTGAAGATGGAGAAGGTCGGACAGCATTCCACTGTATTGGATGCGTTGGCTGCCGGTACGTCGACGGGTGTACGTCTGATGGTGAATATCGCAGCGATGTTGCTTGTATTCATAGCAATGGTCGCACTTGCCAATTATATTTTGGAGGGTGTGATCGGACGCTATACCGGACTGAATGACTGGATCGTATCCATTACAGGCGGGAAGGCTCAAGGACTGACATTCCAGTTTATATTGGGAGTGATCTTATCTCCTTTTATGTGGCTGATCGGAGTTCCTTATCAGGATGTGATGTTGGTCGGTTCTTTGTTGGGACAGAAAACCATTTTAAACGAGTTTGTCGCTTATTTCCAGTTACAGGAATGGAAAGATGCCGGTTTGTTTCTGTATCAGAAATCTATTTTAATGTCTACCTATATCTTATGTGGTTTTGCTAATATCTCGTCTATTGGTATTTTGCTGGGAGGGATGGGCGTGTTGGCTCCCGAAAAGAGGGAACTGGTCACTCGTTTCGGCTTTCCGGCTATGATTGCCGGTGCGTTGGTATCGGTACTTTCGGCTACGATAATAGGAATGGTGTTAATTGTCAATTGACAATGGGGAAATCTTTTAATTTTTAACTTTTAATTTATTCAAGTGCAGATATTTTATACGCCGGAGATAGCTGTGAACCTAGAGCTTCCAGAAGAAGAAGCCGGGCATTGTATTCGTGTACTCAGGTTGACTGAAGGTGACGAGATTTTGTTGACGGATGGTAAAGGCTTTTTTTTTAAAGCGGCAATCAGCCGTGCCCATCCTAAGCATTGCGAAGTGAATATTCTGGAACAGTGGGAACAGCCTGCTTTATGGAACTTCAATCTTCATATAGCAGTGGCTCCGACCAAGAATATGGACCGTATGGAGTGGTTTGCGGAGAAAGCGACCGAGATCGGTATTAATGCCATTACTTGTTTGAACTGTCGTTTTTCCGAACGGAAGGAAATTAAGCCTGCCCGCTTGGAAAAGATTTTGATCAGTGCAATGAAGCAATCCCAGAAAGCGACTTTGCCGGAACTAAACGGAATGACCGATTTCCGCACGTTCGTTAGTCTGCCTTTTGCCGGTCGTAAGTTTATTGCCCATTGCGAGGAAGGGGTAAAACCTCTTTTGAAACAAACGTATCATCCGGGAGAAAACGCACTTGTCCTGATCGGTCCGGAAGGCGATTTCAGTCCCGAAGAAATAGCGCTTGCCTTAAAATGTGGATTCGAACCTATTTCGTTAGGCGAAAGTCGTTTGCGTACGGAAACGGCGGCATTGGTCGCTTGCCATACGATACATGTGTTGAATCAGTAATAACAAACAATGACCGAAAAAGAAAAATGCCGTCTCGGCCTGTTGTATGATGCTAATTATGATCCTGAAATATTGGCGGATCGTGAGCGTGCAAAAGAGTTACTTTATGATTATAACCGTTTACGTCCTTCCGAGCAGATCAGGCGGACGGAACTTCTGAAAAAACTTTTGGGGAAGACCGGGGAGAACTTGATCATAGAACCTCCTTTTGCCTGTGACTACGGGTATAACATAGAAGTGGGAGAGAACTTTTATGCGAATGTCAATCTGGTTATATTGGACGGGGCAAAGGTCTGTATAGGAGATAATGCTTTTATCGCCCCCAATGTCGGCATTTATACGGCAGGACATCCATTGGGTGCATCCGATCGCAACAAGGGCTTGGAGTATGCTTACCCGATCACGATCGGTAATAATGTATGGATCGGTGCCGGAGCCATCATCCTTCCTGGTGTTACAATAGGTAATAACGTGGTGATCGGAGCCGGTAGCGTAGTAACAAAAAATATACCCGCCTATTCACTTGCAGTCGGAAACCCTTGCCGGGTGATCAAGCGGATAGACGAGTAATATTTTTGAATGTTTCCTTTTTATCTTATTCCCATTCGATCGTCGCATTGGGTTTCGGAGACATATCGTAGCAAACGCGGTTGACGTTTTTGACTTCTTTTAGAATGCGGTCCGTAATCTTCATTAGGATAGGCCAATCGACGGGTTCGATAGTAGCCGTCATGGCATCTACCGTATTGACGGCACGGATGATAACAGGCCATTCAAAGGAACGTGCATTGTCGCGTACACCTACGGATTTGAAGTCAGGCACAACGGTGAAATACTGCCAAACTTTCTTGTCTAATCCAGCTTTTTGGAATTCTTCACGCAGGATGGCATCCGCTTCTCGAACCGCTTTCAGTCTGTCGCGTGTGATAGCACCTAAGCAACGCACTCCTAAACCTGGACCGGGGAACGGCTGGCGGAAGACCATTTCGTAAGGCAAGCCCAATTCGAGACCGCAAGCGCGAACTTCGTCCTTGAACAACTGGCGTAATGGTTCGACCAATTCGAATTTCAGGTCTTCGGGCAGACCACCTACGTTGTGGTGGGATTTCACCATCTTGGCTGTCTTTGTACCGCTTTCCACGATGTCGGGATAGATAGTACCTTGCGCTAAGAAGTCGATGCCATCCAGTTTGCGTGCCTCTTCTTCAAAGACACGGATAAATTCGCCACCGATGATTTTGCGTTTTTCTTCCGGATCGGCAACGCCAGCCAGCTTATCTAAGAAACGATCGGTAACGTCTTTATAAATCAGGTTTGCATTCAACTGGTTCTTGAAAACTTCAACGACATTTTCCGATTCACCTTTACGCATTAGACCGTGATTTACGTGTACGCAAACCAACTTGTCCCCGATAGCTTTCAGAAGCAATGCGGCAACAACGGAACTATCGACTCCGCCAGAAAGTGCCAACAATACCTTTCTGTCACCGACCTGACGTCTTACCAGTTCGATTTGGTCATTGACGAAGTTCGTCATATTCCAGTTCGCTTCGGCTTTACAAGTGTCGAATACGAATGTTTTTACCGATTCTTTGATAGCCTCCATGTCACTGGAGAATTCATTTAATTTTACTTCGCAGAGAGCCTTGTCGTGGCCGGCTGCCATAACAGGGATTCCAATCGAATAGATTCCCGGATTTACATCAATGGCGACACCGTCGATTACATTGTTAGGACCACCGTTGATGATGATACCTTTTACATTCGGAAGTGCTTTGAGTTCTTCAACCGTAATGTCGTGCGGATAGATTTCGCTATAGACACCCAACGCGCGGATTGCTCGTGCCAGCACAGTGTTTTCATGACTGCCCAAATCCAGGATAACAATCATATCTTGTTTCATACGATTCTTTATTTTTTATTGGTTTTACATTATGTATACTTGAAATGCGGATATGGAATTTTACTCCCACTCGATTGTTGCGGGCGGTTTTGAGCTGATGTCGTAGACAACGCGGTTTACTCCTTTGACTTTGTTGATGATTTCGTTGGACACTTTCGCAAGGAATTCGTATGGGAGTTGCGCC
>OGKW01001810.1_pt1 | contig 11574 bp, 6 predicted proteins | sample 1572601 | NCBI WGS metagenome assembly OGKW01 (sample SAMEA2581875, study PRJEB24529) | metagenome | biome: Human gut stool | place: China | collected 2011
AAATCCGATGGAAAAACCACATGCCGGCACATCGTTGCCTGTGAATTTTCCAATCATCTTGTCGTATCTTCCACCGCCGCCGCAGGCTGCACCAAGCTCCGGCATTGCGATCTCAAAAATAGTTCCGGTATAATAGCTCATGCCGCGCACGAGTGTCGGATCAAAGACCAGTGTAAACTCTGCATTCTTTGTCGCATTGACTGCCGTTGCAATCTCGGTCAGGCTGTCTGCCACTTCCTGATCCAGGAAATCACCCAGCTTGTCCTTTAAGAATGCCACACCTTCCGCAACATCCTTGCGGTCTTTTAATAACTCAAACAGCTCTAAGTATTTGTCAATCGACTCTTTTGCATAGCCCTCTTCCCCGAGTTCTGCTGCCACACCTTCGAGACCGATCTTGTCCATCTTATCCAGGATAATGAAGACTTCATCATAGTCTTCCTCTTTAAAACCACTGTAAGCAGCCATAGATTTCAATATATTACGGTCATTAATACATACAGTAAAATTCTTAAAGTCCAGTTTCCCAAGCATCGCCGTTGTGGCAAGGATCAGCTCGATTTCGGCGAGATTAGAAGCCTCTCCTAATATATCGATATCGCACTGCACAAACTGGCGGAAACGTCCTTTCTGCGGGCGGTCTGCTCTCCATACACTTCCAATCTGAAGTGCTTTAAAAGGAGACGGCAGCTCATTTGCATGATTAGAATAATATCTTGCAAGCGGAACCGTCAGGTCATTCCGAAGTCCTCCATCCACAAGATCATACAGATTCTCACCATACTTGGAAATATAATTATAATCATCAAAATCAACGACGCCTATTCTTGTAACAAGCTGGTCATTCTGATAAATATTCCCTAACTCATCAATGGTAATCTTCGCATTCGGATTTAACCGGATTCTTGCATTCGGATCGGTATTCTGTGCACCCGCCTGATTCAACACATAATCGCCATCCTTTGTCACCAGATAACCCTCTGTATTCACGGTAAAAGCTCCATCTCTTGTATACTTCACAGAAGTTTCCCCTGCTTTATTCGTAAAAGCAATTGCAAAAAATCCATTTCCAGCCAATGCCACATCTGTCTCATTGTCCGTCACTTTGATACTTCCCTGATCATAATTGGTATAAGTCTCACCAAGGTGCACACCCATACTGATCACACCAAGTTTTTTATTCAGGCCATAAGAAGAGGTATCCTTTATCTTAATTGCCAGTTCATCCGCAAACGTCTGAGATGTTGTCCCTTCTTTTTTATAGCCATTTGTGTCTGCATTTGCCAGATTATTCGTGAGAACATCTAATCTCTTCTGTTCATTCACCATACCTGTATATGCTGTATATAAGCCTTTGATCATATATTACACCTCGCATCAATCGTTGTATATCCACCTGTCAGTCACGTTTTATCCAATATTGTATTTCGGTCGATATGACAGAAAGATTAGCTTAATCGTCATCACGTTTTCCAGATAAAAATTCTACATATTTTCCTGTACCAATCGCAACACATGTCATTGGATCATCTGCTGTCATAGTATTGATTCCGGTCCTGTCCTCGATCAGTTCTTCCAGACCGCGAAGCAATGCACCGCCGCCGGTAAGTACGATACCGCGGTCTGCAACATCGGCAGCAAGCTCCGGTGGAGTTTTCTCCAATACAGAGTGTACTGCCTCGACGATCTGCAAAGTAGGCTCGCGCAGCGCTTCCTCTGTCTCCTCTGAAGAGACCGTTACTGTCTTTGGAAGACCTGTCACCAGATTACGTCCACGCACATCCATCGTCTCATTCTGTGCTAATGGGAAACATGTTCCAATCTTAATCTTGATATCCTCTGCGGTCCGCTCACCGATCAGAAGATTGTGTTTCTTTCTCATATAGCGGACGATTGCCTCGTCAAAATCATCCCCGGCGATCTTGACTGAAGTACTCACAACTGAACCGCCCAGAGAAATGACAGCGATATCTGCTGTACCGCCACCGATATCTACGATCATATTACCACAAGGTCTTGCAATATCAATTCCGGCTCCGATAGCTGCTGCGATCGGCTCCTCAATAATAGAAACCTCTCTTGCTCCTGCCTGATAGGTCGCATCCTCAACGGCTTTCTTCTCAACCTCTGTCACACCACTTGGCACGCAGACACTGATTCTTGGCTTGCGGAATGTTTTCTTGCCAAGAGCCTTCTGAATGAAATATTTGATCATCTTCTCCGTAACTGTATAATCCGAGATAACGCCCTGGCGGAGTGGTCTTACAGCAACAATATTACCCGGTGTTCTGCCGAGCATTAATCTTGCCTCTTCCCCAATTGCTTTGATTTTATTTGTATCACGGTCAAAAGCGACAACAGACGGTTCTTTTAATACAACCCCTTTGCCCTTGATATATACTAATATACTTGCGGTACCCAGATCGATACCAATATCTGTACTCATCATAATTATGATATTCCCCTTTCTGGAATTGTTTGGAATGTATGTCAATATTTTCCTGTATGAGATATACGGAAATACATTAAAAATCACTTTTTTCTTCTGCACTATTAAAATAAGAAGTACGATACTACTCCTATTTTTACATATACAATCTTATTATATACAAAAAGTTATATTTTTCAAAGTTTTTTTTCCAGAAAATCCTATTTTTCAAGAAAAATAAGATTTTTTTAATAAATGATGCTTCATAAGATTTTTTTTATTTTTTCATCACAAAATGGTCACATTTTCTTTTTATATTATAATAGTACTAGCTAATATGACTTATTAAGTCGGCTAATATAATTTTTCATAACTCATGCTTCTTCGATATCTACGGATATCGGAGGAGCACTCCCCGAAATTTTAAGGTGTCTCATGCGAGACACCTTTTTTGTTATGACGACCGCTAATCAGCGGTGTATCACATCTCTGTCCATTGCAGCAGAATGTACGCTAAGCATACATCCTGCTATCTACTTCTTAAGATATTTTTTTACATACTGTCCGGTATAGGATCCTTTCACTTTGGCAACTTCCTCCGGTGTTCCTTTGGCGATCACAGTTCCGCCGCCGTCTCCACCTTCCGGTCCCATATCGATGATATAATCAGCGGTCTTGATGACATCCAGATTGTGTTCAATGACAACTACGGTATTACCTCCATCTGAAAGTCTGCGCAGAATCTCGATCAATTTGTGCACATCTGCGAAATGAAGCCCTGTTGTCGGCTCATCCAAAATGTAAATGGTCTTACCTGTGCTGCGCTTGCTGAGTTCTGTTGCAAGTTTGATACGCTGTGCTTCACCACCGGACAGTTCCGTAGATGGCTGTCCAAGTTTTACATAGGAAAGTCCCCCATCATATAAAGTCTGGATCTTGCGTTCAATGGACGGCACGTTCTTAAAGAACTCCAATGCTTCCTCCACTGTCATATCCAGCACATCATAAATGTTTTTTCCTTTATATTTTACTTCAAGTGTTTCTCTGTTATACCGCTTTCCTTCGCACACTTCACAAGGCACATAGACATCCGGCAGGAAATGCATCTCAATTTTGATAATTCCATCCCCTGAGCATGCCTCACATCGTCCGCCTTTCACATTGAAGCTGAAACGTCCTTTTTTATATCCTTTTGCCTTTGCATCCGGTGTTCCCGCAAAAAGATCGCGGATCATATCGAAGACACCGGTATAAGTCGCCGGATTTGAACGCGGCGTTCTGCCGATCGGAGACTGGTCAATATCGATCACCTTGTCCAGCTGCTCCAGTCCAAGGATATCGTCATGTTCTCCCGGAATGCACCTTGCACGGTTTAAATCCCTCGCCAGATGTTTGTACAAAATCTCATTTGTCAGCGAACTCTTTCCAGAACCCGAAACACCGGTAATGCAGGTCATAACGCCCAACGGAATATCCACGTCGATATTTTTTAAATTATTTTCCCTTGCGCCCTTGATCGTTAGAAAGCCTGTCGGTTTTCTGCGCTCCTTTGGAACCGGGATCTGGATTCTTCCACTCAGATATGCCCCCGTGACAGAATCTGGGTTCTGCATGATCTCTTCTGCAGTACCGCACGCAACCACTTGTCCACCATGTGAGCCGGCTCCCGGTCCGATATCCACAATGTAGTCCGCCGCCCTCATCGTATCCTCGTCATGTTCCACAACGATCAGCGTGTTGCCAAGGTCTCTTAAATTCATCAATGCCCCCAGAAGCTTATCATTGTCTCTCTGGTGCAGTCCAATCGACGGTTCGTCCAGAATGTAGGCAACCCCCACAAGACCGGAACCAATCTGGGTTGCAAGACGGATACGCTGTGCCTCACCGCCGGACAGTGTTCCTGTCGCTCTCGACAATGACAGATAATCCAGTCCAACCTCATTTAAAAATCCCACTCTTGCACGGATTTCTTTTAAAATCTGGTCGCCAATCAGATGCTGCTGCTTTGTGAGTTCCATCTGATCTACAAACGTCTTAAGGTTCTTCACCGACATGGAAGTCATCTCATAAATATTTTTGTCTGCAACCGTTACTGCGAGGGATTCTGGTTTCAGACGCTGTCCATGGCAGGCTTCACACGGCGTGATACGCATAAACTGTTCATACTCTGCTTTCATCGTCTCAGAGGAAGTCTCACGGTATCTTCTCTGCACATTGCGGATCAGACCGTCAAATGCGACATCATACACGCCCTCACCGCGCTGTCCTTTATAGCGTACTTTCAGTTCTTTTCCGTGTGTTCCATTGATCAAAACATCTTTTATCTCATCCGGATATTCCCGGAACGGTGTATCCAGTGAAAAATGATATTCTTCCGTCAGCGCTTTTAAAATCGCATAGGTGAAGCTGCTCTTATCGGTGCAGGACTGCCAACCCATCACCTGGATTGCCCCCTCCGAAATGCTCAACCTCTTATCCGGGATCATCAGATCAATGTCAAACTCCATTTTATATCCAAGTCCAAAGCAGGTCGGACACGCACCAAACGGATTGTTGAAAGAGAAGCTTCTCGGCTCCACTTCATCAATACTGATACCGCAGTCCGGGCATGAAAAACTCTCAGAAAACTGAATCGGTTCTCCATCGATCACATCCACGATCATCAATCCGTCTGCCAGCTGCAGTACATTCTCAATGGAATCTGTCAGTCGTTTTTCGATCCCCGGTTTTACCATAAGACGATCCACAACAATCTCGATGTTGTGCTTTTTATTCTTCTCTAACTTGATCTCCTCAGACAGTTCATAGAGATTTCCATCTACAACGACACGGACATAACCGCTTCGCTTTGCCTGCTCAAAAAACTTCTGATGCTCCCCTTTTCTTCCTCTGACCACCGGTGCTAAAAGCTGGATCTTAGTACGCTCCGGCAGCTCCATGATCTGATCGACCATCTGATCGACCGTCTGTTTTTTGATCTCTTTTCCACACTTTGGACAATGTGGCACTCCGATCCTTGCATAAAGCAGCCGGAAATAGTCGTAGATCTCCGTGACCGTTCCCACCGTTGACCTCGGATTCCGGTTTGTGGATTTCTGATCGATGGAAATTGCCGGAGAAAGCCCTTCGATTTTCTCAACATTTGGTTTTTCCATCTGTCCTAAAAACTGTCTTGCATAGGAGGACAATGACTCCATATACCGTCTCTGTCCCTCCGCATAAATTGTGTCAAACGCAAGAGATGATTTACCGGAACCGGAAAGTCCGGTCAGCACAACAAATTCATCTCTCGGGATATCCACATCAATATTCTTCAAATTATGTTCATTCGCACCGCGTATCTTGATGTATTTGCGGTTCTCTGATGTTTTCATATATCTGCACCCTTCTATATTTTATTAAGCAATTGCCCTTCCACCTTATTATAAATCCTGAAGCATTGTTTTCAATTGCAGCATCTGGTCGCGGTATTCTGCTGCCGCCTCGAAGTTCAGATCTGCCGCTGCTCTCTGCATTTTCTTCTGAATATCTGCGATCAGCTTCGTCAGTTCCTCCTTGTTCATGGACTCCGGATCTTTCTTGAAGTTCAGTTCCTCCTGTGCCACTTTCTTAGATACACTGATCAGATCACGGACAGACTTCTGAATTGTTTTCGGCGTGATGTTGTGTTCTTTATTATATTCCTGCTGGATCCTGCGTCGCCGTTCTGTCTCGTCGATCGCATTGCGCATGGAATCGGTAATCTTATCCGCATACATGATGACATGTCCCTCGCTGTTACGCGCCGCACGTCCAATGGTCTGGATCAGGGATGTCTCAGAACGTAAGAATCCCTCTTTGTCTGCATCCAGAATCGCCACAAGTGTGATCTCCGGAATATCCAGTCCTTCTCGAAGCAGATTAATTCCAACCAGAACATCAAACACATCCAGACGCAGGTCACGGATAATCTCTGCACGTTCCAGAGTATCAATATCCGAATGCAGATATTTTACACGGATACCGAGTTCTTTCATATAGACCGTCAGATCTTCTGCCATTCTTTTGGTCAGAGTTGTGATCAAAACCTTATGCTTCTTTGCCGTCTCTTTATTCACTTCTCCGATCAGATCATCAATCTGTCCCTCTACCGGCCGGACTACCACCTCAGGATCAAGCAGACCGGTTGGCCGGATAATCTGCTCTGCACGGAGTAACTCATGCTCATCTTCATACGTATTTGGTGTCGCGGAAACAAAAAGCATCTGGTCAATTTTACTCTCAAACTCTTCAAAATTCAAAGGTCTGTTATCTTTTGCAGAAGGAAGTCTGAATCCGTAATCAACAAGCGTTGATTTTCTGGACTGGTCACCCGCATACATTCCTCCGATCTGTGGAATCGTGATATGCGACTCATCCACAATGATCAGGAAGTCGTCCTTAAAATAGTCCATTAATGTATGTGGCGTTGCTCCCGCCGGAAGTCCTGCAAGATGTCTTGAATAATTTTCAATACCACTGCAGAATCCTGTTTCTTTCAACATCTCAATGTCAAAATTGGTTCTCTCTGCGATACGCTGTGCCTCCAGCAGCTTGTCCTCTCCCTTGAAATACTTTACGCGCTCTTCCATTTCCGCTTCGATATTCACACAAGCCTTCTGAATCTTTTCCATCGGAACAACATAGTGTGAAGCAGGAAAAACTGCAAAATGTTCCAGACTGCACTTGACTTCCCCTGTCAGCACATCGATCTCGGTGATCCGGTCAATCTCATCTCCGAAAAATTCCACCCGGATTGCCGTATCACTGTAGTTTGCCGGAAAAATCTCTACCGTGTCACCGCGCACACGGAATGTACCACGGTGAAAATCCATGTCATTTCTTGTGTACTGGATATCGACCAGTGCACGGATGACCTCATCTCTGTCCTTCTCCATTCCCGGACGCAGAGAAACCATCATTCCAAGGTAGTCCTCCGGGCTGCCCAGACCATAGATACAGGAAACCGAGGCGATCACGATCACATCTTTACGCTCTACGAGTGCCGCCGTGGCAGACAAGCGCAATTTATCAATCTCCTCATTAATCGCAGAATCCTTGGCAATATAAGTGTCCGTCTGTGGCACATATGCCTCCGGCTGATAATAATCGTAATAGGAGACAAAGTATTCCACTGCATTCTCCGGGAAAAACTCCTTAAACTCACCATATAACTGTGCCGCCAAAGTCTTATTGTGCGAAATGATGAGAGTCGGCTTATTCAGCTGTGCGATGACATTCGCCATTGTAAAGGTCTTACCGGAGCCGGTCACACCGAGCAAAGTCTCGAACTGGTTGCCTTCCTTGAAGCCTCTTACCAGTTCTTCGATCGCCTGCGGCTGGTCACCGGTCGGCTGATATTCGGAATGTAATACGAAATGGTCCATCGTTTATTTGTCCACCTCCGTCTGGATGAATTGGTATAACAACATAGGGAACAAATCATATGATTCATTCCCTATCGATAGGTCGTTCACTACTCGTGATACAAGTATAGCACATTGAAAAATGTATTGCAACGAAAAAAATGAACATTTGTTCGTTTTCTTAATTTCCCCTCCCTTAAAATTTTCTGCTAACTGTTCCATACTTTAAAAGTCTTCTGTAACATCATTAATAAATACATAATAGACATCCCCATACATCTCTGTATGCACAAACCGCCCATAGTCAAGCACTGTCTTCACCGTACCATCCTTATATATAATGCGGTATTTCACCCGGTCAACGCATCCATTTCCAGCTCCGAAATCATATCTTCACTTTCCGTCATATGAATAATATTTTCCACACGCATTTTTACAAGTAATGGACTGTACGGCTTAACAATAAAATCCGAAACACCCAGTTTTAAACATTCTTTTTCATCCTCTTCACCATCTAATACTGTCGTAACCAAAATCGGTATTCTGTTGTAATCAGAATTGTTTTCAACGTGTTTCAAAAACTAAAAACCATTCATAACCGGCATCTGAATGTCTAATAAAATCGCCGATATGCTTTGAGCCTCTTTCTCTAATATATCCAGTCCATGCTGCCCATTTGCAGCCGTCAGCACTACATAGTCCTCCTGCAATATTTCTAAAAGGAACTGTCTGTTTATTTCATCATCTTCAATTAAAAGAAGTGTTTTCATTCGTTTATCCTTAATCTTATCTTATTTGTAAATATTTTTATGGTACAGATATTATATCGGCGGAAAATTTATTTTGATTTACTATGAACAACTATTTTTTCATCCACCACACCGACGCATTTAAAACCGCTGCAAAAATCACCCACAAAAGATAGGGAATCTGAAGCCATGCAGCCACCGGGTCAATGAGGCGCCATACAAGTATCATCATAAAAATCAACAAAAGCATAATGAGAAGCCAGACAAGGGCAAATCCATAGGCCTGCAGATTAAAGAAGAAAACGCCCCACATAAGATTAAAGAATAATTGTACCCAAAACAAATTGAGTCCGATTGTTTTTGCCATGCTTTCTTCACTGCTAAAAATACGGGCAAGTCCGATTCCCATCAGGGCATACAAAATCGTCCAAACAATTGGAAACAGCACTGCCGGCGGAGAAATAACCGGCCGAATTCCCATACCATATTCTGCTATGCCATCCCGAATTACAAATGCTCCTAATGCGCCCAAAAGTTCAATCAAGACAACGGTTCCAAGATACAACTTAACCTCTTGTTTTTTTAACATAAATATTCATTTCCAGCACCACATTCTTTGTACCAATATATTTGTCAAACCGGGAAAATATACGATTGTCGCTTCTTATGTCTCTTATAAATCGGAAACCATTCGTGATGTCGTGGTGAAAGCCCATCAGGAGTCGGTGCTGAGAATCGAACTGTCCGATGCCGACCTGCAACTTCAGAATGTGGTGGTCGTGGCACAACGAAAGTTGGGAACGGAAACCGCCATTATCAATACGGTACGGAAAAGCCTACCGGTCGTAAGCGGTATTTCAGCCCAACAGATCGGCAAGACACAGGACAGTGATGCCGCCGAGGTGTTGCGCCGTATTCCGGGGCTTACGATCGTGGATGACCGTTTTGTGGTGGTCCGGGGGTTGGCGCAACGATATAATAATGTATGGCTGAACGAGGCGACCACTCCTTCGAGCGAGACGGACAGCCGGGCATTCTCGTTCGATGTGCTTCCTTCTTCGCTGATCGACAATATGATGGTCTATAAGAGTCCGTCTGCCGAGCTGCCGGCCGATTTCTCCGGTGGTTTCGTGCAAGTGATGACCAAGAATATACCGGACGGGAATACCTTCAACGTATCTTACCAGATGGGATTTAATACGAATGCTACTTTCCGGAGTTTCCAGCTGACGGACGGGAGTTGGAAAGACTATCTCGGATTTGGGGCCGGGGTGCGGAGTTTGCCCTCTTCTTTCCCTTCTCATTTAGGGGATTATTCGACAGAGGAAGCCGCTGCCTTTACACGGCGGATCAACCAGAGGTGGGGAATCAACAGGTTCACGGCTATTCCGGACCAAAAGATTTCGCTCACTTCACACCGATCCTTCGATGCAGGCGACTGGAAGATCGGGAATATCGCGAATGTGAACTGGAGTACCGGCTACGATTATTCGGAGACGGTGAATAACAACTATATCGCCTATGATGTGGCGAACGATCTCTCACGTCCGCGCTTTGAGTACAACGATGTCCGCTATAAGAATACTTCCAAGTTAGGAGCCTTGTTCAACTGGTCGTTTATGAAAGGCGATCATAAATACGAGTTTCGTAACTTTTTCAGCCAGCGTGGTGTTTCCGCCCTGACACAGAGGGAGGGGATGAACTATTATTCTGACAAGGCGATCCGCAAGTGGGAATCCCTTTATACCGGACGTACGACCTATTCAGGGCAGCTTGGCGGCACGCATACGTTACAGGAGGATATCAACAAAGTGGACTGGACTGCCGGCTATGCTTTTGCTGCCTATCGGGAACCGGACCGCAAGATCGTCAATTCCATCCTCGACGAGACGAAGACGGACTTACCGAATTATTACGTCTCCGATCCGATGCGCTATTACCAGGACTTGAAGGATCACGGTGTTTCGCTCGCTGCCAATTATGAACATAAGTTCACTGTCTCCGACAAGTTCGCCCCTGTTCTTGACGGTGGTGTCTATGGAGAATATAAGAGTCGTACGTTCGATGCTCGCCGATTCGGTTACAATCTGTTAGGTAAAGGGTATGACCGATATGCCGATTGGGATTATACGGGGCTGTTCTGTGATGAGAACATTTCGGCAGACCGGATATGGATGCGTGAGACGACGACGAACAGCGACTCCTATACTTCCGAAAATATCTTGGGAGCCGCTTATGTCTCTGCCAAGTTGAACTACGGGGAGGCGCTGAATGCCAATATCGGTGTCCGTATGGAATATTATAACCTTAAAATGGATGGTTACAGTTCAGACGGTACGACTCCTGTTCACTTGGATAACCGGACGAGCGATTTTTTTCCTTCCGTCAATATCTCTTACAACCTGTCTGCGAAACACCTTGTGCGTGCTGCTTACGGCCGTTCGGTCAACCGGCCGGAGTTCCGTGAGGTAGTACCATATGTGTATTTTAATTTCGAGCGGGATGCGAATATAGTCGGTAATACCGAATTGAAGAATGCTTATGCGGACAATCTGGAGGTGCGTTATGAATTCTATCCGGCATCCGGCGAGATGATAACAGTCGGTGCATTCTACAAACGTTTCAAGGATCCGATCGAGGAAACCTATAACGAGGCGGGTTCCGGTTTACAATATACCTATCACAATGCGAAGAATGCCGAGACGTTCGGCATTGAGTTGGATATGAAGAAAAGCCTTGACTTTATCGGATTAAGAGGGTTGAGCTTGGTCTGTAATGCCGCCTATATCCATAGCCGTGTCCGCTTTGAGGAAGGAGCGCCTGAGCGTGACCGGCCATTGGCGGGTCAATCTCCTTATCTGGTGAATGCCGGTCTGTTTTATCAGCACGATGACAAGGGAATCTCCGCTTCGCTACTTTACAACCGTATCGGGAAGCGCATCGAGTCGGTCGGTGTCCCGATGCAGGACCAGAATGAAGATATTCCCGACATATATGAGATGCCTCGTAATTC
>OGKW01001813.1_pt1 | contig 11567 bp, 16 predicted proteins | sample 1572601 | NCBI WGS metagenome assembly OGKW01 (sample SAMEA2581875, study PRJEB24529) | metagenome | biome: Human gut stool | place: China | collected 2011
TCCTGTTATTTTTCATTTTTCTATTGACATTTGATAGCATTTATGCTATCATAAGAATAGAAGTAAAATCGATGGAGATTATACAATGTACGAGATTGAATTTTATGAAAAAGAAAACGGTGAATCTGACGTCTGGGATTTTCTTGAAGAATTGCGAGAAAAATCGGAAAAAAGCAAGGACGCAAGAATCCAATATAACCAGTTGATGCTTCACATTCAGCTGCTTCAAAACAATGGGACTCGGCTGCCAAACAACATTACAAAACATATTGAAGAAGATATCTGGGAGTTAAGACCTGGAAACAACAGAGTTTTTTATTTCTACTACTGCAATGATACTTTTGTGTTGCTGCATCATTTCAGAAAGAAAACACAAAAGACACCGCAGCGTGAAATTGAAAAAGCAAAATCAGAACGTGACGATTATCTATCCAGAAAGGGGTCATGATTTATGAGAACATGGAATGATTACAAAGAACACGTAAAAGCAACCAGCCCTCAGGGAAAAGCAGACATAGAAGAAATGGAAGCAATTGCAGCCATTATCTCTGCGGTCATTGAACAGCGGAATGCTTTGGGATATTCCCAGAGACAGCTTGCTGAAATGTGCCATATCCCGCAATCCTCGATTGCAAGAATTGAATCCTGCAAAACTGTTCCGAATCTTGAGACTCTGGTGAAAATCATGAAGCCTCTCGGACTCACTTTAACTGCACAGGCAGTTTAAGATCTACAAAATCAGCATTTCCCTCGAATCATAAACAGACTCATCAGACACACATCCACAGCGAATTGCACGGTCAAGAGCCATAATCATGGCAACCGCACCGTCAATCTTCTCTGTGGATTTTTCTTTGTCCGGCTTGATGTTTCCGGCAGGGTCACGCCTGATGAAGATGTTGTCCATCATCCACCTCAAAACGGGATGTCCGTTGTGTGCAAGCGTCTGTTCCAAGGTCAGCTTCATCAGTTCTTTGGTCGGTGGTGACATATCTTTGTAACCCTGCCCGAACTGCACCATCGTAAAACCAAGCCCCTCCAGATTTTGCGACATCTGCACTGCACCCCAACGGTCAAATGCAATTTCTTTGATGTGAAACTTCTGTCCCAGTTCATCGATGAAGTTTTCGATAAAACCGTAGTGAACCACATTTCCCTCAGTGGTTTTCAGGTAGCCTTGCCGTTCCCATACATCATATGGAACATGGTCACGTCTTACTCTGAGTGGCAGTGTTTCTTCCGGCAGCCAGAAGTAAGGCAGAACATAATAATGTTCATCATCTTCAGTAGGTGGAAAGACAAGCACGAAAGCTGTAATATCCGTTGTACTGGAAAGGTCAAGCCCACCGTAGCAGATACGACCTGCAAGCATCTCTTCATCAAAAGCGACCTTGCATTTGTCCCACTTTTCCATCGGCATCCAACGCACCGCTTGTTTTACCCATTGATTCAAACGCAGTTGTCGAAAAGCATTTTCTTCACCGGGAGTTTCCTTTGCAGAATTACACGCAGCCACCACCTTATCCATTCCGATGGTCTTATCGAGTGACGGATTTGCTTTTTTCCAAACCTTCGGATCAGTCCAGTCCTCAGATTCATCTGCACCGTAAATGACCGGATAGAAAGTAGGGTCATGTTTTCTGCCTTCTAAAATGTCCTTTGCTTTCTGGTGAACTTCATAGCAAATAGAATTTGTGTCCGTTCCGGCTGTGGTAATCAGGAAATACAAAGGCTGCATTCTGGCATCGCCGGAACCTTTGGTCATAACATCAAACAGCTTTCGGTTCGGCTGCGTATGCAGTTCATCAAACACAACTCCGTGAATGTTGAAACCATGCTTGGAATAGGCTTCTGCCGAAAGCACCTGATAGAAACTGTTGGTCGGGATGTACACGATACGCTTTTGTGAGGTCAGGATTTTCACTCGCTTGGAAAGGGCAGGGCACATTCGCACCATATCAGCAGCCACATCAAATACAATGGCAGCCTGTTGGCGGTCGGCAGCACAGCCGTAGACTTCGGCACGTTCTTCGCCGTCACCGCAAGTTAATAGCAGAGCAACGGCAGCAGCAAGCTCTGATTTGCCATTCTTCTTGGGAATTTCAATGTAAGCCGTGTTGAATTGCCGATAGCCGTTCGGTTTTAAGATTCCAAACAGGTCACGGATAATTTGTTCCTGCCAGTCCAGCAGTTCAAATTTCTTTCCTGCCCAGGTGCCTTTGGTGTGGCTGAGGCATTCAATAAAAGAGACGGCATAGTCTGCCGCCTTTTTATTGTACTTGGAATCTTCCGCCATAAAGCGTGTCGGTTTAAATCTTGCCATTGTTCTCACCTCCAAACAAAAAAGACCTGCCAAAAAGCAAGTCTGTATCATTTATTTTAACGCCCTCAAGGGGCAGTTTTGTAATCGAGATTCCATTCCCATTGTAACCATATTACCATACAAAAGCAAGCATAGCAAGCGGCTAAACAGACAGAAAAAACGTAGAAATTTCGCCGTTTTCTTGTGTAAGATACACCAATAGAAATTTTTCCGGTACGACCGCCAGAGCCTTTCGGCTCCGGCTTTTTTGTGTGAAATTTTGTTTGGTTTAGTTGTACTGTTTCAGCAGGATTGCCAGTGCAGTTTCAGTTTCCTTATCCTCCGGCGGAATATCCATGCCCCGGTCGAAATTGAACACCGTTTTGCCATTCCGCCGCAGGGAGATTTTCGAGGCTCTCCCTTCCTCATATCCAAAAGTGGAAGGCTCCTCATAATGTTTCACCCAGTAGTGAAATACGCTTGCTCCAACCCGAATCGTTCCTTCTGTCCACATTGTTTTTTCCTCCGGTTTTCGTTGTTTTTGCCTTTCGGCATGATGTATATTACCATAAACCAAAGGAGAAGTCAACGAAATTTCCGGCATATTCTGCACAAAGATGAAAGCAGAAAATTGTGTATGATACCAACCAAAAAGCAAGCCCCACGTTGCCCTGTGTAGGGCGTTTGTGAGAAAGGAAAAACCACTCGGAGGAAACAAAACTACGCCGGACAGGGGCAACACAGCGGGTGTACGAGCCGCAGCCTCCTTGATTCAGGGGCTGCTTGGAGCGTGCAGGAAAGCTTATCGTGTGATTTTGAAATCGCCGTAGTAGAAATGGTTTTTCCTGATGTAATCCGTCATCCAGTTTTCGGCTTTTTCAAAGTCGTCAAACTCTTTGATCACCAGCCATTCCTGCTTGCCGGGGGTGTAAATGTGAATCCCATTTTCCACCCTTTCGGTTGCTGTTCCTGTTACCGTCAATGCTTTTACTTTCCATGTTTTTGCCATTGTGTGTTCCTCCGTTTTTTTGTTTTTCCCTTGCGGTAACTGTATATTACCATACTTTCGGAGGGATAGCAAGCCGCTAAACGTACAGAAAAAGCGATGGAATTTCGGCACTTTCTTGTGTATCATACACCAACGAAACAAGAGCCCTTGTGCCGCCCTGTGTGGGGCATTTGTGGGAAAGGGAAAACCACTCGGAGGAAACAAAACTACGCCGGACAGGGCAACACAGCGGCTGTACGAGCCGCAGCCCCTTTCGGGGCTTTGGTCTTGGATTGTGGGTTTTGGGTTACCGTCCGGTCTGGCACTCCCATTCAAATTCGCAGGCGTTTTCGTACTCCTCATCGAAAAGGGCATCGTCATCGATTTCCTTTTCCGTAAAGTCGATGCTGTCGATTTCCTCAAAGGTCGTTCCGTTTTCCTCGGCATCTGCCTTTGCAAGGCTTTCTGCGTTTTCCTCAACCCATGCGGTGAACTCCTCGTTGTCCATCCTGTCCTCGTTTTCAATCTCCAGTTCGTATTCGTAGCCCGCATCGAACCAGGTGATGACCGCCTTTGTGATTTCGGTTCTTTCGTTCCAGTCCGTTCTGTTTGCCATTGCTCTTGCCTTTGCGATTCCGTATGCTACCATTGTGTTTTTCCTCCAAATTTCGTGGTTTTTTGGTTGTTTTCCCTTTCGGTAACTGTATATTACCATACCTTTCGGCGTATAGCAAGCGGCTAAATGTACAGAACATAAGGCGATATTTCCGCTGTATATTTGGTGGATCTGACACTGGATAAACTTGCTTTTCTATGGTAAAATACAGTACAATGGAAAAGGCATCTCGGAAAATTGCAGCCACCAACCAAGCCCCGCACAGTTCGCCTGTGTGGGGCTGGTTTTGACTTTGGGCAGTTTTTCGGCAAGTGCTCTGAAAGCCCACACAGGGCAAACAGGGCGGTTACATGGGGAACTTTCGGTGCATTACAGACAGGATTTTCTCCTGTTCCTCCGTGGAAACGCCAATGCTTTCCAGTGCCTGCCGAATGCCACAGTCCGGGCAAATGGGCGTTTGGTTGTCCGTTCTGGAAAGTGCCGGAACACCGGAGTAGGGTTTTCCGCAAAGTGGGCAGATTGCCGAAACTGGCTTATCCGTTTTCATGGTGGTACACCTCCCGTTCGCTGATGTCCATGGCTTTCCGCAGGTGTTTCAGGTCAAAGCCGAACTGGCGGTATCCGTCCACACAGGTGCGGATGTAGGCAGAAGTGGGAATGCCCAGTTTCCGTTCCTCGTGCATGATGTACACAAAGGCGGTCAGCTTTTTTCCGGTTTCTGCAAGAGGAAGTTCCAGTTCCGTTTTGTAGTAGAAATGGGGATACCCCTCATAGCGGTCAAGAGCAAGTTCATCTCGTTCCGACACCGACCATACTACCGCCGGAACGGTACAGCCCTGCTTGGGTTCGATGGTCAGATAGGAGCCGGTCTTGCTGCCTTTGAACAGCAGCTGGTAATTTGGAATCTCCGCAGTCCCCACAATTCTGGCATCCGGGCAGCGGAACTGCATCTGTTTCACGTTCAAATTGCTGCCGTAGGCAAGGTAAAACTTTTTCATGCAATCAAATCCTTTCTGAAAGGGATACCCTTTCACCACCATAAGACCGCCGAAGCGGTCTGGTGTAGCTGGTAGCAAAAGGCTGCCCCTTTATCTGCCGAACCGGAAAGCGGCATCGCCATCAAGGTTCTTGGTAAGAAAATTTCTCGCTGTGGCGAACTCCTCGCCGACCAGTCCCAGCCGAATCAGCCATGTTCGCATGGCGAATTTCGGGTTTTCCGTTTGCTGTGGTTTCGGGCTGGCTGTTCGCAGTCCCTTTGCCATTTCGGAAAGGGCAAGGCAAAGTTGTATGTAGCTTTTCAGCTGTCCGGCATGAAGTCCGTTTTTCCTGCCGTTGGCAGGCTTGTCGAATTGAAATAACCGGAATTCAATTGTGCCTTTTGTAAAAGTTGCGTGATAGTTCAGCATGTGGTATCGGCTGTCGTTGTAGTGTTGATTTCTGCCGTAATTTGCACCGTTCGCCGTATACCAGATGTCTGCGAACTGTGCCATGTTGGTGGGCTTTTTCCGGTTCAGCTGTTCGATGAATTGGGGATTGACCGTTCTGCAATATCGGTTCATTCTGCCTTGGTCGATTTTCAGGGCATCTGCAATCAGTCGTTCATGGCTCGCCATCAGGTTGGCGAGATTTCGCAGGGTTTGCGGTGTGTGTCCGTTTGCTCCAATGTGAATGTGTACTCCGGCTCCGATGCCTGCATGGCTGATTGCTCCGGCTTTGCGAAGCTTTCTGACCAGTTCCTGCAAGGTTTCAATGTCCTCGTATTTCAGAATCGGCGTGACCAGTTCGCACTTTTCGGCATCGCATCCTGCAATGCTGACGTCTTTCTGGAATTTCCATTCTCTGCCCTGTGCATCCCAAGCCGACCAAGTGCTGTAGCCGTTTCGGCTGGCGGTGTATTCGTATCTGCCTGTGCCGAAATGGTCGGCGGCAAGCTTTGCAGCTCGCTCTCTGGTGATGTGGTTCATCTCAATCTCCACGCCGATGGTCTGCTTTTTCAGGTTTTCAATCTGTCTTTCTGTTTTAGCGTTCATAATGTTTTCCTCCGTAGTTTCGGGCTTTTTTCCTTTTGTTGTAACCATATTAACTCTAAACGGAGGAGATAGCAAGTGGCTAAATCTACAGAAAATGAGGTCAAAAGATTGTGTAGAATACACCCTTGCAATCCTTGCGATTGTATGGTAACATACTGTACAATGAAGGAGGTTTCGCCTTATTTTTTCGCCTCGGATACGGTCTGGAAACTGTCGATTTCGGGAATCAGAGCAAGGGAAGAACCATTCTCCCACCGCATATGAATGCTGCCCACATCATCAATATGCGTGACCTCGCCGACTGTTCCGGGAAGAACCGGATATGTTTCATTTCGCATAGAAATCAGCTGTAATTTCGTTCCGACAGGGTACTTTTTTCGCAGCTGTTCCAGATATGATTCACTCGGAAACTGCATCAGTATCACCAACCTTTCTGAATGCGGAATTGCCTGTGAGATTGCGAAGAATGACTTTTCTTGCTGCCTTGAATTCTGCACCCACCATTCCCAGACGAATCAGGAAACACCGCATGGTGTACTTGGGATTGTCGGAGGTGTCCGGCTTGCGGTTGATGCGGCTCTGGTTCTTGGCAAATTCGCAGAGCATGGAAATGAAGGTGCAGTAGGCATCTGCATCGCCGTCCTGTTCGACCGTGAACCATGGAAATTCCACCTTTTCATCAGACGGAATGATGTCCAAACAGTCGGTTTGAAAAGCTGCCTGAAAAAGGGCAACCTTGTTTTCGCAGATCTGCCGGAGATTGCCCAGTGTATGCTCCGTGAAGAAATCGGCTGGCATCTGCACAGTCAAGCCCTTGGATTCCGGTTCTGTGGTGTCCGGAACAGCATAGCCCCGACTTGCCAGTTCGGCAAGAAGCCGTTCTGTTTCCTTATGGTCGGCTTGGTCACTGATTTCCAGATCACCAGACTTGGTAACGGTGTAGCATTCCCCGATTTTGTAGGCACAGGTGGGCATGAATTGATATACTGCCGGAATGCCGATAATCTCACTGATGGCTTTCACCAGTTCCTTTCGATTTTGACTGTGATAAGTAATGGTCATGTGAAAAACTCCTTTCTTTCGGCGTTTTTGCTTTCGCCATGACACATATTAACTCTGTTTCCCACAGATAGCAACTGTGAGATGTGTAGAATGTTTCGGCTGTCATTTGTAACAGATCACAAATCTGCCCAGACAATTCCGGCAAGCACAAAAACAGCTACATTCAGACAGATGCCATTCCCCCAAAGGCGGTACTCTGCTGCATCACGATATGGATCTTGCAGCCATTTCTGTACCATCTTTCGGCTTTTGGGACGGCTCTCCGGTTTTACCGCTTTTCGGTATTCTTCAAAAATAGCTGCCCATCGGTCGATTTCTTCTTCTGTGGGATTTTCCGATGCCAGGTCACTGCACCATTGATCCGGAAATCCCTGCAGTCTTGCACATTCCTGCGGTGTCAGTCTGCGAACCGCATAACCGCTGGAAACGATACTGGGGTCTTTGTGGTCCCGTGCCAGCAGTGTAGGGGTCGTTTCCCGAAATGCACTGCTGAAATTTCCCGTAGAAGCAGCATACACTGCATGATGGTCAGTAGCATTCAAAGTGAAAGCGACCTCTTTGTTGACACCGCCGCCCTGCGGTCCGTTTTGGTCAGACCGACCAATCATTGAGCCCTGCAAAGCATAACTTTCCAGCACAGCAATACCGCCTTGGTTTTTTGCTGGTGACTGGTCGCTGGTGTCCAAAGTACGGGCAGTGTCTGCCTCATAAATGCCGCTGTGCGGATTACCGGAAAGCATGGCATTGCTGGAAAAGGAACTGATGCCGTATGCTTTCGGCTGAAATACAGTCTGGTCATTGTTGCAGGACAGCGTAGCAGATTTGTTTTCCTGTATCAGACTGCCCTTGCCGCCGCCGGCTTTTCCACAGCGAATCTTCAGTGTTTTCGGCGTATCCATCAACAGCGGAACATTTCCGCCGCCGGTTCCGCATCTGGAAGTCAGTGTCTGTACTTTTCCGTTCTCAGAGATCTGAAGCCGGCTGTCAGCAGGATGATTTTCCAGTACACAAGGCGGATGATGGGCTTCTGCACGAAGGGTGGCAGTGCGTTCTTTCAGAATGTCTATGCGTTCTCCGCCCTGGTCACACAAGCACAAGCCTGCCGTTCCAAAGCTGTCCGCAGCACTTCCGGCAGCTCTTTGCCACGCACGGAGGCTCTCCGCAGAATACCCTGACAAGCCTTCGGACTCAAATAGTATTTTTCCGGCACTTGCTCCGTCAAAATCTGCGACAAGAAAGATCCGTTTTCTTCGCTGGGGCACTCCCCAGTATTGTGCATCAAGAACTCTCCATGCGAGGGAATAGGATTCTGCCAGAATCTCTCCGGCTTTTGTCCATTTTCCCGCAGGTCGAGGAATTGAAATGCTGCTGTCTTTGACCGAACAGATGGCTTCGAGGACACAGCGGAAATCTTCTCCGCCGTTGGAGGAAAATGCTCCGGGGACATTTTCCCAGACGATGTATCTTGGGTATTTGCCATTGCTTGCACACCTCATTTCTCGGATGATACGGATTGCTTCGTGAAACAGCGAAGAACGGCTGCCGTTCAGACCGGTTCGTTTTCCGGCGATGCTCATATCCTGGCATGGACTGCCAAAGGTGATGATGTCCACAGGCGGCAGCTTTGCACCATGCAGTCCGCTGATATTGCCGAAGTGTTGCACCTGCGGCAGCCGTTTTTCTGTCACACGAATGGCAAACGGTTCGATTTCAGAAGACCAGACAGGCACAATGCCTGCCAGCAGTCCGGCAAGCGGAAAACCGCCGCTGCCGTCAAAGAGGCTGCCAAGGGTGAGCGGTTTATTCATCAGGCTTTTCCACCTCTTTCACCAGTTCAGAATATGCGATCTGCTTCCCATCACGGATAACATACACACCATCGGCATTTCCCGTATCTTCCACATACCGGCGAAGAATCACCGAGGCATATTTTTCATCCAGTTCCATGGTGTAACAGATGCGATTCATTTGTTCGCAAGCCATCAAAGTAGAACCACTGCCGCCAAAGGTGTCCATTACCACGCCATTTTCCTGTGTAGAATTGCCGATGGGATAGCCAAGCAAGTCCAGCGGCTTGGAGGTAGGGTGATTGGCATTGCGTTTCGGCTTGTCGAAATGCCAGATGGTCGTCTGCTTGCGGTCGGAATACCAGTGATGCTTGCCATTCTGCATAAAGCCATACAGCACAGGTTCATGCTGCCACTGATAATCCGAGCGTCCCAGCACAAGACTGTCTTTTACCCAGATGCAGCAGCCTGCAAGATGAAATCCGGCATCAATGAAAGCTTTTCTGAAATTCAGCCCTTCGGTATCTGCATGGAACACATAGGCAGAACCGCCTTTTTCCAGATGCTCCGCCATTCGCTGAAAGGAAGACAGCAGGAATGTATAAAACTCCTCGTTCTTCATGCTGTCGTTTTGTATGGTCAAACCGCTGGCACTCTTAAACGAAACGCCATAGGGCGGATCGGTCAGAATGAGGTTTGCCTTGGTATCGCCCATGAGAGCAGATACATCTTCCGCAGAAGTAGCATCACCGCACATCAGCTTGTGTCTGCCAACTGTCCATATATCGCCACGCTGGACAAAAGCTGCCTTTTCCAAGGCGGCAGACAGGTCAAAATCATCCTCTTTTGCCTCGCTGCCTGCATCTACACCCAGCAGATCTGTCAGTTCCTTTTCATCAAATCCGGTCATGGAAAGGTCGAAGCCGAGCTCCTGCAATTCCTGCATTTCAACGGACAGCAGTTCTTCGTCCCAGCCAGCATCTAACGCCATCCGGTTGTCGGCAAGAATATACGCTTTCTTCTGTGCTTCGGTCAGATGGTCGGCATACACACAAGGAACTTCTGCAATACCTTCTTCCTTTGCCGCCATGATGCGTCCATGTCCTGCCAGCACATTGTATTCCCGGTCGATAATGACCGGATTGACGAATCCAAACTCACGAAGGGAAGAGCGAAGTTTCAGGATCTGTTCCTTGTTGTGCGTTCTGGCGTTATTGGCATAGGGTACTAACTTGTTGATGTCAACAAGCTGAAATTCTGTGGTTGTGGTCATGCTCCATTCCTCCGCTTCAAAACTTTCTGTAAGCCTTTTCTGGCATCCAGCACTTTTCCGCTGACCGCCTGTCCCTTGATTGTGCGGTATTGCTGTTTGGTCATCTTCTGGCGATTGGCTTTCAGATCTCGCCAGAACTGGGTATCTGCTTTCATGCTGCCTCACTTTCTGCTGCTCAGAAGCTGTTCCATCAAATCATCCTGCGGTGTACCGTCAAATTTGGTCGTACAGTTTTGTTTCACAATATCGAAAATCTCATACCAGAGCAAGTTTGCCTGTTTCTGAAATGTCTGGCTCATCTGCACAAACGGGGAGGCAATAACGCCGCCCGTGGTCGGGTGCTTTCCCAGCAGTCCATAGGTACTGAGGGCTTCTTCACACTGTACAAATCGGGCAAATGCCTGCGAATAGCTTTCCAGCAGCCGTTTGTTGACGTGCTTTTCACAGCCACGCTGTTTCAGCCAGAGCCACGTTTCTTTGTACACAATGTCTGCTCCCAGCGGTTTTCCGTTCTTCTGCTGGGCAGACAAGTATGCACTGGGGCTTGGCATATCCGCACCGGTCAAATCAGCGGCATCGTCCAGATCAGCTGCATCCAATTCCGGAGCATGAAATTCTATAATATCTGCGTCCTTGCCCTCTGCAATTTTGTCGGAGAGGGCTTTCGGCTTATCACCTGCACGAACTCGTCTGCCGCCTCTTCTTGTGCCGTCCTTTGCCATCTGATTTCACCTGCCTTTTGAGAGAAAAATAGCCGAAACTGCGTAGGTTTCGGCTTGTTTGCATATTTTCGGGGTTAATCCCCCGTTTGAACCTTGGTTTTTGTGCGTGAGAGGGAACGCCGGTCTGTAAAAAATTCACAATTAGAGATTTTTATCCCCCACCGGCAGCATTTCAGACACAATCAATATCGATAGACGGGATTTCGGTCTTCCGTCCATGTCTTGCGGTCATGGCAAGACTTGCAAAGAGCCTGCCAGTTGCTTTCATCCCACATCAGATGCGGATCACCACGGTGAGGAATGATATGGTCGACCACGGTCGCTGCCGTGAACCGTCCCTGTGCTTTGCACCGCACACACAAGGGATGCCGGCGGAGGTACGCCTTGCTCAGCCTCTGCCACTTGCTGCCGTAGCCACGCTTGGCGGCAGACGGTCGGTCTGGGTGCAGGGGCTTGTGTTCGTCGCAGTACGCACCCTCGGTCAGTCTCGGACAGCCGGGATGCTTGCACGGTTTCAGTGCCTTCCTCGGCATCGCCGACACCTCCTTCGGGCATAACAAAAGCCGCTGCGGTAATCCACAACGGCTCTTTGCATTCTTTTACTCTTCTATTATAACACATATTGGGTGGCTCTGCAAGTATTCAAAAGGGTTCATTGCGGCTCATCATGAAGCATTTTTTCAAGTTCGAGTAGTGCGTCTGCCTTTCTGCGCTTAACGGTCGCAGTACTCAAAAGCATCTGCTTTGCCGTTTCCTGTGTGGTAAGGCCATGTAGAAAAATCAATTC
>OGKW01001815.1_pt1 | contig 11557 bp, 10 predicted proteins | sample 1572601 | NCBI WGS metagenome assembly OGKW01 (sample SAMEA2581875, study PRJEB24529) | metagenome | biome: Human gut stool | place: China | collected 2011
GAGGCATCCATTCTGATGCCTTATAAAAAGGGTACCCTCTAAATTGAGTATTAACTTAACTTTAGAAATTCATTACGAAATTTCTGAAAGATGTGATGTACATTTAAAAGGATTTATTTTCAATATAATAAATAAGAGTTTCCGATTACTCTACAGTTTTGATTCTGACTTTCAACACAAAATCCTTTTCTCAATATGACATGCCTAACAATTACAATGTACACTTTTTACGATTACCTAAGCCTCAAGACAGCAATATAGAAATTAATATATATATATTTATTTTATAAAAACGATATGAAAATAATTGTTGAAAACTCTACTTGGAATAATGTAGGTGATGGATGGTATCAATTTTCATTATACTTTATGTTGAAAGAATGTCTTCCCCAACATGAAGTTATACTAGGGGAAGGTCCTATAAAACGAGCATTCAGAATAACATCATCTAAACAAATGAAAAATGCACTAAACTGGATGGATTATCAAGCAGGAGATATCCACGTTTTCTCGGGCCCCTTGATTCCGACAATAGATACCGAGTATAAACATACGATCCAAGAAATAAAAAAAAGGAAAAAAGACTATGTTCTAATCAGTGCATCAGGTACAGGATTATCCAAATCTAGAGTTACAGAAATTGGTAATTTTTTCAAAAAATATCCACCACTATTTTTTTCTTCACGTGATGAAGAAAGTTTTAATAACTTTAGCCCATATATCAAAAATTCCTATAATGGGATATGCACAGCCTTTCTTGTAGATACGAACATTGATATACAATCCTATAAAATGGAAGAACCGTTTTTCATTAGCAGTTTCTATACAGAATTAGAGCCAAGTTATTCTTTACAAAACAACGATGACGTTTGTAATATTGAAAATTTACAGATAGAACACCATAAAACAAAATTTTATTTACCGTTTAAAATAGCTAGACATTTGAATTTCATGCAACCACAACAAGCATATATTGGTAATCTAAAAATTGTAAGAACGATACAAAATTTAAACACCAGATTTAATCATATAAATTTTGCCATGCCCAATAGCTTTATCAGTTTCAATCCATTAAGTTATTTGGAAATAACAAAGTCATCCCAATTTGTTATTTCTGATAGAGTTCATGCATGTGCCATTGCATTAGCTTGCAATAAACCAGCACGTTTTCTATTTAATACACCTAGAGCTGGGATCTTTGATAGAATGGGATTTGATTACAAATCAAATAATGGTATTATGTATCCTAATATACGAAAAATCAAAGAGGAAAGACAACTACTTATCAAACAAATAATACAACATATAGGCTAATATTCCACTAATATGAGCATCACAAAAGGCATCATACACAATGGCATTGCCAATATCACCCAAAGAGCTATACGTATACTTGACCAGCTTATACTAGTTCCTTTTTTTCTCACAGCATGGGGAGCGGAATATTATGGAGAATGGCTAACTTTGAGTATAATTCCAAGCATATTAGCCTTTTCCGATTTAGGTTTTGGCTCCGCTGTGTGCAATGGATTTGTTTTAGCTTACGCCTCTGGAAATAAACAGCAAGCAGCCAATCTATACAAAAGCGGTATTTGGGTTATCTCAACCACTATATTATTAGGAACAATACTAACAGCCACTATTGTGATGACAGGTTATTATGCTGGATGGTTTGCAAAATCAGTTATCACGGCGAGTGATGCAATGCTGGCCGTAACCATAATGATGACATCTAAATTAATATTATTCTACACGCAACTTGCTGAAGGTTTCTATAGAGGAGCTCGCAGGGCTGCCATTGGAAGTTTTTTAGCTTCAGGCAATAGTTTGTTGAATATAATCGTGGGTATAACAATTCTTAAAGCGGGATATGGAGTTATTAGCCTTGCTTTGTCCAATCTGATAATAGCGGTAAGCTACACTGCATTATATTGGATTATAGGACGAAGAATGATTTCTTTTGATGGATTAAAAGGCAAAATGGAACGTAAAGACATCCGTATGATTACCGCAAAAGGACTAGGATATTTAGCCACCCCGATATGGCAAAGTGTCTATTTTCAAGGTACTACATTTGTAGTTCGCATTGTACTTGGTGCAGAGGCTGTTGCTGTGTTTAATACAGTACGTACAGTATGTCGTTCAGTAAATCAAATATTTAGCATTATCAATGCAGCTATTTTCCCAGATCTCCAATTTGAGTATGGACGCGGTAATCTACCCTTAGTTCAAAAGCTTTTCCGCATAGCTGTTGATTTTTCTATTATAATCGGTTTTATTGGCTCCTGCACCCTTTGTGTCATCGGTTTGAACCTATATAACTGGTGGACACAAAATGCACTGCCTGTAGATAAAACAGTGTGGAATATATTCATGATAGGAGTATTTATGAATGCTGTTTGGTGGACTAGTGTCATATCATATCGAATGACCAATCAGCCCAAACATTTTGCCATAGCCAGTACATCAATGGCGTGTTTCTCTGTACTTGTTTGTTACACTACATCTAAAGTATGGGGATTCAATGGAGCAGCATTGGCTACGACTCTGTTTGAAACAATAATGGCTATATATATACTTCCTGATTCTTGCAAATTATTAAGAATGAAAGTTACAAACCTATTTAAGTTTCAGGACGATTATCATATTCTGTTAGGGAAAATAAAACAACATAACTAAAGTGTACTATAAAGTTGATGAATAATCAGATATATACCATAGAACATGTAAGTTACTAACAGCAAATCTAGAAACATATATTTTGATATCCGTAAGCACTCAAATTAGGGCTCAAAAATGAAATATATATCTTCGCTGCGAACTAAAACTTACGAATTATGCTAAGCAGTGAAGACCTTGAAAGATTCTACTTTCAGTATCAAACCGAGGCGGTGCCTCTCGGAATGTCAGTCCAGACATTCTGTTTACGGAACAATGTTCCATATAACATTTTTCACAAATGGTACAAGGATACCCGCAAAAAAATAGTGGAAGTTCAGGTGGATGGTGTTCCCTCGGGTCCACCATCGGAATCCGTGCCGTCTTCCCCTTCAGGGGAAACCCCGGTAAAGAAGGACAGTCCTTCTCCCCGTGCAGTACACAGACACCGGAAGCCGGGCAAAGTCCCGGGGGCGCTTCCCGTGCGTATATCCGTGGAGCTGACCTTGAGCAATGGCCTGCATATCCTCCAGAAAGATCTGGATTATCCGGGTCTGTACCGTCTGATCCAAAAGCTGGAGGTCCTATGTTGAGTGTGACCGGCATGAACCGCTTCTATTACCTGCGTGGCTTTACAGACATGCGTTGTAAGCATTCCCGTGTGCTGTCCGTCATCCGTGAACAGTTGCACCGTGAGCCTTCAGACGGTGACATTTATATCGTGATGTCTAAAGACCGGCGTATCGTTCGCCTGTTCGCCTATGATAACCGTTCGTATAGTCTTTTCGAGAAAAAGTTTGTTGCGGGCTATCAGTTTATGCGGATAATCAAAGATGACGAAGGTAACGAGGTCGCCTACCGGATAGACTGGAAGGACGTAGTCCTCCTGTTAGAGAGTCCCGTAATTAAATCGTTAAAAATAAGATGATTATGTTCTGTGTTTATATGGTTATATCAAGTTTTTTTTGTATATTTATATCACAAAAAGCAGGATATGGATACGGACGAATTACGACAGTTGATAGTTCAGAAACGCGAGCTTCTGGCGCGGGAGACCTTCTCGCGTCGTGCTTTTAACCGCTGTGAGAATATGTCCGATGAAATGAAAAACCGATATGTGGAATACCTGATCGAACGTCTGGAGAATACGGAACTGGATAACCGCGCGATGAAACTGGTGCTGGAGGATCTGACTAAAGAGTTATCCCGCTCTAACCAAATGCTGGAAAAATTGAATGATCTGCAATCCCTTCTTGAGGAAGAACGCGAATCGCATAAATCCCTGGAACGGGAGAATATAAAACTGAAGGAACAACTCAAATCCGCCCGCAAGAACCGTTTCGGATCGAAGAAACAGTCTGTAAAGAAGGATGCTTCCGGTTCGGATGATGATCCGGTTGACCGTGAGAAGGAGAAAGATGGCTTTGATGGTACGGACGAATCGTTGGATACCCGTTCCGTTGCGGAGTCGGAAACACAGGAATCCCACCCCTCCTCTCCGAATCCGGGGGATCTCTGCAACCGTCCGGAAACCTATCGTACCATGGGCGTGAACGGAACTCCTGTCAGGCACTTGTCGGATCTCTCCAAGGTTCCCGGGCGTATCCTTGACCGCAAGATGGTGAAGACCTTCCGTCTCGACATCTGTCTTGTGGAGGACAGTTCGAGATGGTGCAGTACGTGGAGAAGGGCCGCAAGCCGCGCTGGGGGTATTTCCCCAAGGAAGGACACCCGCAGGCGGTAACTCGGTTTGACGGTACCAAGATAACTCCTGGGTTCCTGCAGGCCATCGCCTATGAGGTATACGTGAAGAACGTGACCTTCGGCCTGCTGCACCAATGGCTTGGGGATATGGGAATGACCGTATCGGAGAACACCTTGCGCAACTGGCTGAAGAAAGGCAGGAAATACCTCGACCGTATGGTGGTGGAACTGAAGAGGATCGCGCTGGAGAAGGATGCCGTGGTCAATTGTGACGAGACCTGGTGCAAGGTCCGTAAATATGACCGTTACAAGAAATGCTACATGTGGGTCCTTGTCAACAAGGCGGAACGTTTGGTGATCTTCTTCTACGAGGACGGTTCGCGTGGCCGTGACGTGCTGACGAACTTTTTAGGTGATGCCGAGTTGAAGGCCCTCATGTCGGACGGTTATAACGCTTATGTCTTTATCGGTGACGAGCTGAAAACCCACAGGTATAAGGATACGGACCATCAGGTCTGTCTGGCGCACGTGAGGGCGAAGTTCGTGAAAGCCCGGATGGAAGGTGGCGACAAGAGGGCGGATGTGTTCCTTGGCAATATAAACCGTCTCTTCCGTTTTGAAAGGGAGTATGACAGGGAGATGATCACCGACGGGGAACGTACCCGACGACGGCAGGGGTTGCCGACCATGGAGGCGATGATAAACCTGCGGGCAAACCTGCTGCAGGAGTTGAAAAGTGAGGAGGAGCAAAAAAGTTGTTATATGCGGGAGGCCCTGAATTATCTTCACAAGTTTTGGAATGAGGCCTTCACTTATATAAAGGACGGCCGTTATCCGATCTCGAACAATCTGGCGGAACGGGCGGTGCGTCCCTTTACCACCAAACGGAAGAACTCCCTGCACTTCGGAAGTGACGAGGGAGCGGAGATTGCCGCCGTATACCATAGCATAATCAGCACGGTGAAGCTGCAAGGCAGGTCCGCATGGGATTATCTTGGTAAATTTTTTACCGGAATTTTTAACGGTTGCAGAGATTTTTTGAGTCTGACACCACAAAATATAGACTTGGCAGTATGCCAATAGTTAAAAAACAATCGAATTTAATAGCAATTTTTTGTGAGGCATCCATTCTGATGCCTTATAAAAAGGGTACCCTCTAAATTGAGTATTAACACACAAGTCATTAACTTCATTATCGTACAATATGGGTGTTTGGTTCTATTTATATCTTATAATTAATATAATAATATTAATTTATTATTACAAGAAGAAACTTGGCATTTTCCAAGCTCCTTTCTTGATGGCCTATACTAGCATATTTGTTTTACTTCCTCAACTATCCTCTATATATATTTCTCCTTTTTACGAGAAATATCTTATCCGAGATTTGGGAATAATAATGGCCACATGTAACCTTACTTTTATTTTAGGATTTGAAATTGCAAAAAAGCAAAAAATTACATCTAGTTTCTTTTCAAGCATAAATTATAGAAAGTCTAAATATATATTATTTATTTTCACTATACTTGGTTTGTATTCAATGACCCTATGGAATGACACTTTTCAAGGTAGTGATAATGTAATACAAGCAAATCTAAAGAATTTTTCTCAATATGCATTTTGTGCTATTGTTACTTTCATCTTTCGCAAAAATAAAAGCAAATATCTATATCTACTCATTATCTGCACTTTAGTTCCTCTTATTTACTTTGCATTCTTCATAAAAGGTTCACGAGGAGAAAGCCTGTTTCTTCTCATTACCATTTCTTTTATCCTTAGTATGAAATATCCTCAAAAACACAAACTTATTTCTAAATCTATATTTACAATACTAATAATTGGAGCAATGCTAAATGCTAGTATAACAGTCATAAGACATATCTTAGTAGGAAATTCCAACAATGAAAATAATTCCACCCAAGAATTAGTTTTATGGGAAGCATTCAAAACTTCTTTTATACAAAAAGACATCACAGTCGGAATGGATTTAGGAAATGCAGCAAAGGGAATAAGGTATCTAAAAGAAACAGGACAAATGGATTATGGTACAAGTATATGGGATACTTTTATACAAAACTATATTCCCCGAAGATTAGTAGGGGAAGAAGCTAAAGAGAATTTAAAGTTAAACATAGTAAATGATAAATCTACAATTCAAAAATTAACATACAACATTACAACCATGACAGGGTATTATTCAGCCTTCAAATGTTTCTCCTATTTAGGGTTCTTCCTATTTGGAATTATCGGATATTTATATGGATATTTTTGGCGAAGAATATGTAAGTCTCAAATATGTCTATTCATTTATCTGTCAATTATAGCTACCATACCACTAATTTTTACTCATGGAGTAGACTATTTATATACACGATTAATTTTTATTTTCCTTATTATTTATCCACTAAGCTACTATTCTATTGAACGTAAAAAAATAAAAGCAAGTACCAAATTCATTGTTTAATCTTTTTATATTATGGCAAAAAATATAATAGTATCACAGATTGGCGCTAGGCACCGATATACAATCCCTAAAACCTTCTACGAAAATAATATACTGAAGGCCTTATTCACTGATTCATATAGATATACTTTTTTAGGCAAACTATCCTACTTATTCATAAGACTAGGTATCAAAAAAACAATTTTTAAGCGTTTATGTTTAAGACTCCCTCAAATACCCCAGTCATATATCAAAGCATCAGACAAACCAACCTTAAAACTATTATTTAAAAAAAATGTAAATACTGAATTACTAAATGAAATTTTATATTTCACATTAGATCATTTTTTTTGCAAACACAAAAAAATCATAAATGAAGCCGATTGCATTTATAATATGTATTATGAAAATTTAGGGTTTATCAAATACGCTAAAAAACAAGGCAAAACTGTTGTTGTAGACATATACGAAAATCCTATTTCTTTCAATTTCCTATTAAATGAAGTAAACAAATATCCAGAATACTCTTGCATACGTGGAATAAAGAAACAATATGAGGATCGTATTGCCATAAGAGAAAAATATGTAAGCCAAATGTTACAAACTGCCGATTATTATACAGTTCCATCAAAATACGTATTAAAGGCAATGATGGCATATCCCGAATTTAATCCTAAAAAAGCATTCTTATTACCCTATCCTACCAGTATCCAAGAAACAAATTATAATTATCGTCCTATAAAACATAAAATTATTTGGGTTGGTAATGATCCTGTAAGGAAAGGATTAATATATTGTGCAAAAGCAGCGACAATATTAAAACAAAAATATACAGATTTAGATTTTAGAATTATAGGTTCTATTGATAATAAATACAAAGACATAGCAGTTTTCAAAGATTTAAATTTTATAGGTACTCTTACAAGTTCTGAATTAAAAGAAGAATATAGAACAGCGGAAGCCTATGTATTTCCTACACTTTCAGAAGGTTTTGCAGGAACTGTTATTGAAGCTGCAAGTTGTGGTTGCCCCATTATTACAACAGAATGCGCCGGAACTGACTTAGAAGCTTTCCCTGCTATATACATACCAATACAAAATGTTAATGCTATTGTAGATAGTGTTACCTCTATTTTAGAGAACAGCAAATATAGAGACCAACTTTCACTAAAAACTTTTCAATATTCTCAAGCATTAACACCTGAAACATATGAGAAACGCTTAATTTCTATTTTTAAATCTATCTAAATATTTCTATGCCAACATTATGTTCTTATAAAGAATGTACAGGATGTGCAACTTGTTTTGCTGTATGTCCACAGCATGCAATCACAATGGAAAAAGATATATATGGATTTTTATATCCTAAAATAGATCATAATAAGTGTATTGAATGCAATTTGTGTGAAAAAAAATGTCCTTTGCTACATAAACAAGAATACAAAATTCCCGAAAAAATAATAGCTTGCTATTGGAAAGATGAAAAAAAACGAATAGAAAGCACTTCTGGTGGAATAGGTACTTTATTAGCTCAAGAATTCATTAAAAACAATGGTATAATTTACGGATGCGCTTTTACTCCTCCTTTCAACATCTGCCACATTAGATGTACAACTATTGAAAATATTCTTCGTTTAAGAGGGTCTAAATATGTTCAAAGCGAAATTCATGAAACATATACCAAAATAGATGAAGATTTAAAAACTCAAAAGAATGTACTTTTTATTGGCACTCCTTGCCAAATAGCTGGCATAAAAGCACGTTTTTCCAAACATCCTAATTTATTTACTGTAGAGTTAATATGCCATGGAGTTCCTTCATGCAAATTTTTAAAGGAAAGTATTCCTTCAAATATCCTCAAAAAACGTATCAAACAAATTAATTTTCGCAGCAATTCACAATACAATTTCTCACTAATAGAAGATAATCAAATATTACCTAGCTATCAGCGTCCTCTTAGTAATGATCTCTATATGAAGGGTTTTTTTAACGGAATTACGTACCGACCTTCTTGTCTTTCTTGCCATTTTGCAAGAAAAGAAAGGAATGCAGATATGACCATCGGAGATTTTTGGGGATTAAAATCAACTAAAATTACAGATATAAATAAAGGGGTGTCATTGGTATTAATCAATACAAATGCAGGTAATACACTTTTTAATTTATGTTCTGATTCTCTATATTCGGAAGAACGCCCTTATAAAGAAGCACTTGATGCTAATGAGCCACTAAATCATCCTATCAAAAAAAGCATAAGATACAATGTATTTAGAACATTATATCCACATTTTGGATACAAATATTCTTTATTTTTTGCTTTACCTGATAAAATATTAGCAATGAAAATCAAATATTATCTCAAACATAACAAATAATGAAAATCAAAACAATTACTTGTCATAATGTCTATAATTTCGGAGCTTCATTACAAGCATATGCCTTAATGACATATCTTACATCTCAAGGACACCAAGTAGAAATTATAGATTATATGCCTGATTACATCAGAAAAAACCTTAGTCTTTGGGCAATCGGTCCAAAATGGAATCGCAATATATTTATAAAATGTGCTTTTTATTGTTATGTCATTCCCATAAGAATCATGCAATCAAAAAGTCGCAAAAAATTTGACAAATACACACGTAAATATTTACATTTAACACAACGATATAATTCCTTTCAAGAACTTCTAAACAATCCACCAGAAGCTGACATATATTTTTGTGGTAGTGACCAAATTTGGAATACACAAATAAAAAATGGATTAGATCCAGCTTTTTATTGCGATTTTGCTCCCATGAAAGCAACACGTGCATCATACGCAGCCAGTTTTTCTATTTCTCAAATTCCTAAAGAACATGAATCATTTGTCAAATCACAAATTAATAAGTTGAACTATATTTCAGTAAGAGAAAACAGTGGATTAAAAATATTATATAATTTAGGTATCAAGAAAGGGGTACATGTCGTTGATCCTGTTTTTCTCCTATCATCAAATCAATGGATGCAACTTGCTACTTTACCTATTTATAACAACTATATTTTGGTTTATGACCAAGAAAACAATGCAACAATAAAAAAAATAGCATTATATCTTTCTAAAAAAAGTGGGAAAAAAATTGTTGCTTTTAAAGACTTATACCCTAGAACTTATGCTGATTACCAAGAAAGATACGCAGGTCCTACAGAATTTATCGGGCTCATAGCTAAAGCAGACATAGTAATAACAAACTCTTTCCACTGCTCAGCATTTTCAATAATTATGAACCGACAATTCTATGTAGTACCTAGAACACATCAAAAAGTAAACTCAAGAATGGAAAACTTATTATCCTCATTAGAGATAAGAAATAGATTTATAACAAGTATAGAAGACATCAATAATGCCACTGAAATAAACTACAATAAAGTTACACCACTTATTGAATCTATAAAAGAACAATCGTATAAATATATAAGTAACGTTTTAGCTTCACAATCTAATTCATAAATGAACATTTTAATTTGTACATATTCTATAACCCGGACAGCTGGAGGGGTATTTGATGCTGTAAAAGATTTATTTACAAACAAAACTTTTCATAAGCACAACTTAAAAATAATATCTTTTTCAGACAAACACATTGATGAAGATATTTCATCATGGAAAAATATTCCCATACAATTATTTAAAGCTGGTCCTTTGCTATATTCACGTCAAATGAAACGTTATATGATAGCAACCAATGCTGATATCTTGCATATGGAAGCACTTTGGCGTTATCCACATATATTAATGGGAATATGGAGTAAATATCATACCGCCCCTATAATTTGCTCTCCTCATGGAATGCTAGACCCTTATATTATATCTACCCAAGGAAAAATTAAAAGGATCATTTCTCATCTATTTTTCCAAAAGGGTCTAGAATCAGTCAATTGTTATCATGCTTTATGCCAAAAAGAATTGGAAGATATTCGTGCTTATGGTTTAAAACAACCCATAGCTATTATACCTAATGGAATAAATCTTCCTAAAACCACAAAGAAATACGTAAAGCCAGATTCAAATTATCATTTACTATATTTAGGAAGATTGCATCCTAAAAAAGGAATCGATATTTTACTACAAGCAATAGCCACCTTAAAAAAAGAAAATCCTAATATCTTTAACAATTGGATCATTGATATAGTAGGTTGGGATCATGAAAATTGCCAAACAAAACTGGAGCATATAGTTCATTCCAACAATTTAAAAGAGATTGTAACATTCCATGGAGGATTATTTGGAGAAGATAAAATAAAGATGTACGCAAACGCAGATGCTTACATCTTGCCTTCACATGGAGAAGGGCTTCCTATGACTATACTTGAAGCATGGTCATGGAAACTTCCTGTAGTAATGACTCCACAATGCAATATACCTGAAGGTTTTGAAGCAAATGCAGCCATCAGAATAGAAGATAATGTATCATCTATTAAACAAGGGCTTCAAACTCTTTTTAATATGAGTGACGAAGAACGTATTAGCATGGGAAATAGAGGATATAAATTAGTAAGTGAAAACTTTACATGGGATGCATCAGCTCAAAAAATGATAATGCTATATAAATGGTTAACTAATCAAGGAGAAAAACCCGATTTTGTATATGAATAGTAAAACAGAGCTGAATATAGCAGAAAACCGTAACCACCTAAACTACTCCAAATGGATCTACGTAAAACGTATACTGTGGACATTCGGAAAATTCTTTTTCCGTAATTCTCCCCGTA
>OGKW01001823.1_pt1 | contig 11537 bp, 7 predicted proteins | sample 1572601 | NCBI WGS metagenome assembly OGKW01 (sample SAMEA2581875, study PRJEB24529) | metagenome | biome: Human gut stool | place: China | collected 2011
CCCAGCCCGAGTACGTACATCAGTTTGGTCACGGCTGCCTCGGTGGTCATGTCGTAGCCGCACAGGACGCCGGTTTTTTGCAGTTTAAGCCCCGTTTCGTACAACTCCATCGAGACGCGGCCCCCGCCGCACTGCGTGATGTTGAGGAGGATGATTCCGCGTGCGACGGCCTCTTCGATGACGCGGATGAACCATTCGGAGGTGGGGGCGTTGCCCGCGCCGAAGGTTTCGAGCACCACGCCCCGCAGCCCCGGAGCCGAGAACATGGCCCGCAGGATCTCCTCGCCCATTCCCGGGAAGAGTTTGATCAGCTCGATGCCTCCGGAGAGCTTCGTGGCGATGCGCAGTTCCGCCGGCGACTCTTCGGGTTGCAGGATCGCCGGGAGGTTGTAGGCGATGTTGACGCCGACTTCGGCCAGCGGCGGGTAGTTGTAGGAACGGAAGGCGCTCAGGGCTTCGGCGCTGCGTTTGGTGGTGCGGTTGGCGCGGAAAAGCCGGTTCTGGAAATAGAGCGACACTTCGGGGACCTCGGGCCGGTCGCCGATGCGCGCTCCGGCGATTTCGATGGCCGTGATGAGGTTCTCGCGCCCGTCGGTGCGCAGCACGCCGATCGGAATCTGGCTTCCGGTGAAGACCACGGGTTTGGCGAGATTTTCGAGCATGAAGCTCAAGGCCGATGCCGTATAGGACATGGTGTCGGTTCCGTGCAGCACGACGAATCCGTCGTAGCGGGCGTAGTTGTCGCGGATCAGGCGGGCCAGGGCCACCCAGTTCGCCGGCTCGACGTTCGACGAGTCGATCACGGGCGACACCGTGTGTACGTCGATGTCGACGTTGAGGCGTTTCAGCGAGGGGAATTCGTCGTAGATGCCGCTGAAATCGAAGGGGACCAGCGCCCCGGTGGCGGCATCGGTCTTCATGCCGATGGTCCCGCCCGTGTAGATGATCAGAATGGAGGATCGCATAGCGTTTTTATTTCTCTAATGTTTCGATCAGAAAGCTCACGGGGCGAAACCCGTCGTTGCAGGAGATCATCGCCGAGGCGGGATTCTTCATCCAGCCGTCGTAGATGTTCGTGCCGCCGTGTGCCAGCGTCATGACGAACGGCGAAAGCGTCTGCCAGGCGCTGTCGCACAATCCGTCGGGTTTCCGCCAGCCGTCGGTCGTGAAAACCTGCCCTTCGTACAGGTCGCAGGCATGTTCGATGGGATTTTCGTACTGCTCCATCAGATCCCTGTGGCAGGTCTTGCGCAAGACCGTGATCTTTATTTTTTTCATGTTCGGTGTCGTGTTATGCTCTTTCGGGCCGGGAAAGGCCGTTGTCTGACGAGGGGGATGCGTGGTCGGAAGATTCGTTCTTCGGAACTTCGGTCGCGTTTTCAGGCGGCAGCTCGCGGTGGTCCGCTCGAAACGCAGTTGCGGGCAGGCCTCCGCAGGGCGGAGCTGCGGCCTGCCGATTCGCCTCGGGCGCATCGAAAATCTTCCGGCCATGACTGGGGGCGGGCCGGTTTTGCGGCCGTCCGAACATCCTTTCGGCATTGGCCGTCGTCGCTTCCGCGACCTCTTCCGGGGTCAGTCCCTTGATTTGGGCGACTTTTTCGCAGACGTAATGCACCCAGGCCGATTCGTTGCGCTCGCCCCGGTGAGGCGCGGGCGTCAGATAGGGACAGTCGGTTTCGAGCACGAGGTCCCGCAGCTCCATTTCGCCCGCGACCTCGGCCAGCCTGCTCTTTTTAAAGGTCACTACGCCGCCGATTCCGAAAACGAAATCGCCGCATTCCTTCAGTTTGCGATAGGTTTCGATTCCGTCGGAATAGGCGTGGAAAACGCCCCAGACGCCCCGGCCGCGGTATTCGCGCATGATGGCGACGGTTTCGGGCCAGGCGTCGCGCGTATGCACGGCGATCGGCAGTCCGTATTGCAGCGAAAGGTCGATCTGGCGGCGGAAGGCTTCTGCCTGCTCTTCCCGGAAGTCGCGGCTCCAGTAGAGGTCCAGCCCGATTTCGCCCACGGCGCAGAACCCCGCGATTCCCTCGGGCGGCGTCCGGAGGTAACTTTCGACCAGAGCGAGTTCGTCGCGCCAGCGGGGATTGTCGTTCACCGACGTGGGGTGCAGGCCCATCATCGGGATGCACCGCTGCGGGTGGCGGCGGCAAAGCCCGAACAGCCGTTCGTGGCTTTCGGAGTCGATGGCCGGGAGCAGCAGCTGCCCGACCCCTTCGGCCGCGGCGCGCGCCAAAGCCTCTTCGCGGTCGCGGTCGAACGCTTCGTCGTAAAGGTGTGAATGCGTATCTGTCAGTTTCATAGCCTCATATATCGGTTTCCGGGCAGCTGGCGCACGGCTCCTGCCAGCTCCAGACCCACGAGCAGCGTCGCCAGCTCGCCGGGATTCAGCCCCGTCAGCTCGCCGAGCGCCTCGACCGAAAGGGGGTCGTCCGTGCGGAAACAGCCCAGCAATCCCGCTTCGTCGGGTGTCAGTTCCGGTGTCGGGGGTTTTGCGCGCAGCGTTGCGGGATTCTCCCCGAGGTCCCACATCAGTTCGCGGATCACGTCGTCGGCTGTCAGCACCAACTGCGCTTTGCGGTTGCGGATCAGGTGGTTCGTCCCGGCCGACGCCCGATCGGTGATGCGTCCCGGCACGGCCATCACCGTGCGGTCGTAGGAGTCGGCGCAGTGGGCCGTGAAAAGCGAACCGCCGCTGTCGGGCGACTCGACGACGATACACCCCGCGCTCAAACCTGCGATGATGCGGTTCCGCGCCAGGTAGAAGTTGCCGTTCTGTTTCGATTGCGAATGCAGTTCCGTGACCAGCGCACCCCCGCGGGCGAGTATGTCGCGCGCCACGTCCGTATGCTGAGCGGGCGTCACCCCGGGCAGGGGGTTGGCCACCACGGCGACGGTCGGTACGCCTGCTGCAAGCGCAGCGCGATGCGCCGCAACGTCGATGCCGAACGCCAGCCCGCTGACGACCGAAAGCCCCGGAACGCGCTCTGCGAGTCCTCCGACCAGCCGGTTGCAGGCTGTCTGTCCGTAAGGGGTCGCCTCGCGTGTCCCGACGATGGAGATACAACGTGCCGAGAGGGCTTCGACGCAGCCCTTTATGTATATTACGTGGGGATAATCGGGGATTTCGCGCAGCAGCGCCGGGTATTCCGGGTCGGTGGAGGCGACGGCCGCAATGTCGTTGCGGCGACAGTGGGCGAGTTCCTTTTCGGCGGCCGGAAATCCCTTCCGGCGGACGATCTGCTGCGCCGTGTCGGGACGCAGGCCGGCTTTGGCGACGAGTTCATCGGCGGTGGCGGCGAAAATGCTCCGCGCATCGCCGAACAGCTCCAGCAGATGCACGGCTCCTTTTATACCGATGCCCGGAGTCATCTGAAGGGCAATATCTTCGATGGTCATAGCCGCGAATGAAAAATCGTTTTTGCAGATGATAAAGGTAGCGGTTTTTGGGAAATAACGGGAATTTATTCGGGAAATAATGCAAAGTTGGGCAGAAGTTTTGCAAAAATCAGAATTGTTCGTATATTTGCACTCCCGATGCGCTTGGAAATTAGTTCCGAACGCTCCCCGGGCCGGAGAGGGGCCTTTTTTTGGTTTGAGTTCCGGTTGTGTGAAAGGGAGTGGAGAGGGCTGATAGGGTTAGGTTGGTGTAGAGAGGGCGCAGCGGGAAAGATGATGGTCTGATGGCCGAGTGGCTAGGCAAAGGTCTGCAAAACCTTGTACAGCGGTTCGAATCCGCTTCAGACCTCACAGAAACCGCGCTGCAGATAGCTGCAGCGCGGTTTTCGTTTTGTTTTGTACGGCATTTGTACAGCAGCGGGCCGGTTTGCCGTTTGGCTCAACTGTTCTCCGACCACATTTCGCACTGCTCCATGATGGTGTTCAGTGCGTCCTCCTGCCCCTCGGGCGGGTATTTGTACTTCTTGAGCAGTCGTTTGACCAGCCGGCGCATCCCGGCCCGGGCGCTCTCCTTCAGATTCCAGTCGATTGTCTTGTTTTTGCGCAGGGCATCGGTCAGTTCGTGTGTGATGGCCAGCAACTGGTCGTTCGTGTAGAAGTCCCGCACGGCTTCGGGCTTGGTCAGCGCATCGTAGAAGGCCAGCTCCTCGGTCGTGAGGTGCAGCGCCTGGCCCGCCTTCTCTCCGTCTATGATCTCGCGGGCCGTCTTCAACAGCTCCTCGATTACCTCTTCGTTGGTCAGCATTCCCTTCAGGTAGTTGCTCATCGCCTGGGTAAGAATCTCCGAGAACTTCGCGGCCCGCACCGTGTTGGTCCGGCGGTAGAGCTGCACTTGCTCGGCAATCAACTTGCGCAGCAGCTCCACGGCCAGATTCTTCTCCTTCATGCGGCCGATCTCCTCGAGGAACTTCGGGTCGAACAGCGAAAACTCCTTCTGCACGTCCGAGAAGAGGTTGATGACTCCTTTGCTCTGAATGCTCTGCCGGAGCAGCTCGTTGATGCGCTCGTTGATTTCGCGGAACGAGATCTTGCCCTTGCCCTCGACGCGCGTCAACAAGGTGCGCACGGCCTCGAAATAGGCCGCTTCGAGCCGCTCTTCGCGGTCGGGCATACTCTGACACAACGACAGCGCCTGCCGCAGCAGCAACGCCTCGCGGATGTAATCCTCCTTGACCTTCGCCCGCTCCGGAGCCTGCAGGAAGTCGGCGCCGCCGCTGATGGCCCGGGCACGCTCGAGGTCCGAATCGCCCCGAAATCCTGCGTAATCGTAACCGTGCAGCAGGTCGCGGCACACCTCCAGCTTCTTCCGGAACTCCGGATAGGCCGTCTTGGCGATGTCGGGGTCGCCGTAGTTGCGGCGGTCGCGCAGCGTGTAGTCGTTCATCGCCTGCCTGAGGGCCGAGGCGATGCCGACGTAATCGACCACCAGACCGCCCTGCTTGTCGCCGAAGACGCGGTTCACGCGCGCAATGGCCTGCATGAGGTTGTGACCTGCCATCGGCTTGTAGACATACATCGTCGCCAGCGAGGGGACGTCGAACCCCGTCAGCCACATGTCCACCACGATAACAATCTTCAGCGGCCCGGCATTGTCCTTGAACCGCCGCTCCAGCTCCTTCTTGTGGGCGTCGTTGCCGATCACGGCCCGCCACTCCTCGGGGTCCTTGTTGCTCGAAGTCATCACCACGGCCAGCTTCTCGCTCCATTCGGGGCGCATCTCCAATATCCGATGGTAAATCTTCATCGCAATCGGCCGCGAGTAGGCCACGATCATCGCCTTGCCGGTCTGTTCCCACTGGCGGAACTCCTCGTAGTGCTTCACGATGTCCTCGCACAGCGACGCCACCGTCGCATCGGCCCCCAGAATCGAGTCGATGCGCCCCAACTCGCGCTTGCTCTTCTCGATGGCGTACTCCTCGGCCTCCTCGGCCATCGCGTCGTACTCGGCATCAATGCGGCGCAGCGTCTCCTCGTCGAGGTGGAGGTTGACGACGCGGCTCTCGTAGAAGACCGGGCGCGTGGCACCGTCCTCGACGGCCTGCGTCATGTCGTAGACGTCGATGTAGTCGCCGAAGACCTCGCGCGTCGAGCGGTCCTTCTGCGCAATCGGGGTCCCCGTGAAGCCGATGTAGGTGGCATTCGGCAGGGCGTTGCGCACCAGCCGCGCCGCCCCTGTACGCACACGCCCCGTGCGCGCGTCGATGTGCTCCTCCAGCCCGTACTGGCTGCGGTGCGCCTCGTCGACCATCACCACGATGTTGCGGCGCTCCGACAGCGGCCCGTCGCCCTCCTCGAACTTCTGCATTGTCGAGAAGAAGATGCCGTTTGCCTCGCGCCCGGCCAGCAGTTCGCGCAGATGGGCGCGGCTCGACGCCTGCACGGGCACCTGCCGCAGGAAGTCGCTGCACTGCGCAAACTGACCGTACAGCTGCCCGTCGAGGTCGTTGCGGTCGGTTAGCACGACAATCGTCGGCGAGGCCATCGCCCGCTGCAACCGCTTGGCGAAGAAGACCATCGACAGCGACTTGCCGCTTCCCTGCGTGTGCCAGAAGACACCGCCGCGACCATCCGTTTCGGCGGCGCGGAGCGTCGAATCGACGGCCTTGCGCACGGCGTAGAACTGGTGGTAGGCGCTCAATATCTTGACCTCCTTCCCGTCCTTCTCCGAGCAGCAGATGAAGCCGCCGAGCAGCTCGATGAAGCGGCTCTTCTCGAACATCCCGCGGAAGAGGACGTCGAAATTGGCGAAGCGCGCGTCCTCCAGCTTGCCGTCCACGGTCTTCCACTCCATGAATCGGTCCTCACCCGCCGTGATGGTCCCGGCCTTGGTCGTAGCCAGGTCGCTCATCACGCAGAAGGCGTTGTAGACGAACAGCGAGGGGATCTCCTGCATGTAGTTGCGCAGCTGGGCGTAGGCCTCGGAGACGTCAGTCGCCTCGCGCGAGGGGGATTTCAGCTCGACGACCACCAGTGGCAAGCCGTTGACAAACACCACGATGTCGGCCCTTCGCACCGAACGCTCCTCGACCGTCCACTGGTTCGCGACCGTGAACCGGTTGCGCATCGGGAGGTCGTAATCCCCCAGCCGCACCAGAGCCGAGCGCTGCTCTTTGCCGTCGAAGTAGTTGACCGCCACGCCGTTCTGGAGCATGTCGGTGAACCGGGCGTTTTTGCGGGCGAGCGAACCGCTTTCGATGTTTCGGATGCGGGCGATGGCCTCGTCGATGGCGGCGCGGGGGAGCGAGGGGTTTATGCGGACGAGTGCATCTTCGAGAATCTCCATGCAGAGGGGCTCGGCGAAGTCCCTCACGACATCGGGGCCGTAGAGGTACTCGTAACCGAGCAGGTCTCGGAAGATTTCGAGGATGGCGTTTTCGAAATGGGCTTCGGTGAAGGGCATGGTTTTCGGGGTGTTATTCAAGGTTTATTTCTCCGGCCATCAATTTGGGCAGCAGGGTGTCGCGCAGGGCGGAAAGTTTTCTATTTTCAATTCTATGGGTAATCATAGAATCAAAAAGAGGTGTGAAAATTTTGTCTAAATATTCCAGTATCGATTTTTCGGGTACTTTTACCTCGGAAGATTCCAAATCGCATCGTTTGATATGTCCCATTGTAACGGCCTTGTCTTTTGCTATGCGAATAAATTTATCCAAATGATGTTTTGTCCAATAGAATATAAACCATTTGGGGTAGTTGTCCGATGTAACTTTGAATAGGTGTTGGTTGAGTCCGCACTTGCCGCCACACCAGACATCCACAAGTAAAGTTCCCGACCAAGAAAAAATAACATCCCCATCGTTGATTACATACTCTGGTTTTATGGATGTTGAGCACCTGTCGCTTGATGCATCGCACAGCCCTTGGCCCAATTCCTTTATTTTCAAAACAGGCAGGCTGTTTTGAATGGATTCGGGTGGAAACTTTTGCATGGCCAAACCATTCAGATATTGTGCAATATCCGTTAAACTTTTGGTTTGGTAGTTGCCCAATTGGTTGTCGTTATCCACAAACCACGACCGGAAGAGGGCCTGCGCCTGCGCCTCCAAATTCGCATTGATCCGCCGATTCAATTCGATTTTATCATCCAACGACCCCAAAATCCCCGCAATCCGTCGCTGCTCATCAAGCGGCGGCAGGGTTACGGGCCATTGCATAATTTGTTTCTTATCACCGCGGGGCATCTTGCAGCCTTTGGCCCCGGACATGACATAGTCAAAAAATGCCTGCTGGCTTAACAGATAATAGAGATATTTGCTGTCGACATTTTCTTTTGCTCTAATACACAATACGTCAGCAGAGCATCCTCCGTTACGGTCTGCTCTCCATATTTTTTGAAAATAAGGTCTGATATTGGAGATTAGGATATCGCCAACTTTATATTCTATAACCGTTCCAGATGGCACATTTGCCGCCTCGCATACACCCCCTTTATTCGGTAGCATATTCTCGGTGGAGATGTAATTCCTAATTTCTGAAGTCCGGATATTGACAATATCGCAAATATTTATTAATTTCATTTGTATTCTTCTATAATTCTCTGTATTACAGACTTTTGTAATGTTTGCTGGAGCGTATTAGACATATTGGCCAGTTTTATGTAACGATTGAATTGGAATAAGCCCAGATCTACAAGTAGTTTAGCTACTAACTCGTCAATAAATGAGGACGTTACTACGTCGATGTTGGAGAAATCAAGAATTGCAGTTTGTTTGTTCGTTTTCATGAGATTTATTATCTCATTTTTCAAACGCTGTGCGGATTCACGGGTTCCAGTCCCTTCGGCTAATTCTGATATTTTGAAAACAAGTTCACCCGCATCATTCTCAAGATTCTCTGCATATAGATTGGTGAAATCAAACACTTTCCCGTTGAAAGTTAAAACCTTTTTGATTGAAATATCTTGTGAATAGTCTAATTGAAAATCTATGGTGGTGCTCCATCTTTCATTTGAAGGATAAATGTGTACATCTTTAGTTATAGAGGGGGTACCGTCAATATATTGATATGCGTCTCTTCCTGATGTAATAACTAATCGCCCATTGCCTTCTCGAATAAGAGAGAATAGTCCATACATTCCATTCCCTTGTCCTACTTTTTTATCTCTGGTAACACCTTCTTTAATACATAGGGTTAATGCATCTGCATTATTCCTTGGAGAGTTAATAGAACCTTTTAATGAATTATAAATACCTATACCGGTATCGTAAATTGTAAATGCAACATGCTTTGTAGATTTATGAATCTGTCCCATAATAAATCCGCATGATGCTTGGGAATGATTGAGGACATTGTCCATTATTTCATTAATGGACCACTCAATGCCTTCTAAGACTCCATCTGCAAATATGTCATTTCTTCGGAGCTCGTTAATTAAGGCAGTTTGTATTTCATATATATCTTTTGATGTTTGAAATTTCCAGATTTTTCCTAAAGCTCTTTGTAAGGCATCTTGGCGGTCGGGTAATTCATAGGGTGATAAAATGGCTTGTAAATTCTCGTTATATGATTTTCCTTCTATTACGAGATTATTTTCTTTTCGAAAAAAATCTATTAATCCTGCAATTGGAACTGCCGCATTTGGGAATATGCCTTGTATATCCTTAAATTGAACTACAAATTCTTCATATCCGGCATTTTTATATCCCTTATGTAGTGCTCTTATAAAGCTATTGACGCAATTGTAATTTTGCAAAGAGTGGATTGTTATAACATTACCTTCTCTGGTTGCTAATGGAGAATTAAATCGATTCATTGTGTTGTTATTTTTTATATTTTATACCCGATACTTTCCAACTGCCGGCGGATCTCCGCCTCCAGATCGTGCGACCGTGAGAACAAACCCGAAAGCTCGCCCGTCAACCGCTCCATCTTCGCCGCGAAGGGTTCCGAATCCTCCGCCTGCACCGCGATACCCACATAACGCCCCGGCGTCAGAATAAACTCCTGCGCCGCAATCTCCTCGGTCGTCGCCACGGCGCAGAAGCCCTGCTCCGCCTCCAGATGCCCCTCGGCATAGGCCCGGTAGGTGTCGGCGATGCGCTGGATATCGCCCCGCTTTGTCGGCTCCTCCGACTCGCAGTCGGTCAGCTCGCGCAGCTTGCGCGTGACCATCGTCCCGAGGTTGCGCGCGTCGATGAAGAGCGTATGCCCCGGCTGCGTCTTGGCCTTGTTGAAGAACCAGATCGAGACGGGAATCTGCGTCGTATAAAAGAGTTGCGGAGGCATGGCCACGATGCAGTCCACGAGGTCGGCCTCGACCAATCGCCGCCGGATGTCGCCCTCGCCGCCGCTCTGGCTCGAGAGCGAGCCGTTGGCCAGCACGACGCCCGCACGCCCCGTCGGGGCCAGATGGTGGATGATGTGCTGGATCCACGCGAAGTTGGCGTTGCCGTTCGGCGGGGTTCCGTACTTCCAGCGCACGTCGTCGGCGAGTTTGTCAGCGCCCCAGTCGCTGAGGTTGAAGGGCGGATTGGCCAGCACGAAGTCGGCCTTGAGCGTCGGGTGGCAGTCGTGGAAGAAGGTGTCGGCGTTGTACTGCCCCAGGTCGGCCTCGATGCCCCGGATGGCGAGGTTCATCTGTGCCATCTTCCATGTAGTAGGGTTCGAATCCTGGCCGTAGACCGAGATGTTGTTGATGTTGCCGGCGTGGCTCTCGATGAAGCGCGCCGACTGCACGAACATCCCGCCCGAACCGCAGCAGGGATCGTAGACCCGCCCCCGGAAGGGTTGCAGCACCTGCACAAGGGTCTTGACGACACAGGCCGGGGTGTAGAATTCGCCGGCCAGCTTGCCCTCGGCCTCGGCGAAGCGTGAGAGGCAGTATTCGTAGGTGCGGCCGAGGATGTCCTTCGAGTCGCCGTGCTGGTGCATGCGGATGTTGGTGAAGAGGTCGACGACCTCGCCCAGACGCCGTTTGTCGAGCTCGGGCCGTGCGAAATTCTTTGGCAGGATATCCTTCAGGCGCCGGTTTTCGCGCTCGATGGCCCGCATGGCGTTGTCGATGGCGGTGCCGATTTCGGGGGTGTGGGCCTGCGCGGCGATGGTCTCCCAGCGCGCCTCGGCGGGGACGTAGAAGATGTTCTCGGCGGTGTATTCGTCCTTGTCCTCCTCGAAGCCCTCGCCCTCGTCGACGAGCTGGCGGTATTTGGTCTCGAACTTGTCGGAAATGTATTTCAGGAAGATCAGACCCAGCACGACGGACTTGTATTCCGACGCGTCGATATTGCCGCGCATCTTGTCCGCTGCGCGCCAGATCTCCTTCTCGAAGCCGATATCGGCCGTATTCATGGTTGCCATAGGTAATTGGAAAAGAATATTTCAAGTAAAGATAGCGGTTTTTCGGGAAAGTCCGTGCAATTTTTCATACAAAAACGACGCGGCGGCGGGGTGTTACCGTTTGATGGTATGTCGTCGGATGACGGGACGTTCGGGGCGGACGGGGTAGCCCAGGCGGGTCATGAGTTCCACATACCGTTGGCGGAACCAGGCGTGTGCGGGCTGGCGGTCGATGAGCAGCTGTTTGGTGGGCGTACCAGGCGGATTTCGGTATTCGAGACGTCGAAGCGGCGCGAATACTCCCGCGTATAGAGTTCGCCCGAGACGTAGAGGGGTTTCATGGCGATGATCTCGCGGGCGCCCGACTCCGGGATTCCCATGTCGCGGCAGTATTCGCCCCAGCGGATGAGCGTCTGCGTGTCGGGCAGCCACTGTTCGATGCGGTCGAGCTTCGCCTGCAGCTGCTGTTCGGCCTGCTCGTGTCGGGCCTTCTCTTCGCGGTTGGCGCGGTTCAGTGTCCCGATCTGTTCGTGCAGAGCGGTGTTCTCCGCGTTGAGGCGGTCGATCTCCTGCTGCTGCCGCTTGACGCGGGAGGTGCCGATCATCGCCCCGATTCCCTCGACGATGTTCGACCCGACCTCCGCCGCGGCGCTTTTCAATCGGGCACCCTTCAGCTCGCCCTTCACACTCTTCAGCTCGGCCTCGGTGCGGTTCAGTTCGGCGCTCTTCTGCGCCTGGAGCGTGGCGGTCTGTTCGTATTCGGTGCGCACCTGCCGCTCCTGTTGTTTGAGCAGTTCGAC
>OGKW01001833.1_pt1 | contig 11496 bp, 9 predicted proteins | sample 1572601 | NCBI WGS metagenome assembly OGKW01 (sample SAMEA2581875, study PRJEB24529) | metagenome | biome: Human gut stool | place: China | collected 2011
GAATATTGGGTAGGATTGTGGGAGTGCGTAGCACGGAGCAATCCGCAGGCATCAACGAGAGAACCGTCTGCGAAACAGACAGCAGAGTGCGAAGCACGGCTATTTGTGCCGCAAGCGTCACAAAGTAGCCCTTATCGCAGAATCCAAATTAGAAATTTGATTCGCGATTCCTTCGACGAAAGGAATCGTCTGCGGAATGGAGATTAGTATGGCAACAACAGAAGAATTACTTCAGACGATTTTACAGAGCCTGGAGAAAGTGGAATATATCAAATCAGAAGACATTCCGAATATTGATCTGTATATGGATCAGGTACTGACTTTTATGGATCGAAAGCTGCGTTCGGCAGTACGCCCGCAGACCGAGGACCGCGTCCTGACCAAGACCATGATCAACAATTATGCAAAAAACGATCTGCTTCCTCCTCCGGTGAAGAAGAAATATTCCAAGGAACATGTTCTGATGCTCATTTTCATCTATTACTATAAGGGCGTGATTCCAATGAATGAGATTCAGACGCTGTTGCAGCCGATCACCGATCATTATTTTCAAAATGGACAGGCATTTGACCTGGAAAGCTTATATAAAGAAGTCGTATCTTTGGAAAAGGAACAGCTGGAGGACTTAAAAAAAGACGTAGTGGACAAATTCCGCAGAGCAGAGAATTCCTTTACGGAGACCTCCGGAGAAGAACGAGAATTCTTACAGAAATTTGCCTTGATCTGTCTCTTGAGTTTTGATGTCTACATGAAGAAAATGATCGTGGAACAGCTTGTAGCGGAACTGGCAAACGATGCGAAAGCCAGGGAGCCCGAAAAGGAAACCCACAAGAAAAATAAAGAGAAATAAAAATAAGTAGCAAAATCGGAAACAGGAAAAATTTTATGAAAGCATTTATGGATCTTCATACGCATTCTCTGGCAGCAGGGCATGCGTATAGTACTTTATTAGAAAATATTGACGCTGCACTGGCAGTCGGGATCAGATACCTGGGAATGAGTGAACATGGTCCCATCTCTCCCGGAGGACCGCATGAGTTCTTTTTTAGCAATTATAAAGTGATTCCCAGAGAGTATGACAGAGAAGAGGTTAGCGGCAGAGTGGTACCGGTGACAGGTGGAAGGCTCCATCTTTTGTGTGGTGTGGAAGCCAATATCTGTGACACGGACGGTAAGCTGGATCTGGAGGAACGTTATCTGCAGAAGATGGATTATGCGCTTGCCAGCATTCATCCTTTTGCTTTTACTGCGGGAAGTCGTAAGGAGAATACGTTAGCTTCCGTGAGAGCATTTCAGAACCCTTATGTGAAAATACTGGGACATCCCGATGACGGCAGATTCCCTTTAGATTACGAGGAACTGGTGCGGGAAGCAAAGCAGGCGCACGTTGCATTGGAAGTGAACAATTCTTCACTAGATCCCCGGTCGTCAAGACAGGGCGGCAGGGAAAATATCATAGAATTGTTAAAGACTTGCATGAAATATGAACAGCCTGTTATAATGGGAACGGACAGCCATATGTGTTTTGCCATAGGAAAATTTGTCGAGACCGAACAGCTGATGAGGGAACTGGATTTCCCTACGGAGCTGGTGTTGAATTACGCCCCGGAGAATATTCATAAGCTGATCAACATCACACTGTAGCTGATACCACCCGGTGTTACCGGAATAAGAATACAGCCGGAGAAGGCACGCCCCGCAAGCGGGCAGATAGGAGAACAAATGAAAGACGCAAATTGTGGATATTGTATGAGAGGGGAACTGTTAGATAAGTTCGGTATTTTCATCTGTGACCTGAAGGTGAGCAGCCTGATCCTGTTCAAGGAACAGAGCCATCCCGGCAGATGCATCGTAGCATACAAGGACCATGTCAGTGAGATCGTGGACATCAGCGAGGAAGAGAGAAGATTATTTTTTGAGGATGTGGCGCATGCAGCGAAAGCCATCCATGCAGCATTCCATCCAGATAAGTTAAATTACGGAGCATACGGCGACACCGGCTGCCATCTGCACATGCACCTGTGCCCGAAGTACAAGGACGGTTTCGAGTGGGGCGGCACTTTCGAGATGAATCCCGGCAGGACCTTTTTGACGGATGCAGAATATCAGGAGATGATCGACAAGATCAAGGCGAATCTGTAAATACCCGGAACATTTTCCCCGGGATTACATAGAATAGATATGTAATCTCAGGGAGGATGAACGATTATGAAAACAAAGAAAGTAATGGCAGCGATATTGGCTGTACTGCTTGCGGCAGGTGCACTTACGGGCTGCGGCAATGCAGAACAGACGAACGGACCAAAGAAGACAAGAGTGGTGCTCAATGAAGTGGCCCACTCTCTTTTTTATGCACCGATGTATGTGGCTATCGAGGAAGGATATTTTGCCGATGCCGGGATCGACCTGGAGCTCGTAACGGGATTTGGCGCGGATAAGACTATGACAGCGGTGCTGACCGGTGAGGCGGACATCGGCTTCATGGGCAGTGAGAGCACGATTTACACCTATGCCGGAGGAACGGAAGACTATGTGGTGAACTTTGCCCAGCTGACCCAGCGGGCAGGAAATTTCCTGGTGGCGAGAGAACCTATCGATGACTTTTCGTGGGATATGTTAAAGGGTGCTACAGTCTTAGGTGGTAGAGCGGGCGGTATGCCGGAGATGGTATTTGAATATATCCTGGAGAAAAATAATATGGATCCGACAACGGATCTGTCCATCGACCAGAGCATTGACTTCGGTTCCACAGCAGCAGCTTTTTCCGGCGGGCAGGGAGATTTTACCATTGAGTTCGAGCCGCATGCTACGCTGTTAGAGCAGAAGGGCGACGGCTATGTGGTGGCATCTTTAGGCGAGGAATCCGGCTATGTACCGTATACTTCTTTTTCTGCCAGGAAGAGTTATATAGAGAAAAATGCGGAGACAATCCAGGCATTTACCGATGCCCTGCAAAAAGGTATGGATTATGTGCAGGAGCACAGTGCGGAAGAAATCGCCAAATGTATTGCACCCCAGTTCGCAGAGACCGGGAGTGATACGCTGACAGCCATCGTTGCCAGATATCAGGAACAGGATACCTGGAAAAAAGATCTGATCTTCCACAAAGATGCCTTTGATCTGTTACAGAATATTCTGGAGGACTCTGATGTACTGAAAGAGAGAGTGCCCTATGAAAAACTGGTGACCACAGAATTTGCTGAAAAAGCGGCGGCAAAATAAGGAAAACAAAGAGAGTGTTATAAAAATAGTTTAAAAAAGGAGGAGGATCAGACATCCTCCTCCTGAATGTGTATATTTTTAATGGCCCAGAGCTTTAATGCCTTGGCATTGGTACTGATCTTCTCTAGGGAATCCAGAATATCCTGAAATGCCGGACGCTCATCCTCAGAGATCACACCGTCTTCGGAGATAGCGATCAGGGACGCACGAAGCGTGTCGATATCTTTCAAGGATCCCAGTACTTTCAGCGCCAGCCGGTCAAAGTCCACAATGTCAACCTCTGATACACTGTTGCGTCCTAAGGGGCATTCTCTGGCACAGTAGGAGTTGCACAGCTCCGGTGTATTATATGCCTCTGCCATAGCCTTGACTTCCTCCGGATATGGGGCGATGGTATCCAGTTCGATCCTTGCCAGTCTGGTGCGGTCGATGCCTACCAGTTCAGCGGCCTTTTCCCGGCTGCTGAAGTCCGGATTTTCCTTGGCAGCTTCGCATCGTGCGAGATAGTACATATTATCAGCGGCTTTTGTAGCTTTTTTACCCATATTTCTTTTAATCCTTTTATAGTATAGTGTAATCAAACATCTCTAATATCATAGTTTAGTAGAAAAAAGACACATTGTAAAGGAAAAATGACGATATTTTACGAAAAGCAGTTGAGGGAATGTGTAAAATTTGCTAAAATATAAGAGATGTGAAAAAGAACAATTTTTCATATATTAAATGGAGGTGCGGTAATGGGTTTAATCAGAGCAGCAAAAGATGCAGTCAGCAGCATGATGGCTGACCAGTGGAGAGAGTATTTCTACTGTGATTCTCTTTCCAACGATGTATTGGTAGTAAAAGGACAGCAGCGAGTAACCAATGGACGTAACAGCAACACCAAGGGTGTGGAGAACATTATCTCCAACGGTTCCATCGTAGCAGTTAACGAAGGACAGTGTATGATCATTGTGGATCAGGGCGGAATCGTAGAGTTCTGTGCGGATGCCGGTGAGTTCGTATATGATTCTTCCACAGAACCCAGCTTGTTCTACGGCAATCTTGGCGAGAGCGTTAAGAATACTTTTTCCAATATCGGAAAACGTTTTACCTTTGGTGGTAATGCAGCGAAGGATCAGAGAATCTACTTCTTCAATATCAAGGAGATCATGAACAACCTCTTTGGTACGGCAAGCCCTATTCCGTTCCGTGTAATTGACCAGAATATCGGACTGGATCTGGATACCTCCTTACGTTGTAACGGTGAGTATTCCTTCCACCTGGTGGATCCTTTGTTATTCTATAAAAATGTATGCGGTAACGTAACAGAGTCCTATACCAGAAGCGAACTGGTAGCGAAGATGAAGGCAGAATTGTTGACCGCTCTGCAGCCTGCACTGGCTAAGGTTTCTGCACAGGGCGTACGTCCCAGTGAGATCCCTGCTCACACAGAAGATCTGACAGAAGCATTGAAGGAAGAGCTTTCCGATCTGTGGACCAAGCTTCGCGGTATCGAGATCGTTACCATTAATATCAATTCTGCGAAAATCCCTGATGAGGATGCAAAGACCATCGCAGATCTGCAGAGAACCGCTGTACTGCGCAATACCGGAATGGCAGCAGCTACCATGACCGCTGCACAGGCAGAGGCTATGAAGATGGCAGCATCCAACACCTCTACCGGTCCCATGATGGCATTTGCAGGCATGAACATGGCGAACATGGTAGGCGGTATCAATGCCGGACAGCTGTATCAGATGGATGCCCAGCAGAACAGTGGTATGCAGCAGGCACAGGCAGCACCCGCGCAGGGGCAGGCTCCTAAGATGCAGGCACCGGTACTTGGCTGGACCTGTAGCTGCGGCGCTACGGATAACCGTGGTAAGTTCTGCGCTGAGTGTGGAGCACCGAAGCCTTCGGACGCAGGCTGGACCTGCAGCTGTGGTGCAGTAAATCAGGGCAAGTTCTGTTCCGAATGCGGAGCAAAGAAGCCGGAAGGAGCACCGATCTATAAATGTGATAAATGCGGCTGGGAGCCGGAAGATCCTGCACATCCGCCTAAGTTCTGCCCGGAGTGCGGCGATCCTTTTGATGACAACGACAGAGTATAATACATACTCGTCAGAATATATTTACCGGAAACAGTACAGCAGATACCTTTATGATATCTGCTGTACTGAACTGTTATGAATGAAAAAGAAAGAGAAATATAAATGAACGGAAGTCTGATCGCTATTATTGTTATACTGGTATTGTGTCTGGTACTGGCAGGGATCATTTATTATACTTATTGCAGGATCCGTGAAAAATTACGGGATACCTCCAGAATGCTATTCGGTACAGATTCCATGATCGAGGGCATGAAGCAGAGAGAAGCGGAAGTGGAGATGACACCGAAGTCCGTATCCTCCGCAACAAATCTGTATATGCCTTCTATTATGAGAGATTTTCCCGAGTTCCATTATGATGAGATGAAGAGCAGAGCGGAGAACGTTCTGACCTCTTATTTACAAAGTATTACCGGACAGAATCCGGCACTTTTGTCGGAGGGAACGAAAGAATTGAAAGAACAGCTCAGACTGCGGCTGGAGATGCTACAGAACCAGTCACAGAGGGAGAGCTTTGAAAATATACATATTCACAGAACAGAGATACATCAGTACCGGAAGCAGAAGGGAAGACAGAGTATTGTCCTGCAGTCAGCCGTAGAATATATCCATGCGTTGAAAGAAAACGGTAAGCTTATCGGGGGCAGTGAAGAACGGAAAGAACAGGCAAAATACAATGTGGAACTGGTCTATATCCAGGATCAGGATATGGTCGAGAACCAGGAGGATGCAGGTCTGGCCCTGAATTGTCCCAATTGTGGTGCACCGCTTCCCGGACTTGGGGCAAAAAAGTGCATTTATTGTGATACACCTATTGTGGAATATAATCTGCGGATCTGGAATTTCAGCAGAGTGGAAGAAGCATAGAGAAGGCTGAGAGGGCTGTATGGACGAAAAAATAATAGGGTTAGATAAAAACAAAGATATAGATAGACGGCTGGAGGAAACAACGAAGGAGCTGCAGCGGGAACGGGAAAAACTGATGGCTGTGATCCGAATGTCCGGCGATCTGATCTTTGAATATGATATCGCAAAGGATCAAATGCACTATGCAGGTCCGGAAGAAGGCAGTCTGTATTGTGGACAGATCACGGAAGGGTATACGGAGCAGCTCCTCAGGGAAGTGGACAACCGCACGGATGCAGTGGAACAGCAGCTTGCAGAAGCACTGCACAGCGGCAAGCCGGATATTTGTATTGAGCTCTGCAAGACGGACGAGGAAGGTAATCCTCACTGGATGAAGGTCATCGGGCAGACTTTTTATAATGAAAAAAAAGAACCGGAACGTGTCCTGGGCAAGGTCTGTGATATTGATGCGCAGAAGAAAAAGGAAAGGGAACTACAGGAAAAATCACAAAGGGATTCCCTGACTGGACTTTTGAATCATTCCACCATCAAGCAGCAGATCACACACAGACTGCAGAAAATGAAACGGGGACAGGTGGGATACCTTATTGTTCTGGATGTGGATAGTTTTAAAAAGATCAACGATACAAACGGACATCTGTTTGGAGATGCGGTATTGTGCTCTTTTGCGGATGAAATGAATAAATTATTTCCCGATGCGCTGAAAGGCAGGATCGGTGGAGACGAGTTCGTATGCTATGTAGAGGATATGCCAAGAGAGGAACTGGAAGAGAAGCTTGGACAGTTGAATCGCTGTATGTCTGACCGCTATGATGATGATAAAACAGGACTGCATATCTCCTGCAGTCTGGGAGCTGCGGTTACGGATGGAACAGTGACAGACTATAATCTGCTGTTCCGGTGGGCAGATGCAGCCTTGTATCAGGTGAAGAGTCGGGAAAAGGGCGCTTATGATCTTCTGGAGGTCAAGGAGGGTGTGGCATTGCCCGGTCAAAGCTACCTGGACAGTGAGGAGAACAAAGATGACGAGATCGTTCACAAGGAGGCACAGTTCGAGAGCGCGGAAGATCTGGTTCTGTTCTGCATGGACCTGTTGGAAAATGTACCGAATCTGACCAGTGCCCTGAAGGTGATCAGTGAACGTACCTGCAGTTTTTTCAATATTGATGATATGATATGTGTGGAAGTAAATGAGGCAGGACCGTCGATCCGTTATCAATGGAATCGGGAAGAAAAGAAAAATTTTGTCAAAAGAATACTGCATCCGGGAGTATTTGAATGGGACAGGATCCGGAAACGTGCAGACGAATCCGGTGCCGCAATTTACAGACAGTCGGAGACTCCGAATATCTACAAAGAAGAAGCGGAGTCTGTGATGATCGTAATGTCTACCGCTTCGAAGGGATTAAAGGCCAGTGTTATCTTCTCAGACCGCCATACAGACAGAACCTGGGAAGAGGAGAAAAATGCCCTGTGCAGAATATCCCATCAGATATTCAACAGGCTTCGCATGCTGAAAAATGCAGAAAAAGATCAAAGGGAACTGAATCGGAAACTGAATTATGATGCGCTGACCGGACTGCCGGTGTACAATAAGTTCGTAGACAAATTAGAAGCCTATATGGCAGCGAATGGAAAGGTCGGATTATATTTTGTGTCCTCTGACTTTTCTAATTTCCAGTATGTGAATGAAATGTATGGCTACGAGGTAGGCGACCGTATCCTGCATGATTTTGCTGTGGCATTACAGGAAAAATGCCAGGAAAGCATATTGTTCTGCCGTGTAACCTCCGACCACTTTGTCGGTGTGCTGAAGGAAGATTCCGTGGAGGATGCCAGACAGGCGTACCTGACGTTTACGAATTCTTTTGTGAAGAGGATCAATAGCCGGTATGATCAGTGTAATCTGGTCATTGCCACCGGTTTGTATGAGATCACGGAGAATGACTGGTCGGTATCTTCCATGATGGATAATGCCAATGAGGCCAGAAAACAATGCAAGACGCAGAAGGTAGACAGTGCCGTAGAAATTTACACGGACAAGATCCGCAGAGATTTGGAGAATACCAGAACAATTGTATCCGGAATGGTAAGCGCCTATAATAATAAAGAATTCCATGCATATCTCCAGCCTAAGGTATCTCTTCATACCGGAAAAGTAGTGGGAGCGGAAGCACTGGTGCGCTGGATAAAAGCGGATGGAACTATGGTAATGCCCGGAAAGTTTATAGATATTTTTGAGAGAAATGGGTTTATTACCAAGGTTGATTTCGCCATTCTGGATCAGGTCATGGAATATTTGCGTGATGCCCTGGCACAGGGAGAAGAAGTGGTGCCGATCTCTGTTAACTTCTCCAGACGTCATAATGAATATGCGGATTTTGTGCCGAATATCTTAAAGCGCCTGAAAGACTATAAGGTACCCGGCAATCTGCTGGAGGTGGAAGTGACGGAGTCAGTATTTATGTCGGATCTGAACAAGCTGACCAATAATCTGGAAACCCTCAGGGACAGAGGAGTGGAGATCTCTGTCGATGATTTCGGAAGTGGATATTCTTCGCTGAATCTGTTATCCAAGGTGGCTGTGGATACGGTAAAACTGGACAAGCAGTTCCTGGATGATACCATGAACAGCGAACGGGAAGAAACCGCATTGACAATTATAAAATATCTGACTAAAATGTTAAGACATCTCGGCTTTAAAGTACTGGCAGAGGGTGTGGAGACCAGTGAACAGCTGGAGATGCTCCGGCTGGCGGATTGCGATATCGTGCAGGGATATTTTTATGCAAAACCAATGCCGATCGGGGAATTCAGAACTTTTTTACAGGAATTCAATGAAAGGGATAATTAGTCATACATGAGCATTTATGATACTTTGAATAAAGAACAAAAAGAAGCGGTGCTTCATACGGAAGGACCGCTCCTTCTGTTAGCGGGCGCCGGAAGCGGCAAGACCCGTGTCCTGACCCACCGGGTGGCATATCTGATCGATGAACTGGGAGTGAATCCATGGAACATTCTTGCTATTACCTTTACCAATAAGGCGGCACAGGAGATGCGGGAACGTGTGGATCAGATCGCCGGTTTCGGCGCGGATCAGGTGTGGGTAGCCACTTTCCATGCCACCTGCATGAGGATCCTCAGAAGACATATTGACAGACTGGGATATGATACGAATTTTACTATTTATGATACAGACGATCAGAAGACCGTGATCAAACAGGTCTGCAAACGTCTGAACATCGACACGAAGATGTATAAGGAGCGGACGCTGCTGTCTGAAATATCTTCTGCCAAGGATGAACTGGTGGATGTACGGGAATTCGAGGTCAAGTCTGTAGGCGATTATCGAAAAAGTGTGACGGCAAAGGTTTACAGAGAATATCAGGACACCCTGAAGAAGAGTAATGCACTGGATTTTGATGATATCATTGTGAAAACGGTGGAGCTGTTCAAAAGCTGTCCGGAGGTACTCTATAACTATCAGGAGCGCTTTCGATACATCATGGTGGATGAGTACCAGGATACGAATACGGCGCAGTTTGAACTGATCCGGCTGTTGGCGGACGGTTACCGCAATCTTTGTGTCGTGGGTGATGATGACCAGTCCATTTACAAGTTCCGCGGTGCCAATATCCGCAATATTTTAGATTACGAGAAGATATATCCGGATGCAAAAGTGATCAAGCTGGAGCAGAATTATCGTTCCACACAGAATATTCTGGATGCGGCAAACGCGGTGATCCGCAACAACAGAGGCCGTAAAGAGAAGGCACTGTGGACGGAAAAAGGAGCAGGCAGCCGAATACATTTCAGACAATTTGACAATGCTTATGAAGAGGCGGAATATATCGCAGACGATATTTCTGATAAAGTGAACAAAAATGGCGTTGCCTATGCGGATTGTGCAGTACTGTACCGTACCAATGCCCAGTCCAGACTTTTAGAAGAACGTATGGTGGTGGAAGGAATTCCCTATCATGTGGTAGGCGGTGTGAACTTCTATGCCAGACAGGAGATCCGGGACATCCTGGCGTATTTAAAGACTATTGATAACGGCAGGGATGAAGTGGCTCTGCGCAGAATCATCAATGTGCCGAAACGAAGCATCGGTACGGCATCTCTGGAAAAAGTGGCGGATTATGCACAGATGAAGAATATCACGTTATTTGATGCATTGTGCGAGGCAGACCAGATCAGGGGACTGGGAAGAGCGGAAGCAAAGATCCGTGGGTTCGTCAATCTGATCGAAGTGCTTCGCAGCGGATTGTCCTCCTACACACTGCCGGATCTGATCAAGTCCTTATTAGAACGGATCGATTATGCGGAATATCTGCGGGATCAGGATGAAGAATCCGCAGAGGACCGTCTCGGGAACGTAGATGAATTGATCACCAAGGCAGCAGTCTACGAGGAGACCCACGATGAGCCTTCTCTGTCGGAATTTTTGGAAGAGATCATGCTGGTAGCGGATATTGACAATGTGGAGGATGGCGATAACAGAGTGCTTTTGATGACTCTGCACAGTGCCAAAGGTCTGGAATTCCCGGTGGTCTATCTCGCCGGCATGGAGGATGGACTATTCCCCGGCTTTATGACGATCGCGTCCGATGATCCGTTGGAGATCGAGGAAGAGAGACGCCTGGCTTATGTGGGAATCACCAGAGCCAAGGAGGATCTGACGCTGACCTGTGCCAGAAGCAGAATGCTCCGCGGTGAGACACAGTACAATCCGATGTCAAGATTTGTGAAAGAGATCCCGAGGGAACTGCTTGATACAGGAAACAAGAAGTTTACTCAGGAGACGGAGATGCCAGCACAACAGAATACATATGCACGTGCCAGAGAAGCATTTCGGGCACAGGCATTCGCAGGAGCATTTGGCGGAATGGCACCTGCGAAGAATCAGGGAACGAGTAAGACAGTTACAGGAAGTCAGGCACTGGCATCCCTGCAGAAGGGCAGTCAGCTGGCAGCAGGTGGAAATGGTCCACTTGGTTATGAGGTCGGAGACCGGGTACGTCATGTGAAGTTTGGGGAAGGAACAGTAACGGATATCAAAGAAGGCGGACGAGATCATGAGGTTACGATTGAATTTGACAGTGTCGGAACACGCAAGATGTTTGCAAAATTTGCCAAGCTTGTAAAGGTATGAGAAAGTTATAAAAAAATGATAAATCAGTAGTAATATGAATCGTCAGGTGTTATAATAAACACAGATTATCTGTCACCACAAAAGGTGAAGAAAGGACGTGTTAATATGAACAAGAGAATAGAAGACATCATTGCAGAAACAAGATTGAACGAGATTCTT
>OGKW01001850.1_pt1 | contig 11388 bp, 8 predicted proteins | sample 1572601 | NCBI WGS metagenome assembly OGKW01 (sample SAMEA2581875, study PRJEB24529) | metagenome | biome: Human gut stool | place: China | collected 2011
GGCATCTACAATCGCAAGTACATCATACAGTCCCTGATGATTCGGAAAGAACATAAATCCATCTTCTTTCGGTATATTGTCCTGTCCATGCACATCAATATGCACATTTCCGCCTCGATTAGCTCGTTTTACAATGAATTTCAACATGTCATAGCGCTGCTTTTCTGTGTATTTTTCCACATGACTTGCATAATAGCACAGCTTGCACCACATATATGGAACAAGCAGAATATTTCGGAATACCATCATTAAAATTCTTTTCATCTTTTTGCCCTCTTTTATTTTTTATACTGTTCTATTGCAGTTTCGTACAGATTATTGCCTTCACAGTCAATTACAACGATAACTGGAAAATTTTTTACAGTCAGGCGCCGTATTGCCTCTGTTCCGAGATCGTCGTAGGCTACCACCTCCGACTCCTGAATACATTTTGAAAGAAGAGCTCCTGCACCTCCGACTGCCGCAAAATAAACTGATTGATTGCGAATGATTGCATCTATGACTTCTTTCGACCGTTTTCCTTTTCCAATCATTCCTTTTAGTCCAAGATCAAGAAGGTCTGGTGCATACTTATCCATTCTGCTTGCTGTTGTTGGACCTGCTGAACCTATTGGTCTTCCTTCTCTCGCTGGAGATGGTCCCATATAATATATAATATTATTTTTCATATCTATTGGAAGTGGCTCTCCTGCTGACAGAGCCTCTGCCATTCTTTTATGTGCTGCATCCCTGGCTGTGTATATAGTTCCTGTTATGTATACATAATCTCCTGAATGAAGACTCTTTGCATCTTCGTCACTTATAGGAGCTGCTATGTGTCTGTCCATAATAATCCTCCATTCTTGTGTGAAAAATCTTATTTTTCACACTAAACCTCTTTTCTGCACACATTTTTTGCTCATATCAAATTTGTGTCAAGTGTGCGCAGACACAAATCCCACATGTGAAAAAATTTTCACATCAATCCTGCATGACTGTCATATTAAGATACGACTATTCCTAATTGTAATTATAATTTTATTTATAATTCTAACTCTATTTATAATCTAAATTATATTTTTTTATAATCAACTATATCTGTCTATGTGCGTGACGGTTGACATGACAGCACATATTAACTGCTACTGGAAGACCTGCTATATGTGTTGGGTATGTTTCTATGTTGATAGCAAGTGCTGTCTGCGTTCCACCAAGTCCTCCTGGTCCTATTCCAAGCTTGTTTATTTTTTCAAGCATTTCTTTTTCCAGCTCTCTTACATATGGAACAGGGGATTCTTCCTCTACATTTCTTGTAAGTGCCTTTTTCGCAAGAAGTGCACACTTTTCAAATGTTCCACCAATACCAACTCCTATAACCATAGGTGGACATGCGTTAGGACCGGCATCTTTTACAGCTGTCAGTATTGCATCCTTTACACCTTCTATGCCATCAGCTGGTTTTAACATAAATACACGGCTCATGTTCTCGCTGCCAAAGCCCTTAGGTGCAACCGTTATATCCACTTTATCTCCAGGAACTATATTATAGTGAATCACAGCTGGAGTATTGTCCTTAGTATTCTCCCTGATAATAGGGTCATTAACTACTGACTTTCTTAAAAAACCTTCAACATAACCCTGACGCACACCTTCATTTATTGCATCTGTTATATTTCCACCTGTAAAATGCACATCCTGACCAACATTTATGAATACTACAGCCATACCTGTATCCTGGCATATAGGTATCATATCATTGGCTGCTATATCAAGGTTTTCATTTAACTGGTTTAGTACCTGCTTTCCTAATGGTGATTTTTCTGACACAACGGCATTCTTAAACACCTTTTTCATGTCATCTGTAAGAAAATGATTAGCTTCTATACACATTTCCTTTATGTTTTCAGTGACTTTATCCACATTTACCTCTCTCATATCAACCTCCATACGTTAATATCTCTCGTATATACGAACTTTATTGTTCATAATCCATCTTAAAATGCTATACATAGCTATAAACTTTAACACATAAACCCCGGTTACACTTACTCTGTGCAACCGGGGTTTTTAATATTAATCTTCCTGATTATCTTTATTAGCTGCATCAAGCAGTCTGTCTATTGAATCGTCTGCTACATCTGATGTATTGCTATCTGATGTATTTTCATTTACTTTATTCACTCCATCAATATTTTCAGAATCACTTTCTGCATCAAATTCCTCTGTTTCGTTACCATCATCACCTGATGGACTCTTTCTTACCTTGGAAACCGTCGCTACCTTTACATTATCATCAAGATTAATAAGCTTAACACCTGAAGTTATTCTTCCAAGTGTTGAAATATCCCTGCATGCCAGTCTTATAATTATGCCCTCTGTTGTTATAAGCATAACCTCTCTTGTATCATCCACAGCCTTTGCGCCTATTACATTACCGGTTTTTTCCGTAATCTTATAGCACTTAACACCTTTTCCTCCACGATGCTGTACTGCATATTCTGATATGTCAGTTTTCTTACCCATACCATTTTCTGAAACAATAAGCATAGTATCGCCCTGTGTATTAAGCTGTACTCCTACAACCTCATCAGTATCCATAAGATTCATGCCTATAACCCCCATTGCGGATCTTCCTGTAGGCCTTACATCTGTTGCCTTGAATCTTATACACATACCTAACTTAGTAACCATCATTACTTCTGTAGTATCATCAGTTAACTTAACCTCTATAAGTTCATCATCATCCCTTAGTGTCATAGCCTGTATGCCATTCTTTCTGATGTTTGCGAATTCCTTACAAGGAGTCTTCTTGACTATACCATTCTTAGTAGCCATAAACAGATAATCATTATCACTTATATCCTCTACCTTCACTGGAACTACAGCTGTTATTGTTTCACCTGGTGCAAGCTGTAAAAGATTAATGATTGCTGTTCCTCTTGATGTTCTTCCTGCTTCTGGTATCTCATATGCCTTAAGCTTATATGCTCTTCCTGTATTCGTAAAGAATGTAAGCACATGATGGGAAGTTGTCATAAAAAGATCTTTAATATAATCCTCTTCAAGTGTCTGCATACCCTTAATTCCCTTGCCACCTCTGTGCTGGCTCTTGAAATTATCAGGTGTCATTCTCTTTACATATCCCATATTAGTACGTGCTATAACACAAGCCTCATCTGGTATAAGGTCTTCCATTGAAAGATCATATTCATCATATCCTATTGAAGTTCTTCTTTCATCACCATACTTGTCTGCTATAAGAGATATCTCTGTCTTTATAACAGTAAGAAGCTTATTCTTATCAGCAAGTATAGCTCTGTATTCCTCAATCTTCTTCTGTAAATCAGCAAGTTCTGCCTCAATCTTACTTCTCTCTAAACCTGTAAGAGATCTAAGACGCATATCTACTATAGCCTGTGACTGTGCATCTGTAAGATTGAATTCTTTCATAAGACTTTCCTTGGCAGCCTGTACCGTTGAAGATCCTCTTATGATTGATATAACTCTGTCTATATTATCAAGGGCTATTATTAATCCCTCTAATATGTGTGCTCTTTCCTCTGCCTTGTTAAGATCATACTTAGTTCTTCTTGTAACAACATCTTCCTGATGCATAAGATAATACTTAAGCATTTCGTAAAGATTAAGAACCTTTGGCTGATTGTCAACAAGTGCAAGCATTATAACACCAAATGTATCCTGAAGCTGAGTATGCTTATAAAGCTGGTTAAGTATAATATTAGGATTCACATCTCTTCTTAACTCAATAGCTATACGCATACCTTCCCTGTCTGACTCATCACGTAAGTCTGTGATTCCTTCTACTCTCTTATCCCTTACAAGATCAGCAATATTTTCTATAAGCCTTGCCTTGTTAACCATGTAAGGAAGCTCTGTTACAACTATTCTGTTTTTTCCGTTAGGCATAGGTTCAATATTCGTAACAGCTCTGACTCTTATCTTAGCCCTTCCGGTTCTATAAGCCTCTTCAATAGCTGTCTTTCCTATGATCGTACCACCTGTAGGAAAATCAGGACCTTTAACTATATCAAGTATTTCCTCAAGTGTAGTTTCCCTGTCCTCGTTTATCTTGTTATCTATAATTTTTACAACAGCACCTATGACTTCCCTTAAGTTGTGTGGTGGAATATTAGTTGCCATACCTACCGCTATACCTGATGTACCATTGACAAGCAGATTAGGATATCTTGATGGAAGAACAGTCGGCTCTTTCTCTGTCTCATCAAAGTTAGGTATAAAATCAACAGTATCTTTGTTAAGATCTGCTGTCATCTCCATAGATATTTTACTGAGTCTTGCCTCAGTATATCGCATGGCTGCTGCCCCATCACCATCAACAGAACCAAAGTTACCGTGTCCATCAACAAGTGGATATCGCGTATTGAAGTCCTGGGCAAGCTTTACAAGTGCCTCATAGATAGATGAATCTCCATGAGGATGATATTTACCCATTGTATCACCTACGATACGGGCACACTTTCTATGTGGTTTATCAGGACCATTGTTAAGTTCAACCATAGAATACAGTATTCTTCTTTGAACTGGCTTAAGACCATCTCTTACATCTGGCAATGCTCTTGAAGCGATAACACTCATGGCATAGTCTATGTAATAATCCTTCATAGTCTTTTGCATATCTACTTCCTGAACTTTATCAAAGATATGTTCATCCATTTGATTAATTCCTTTCTTTGCTGCATCACTATATACAGTCTGTATAATATTTTACATTCATTTAGATATCAAGATTTCTTACAAATCTGGCATTATTCTCAATAAATTCACGTCTTGGTTCTACCTTATCTCCCATAAGTGTTGAAAATGTAACATCAAGATCTGCCTCATCATCTTCCTTCATATCTACTCTTAAAAGTACTCTTTTATGTGGATCCATAGTTGTATCCCATAACTGCTCTGCATCCATCTCACCAAGACCCTTATAACGCTGTACCTTGTTGTTCTGGTCTCTTCCGATTTCTGTCATAATCTGATTCAGTTCATCATCACTGTACGCATACCAAACCTTCTTGTTCTTCTCAACCTTGTAAAGAGGTGGCTGTGCAAGGTATACGTGTCCCTGCTTTATAAGCTCTGGCATAAATCTGTAGAAGAATGTCAGAAGAAGTGTTGCAATATGTGCTCCATCAACATCGGCATCAGTCATGATTATTATCTTGTGATATCTTAACTTTTTAATATCAAAATCATCATGAATACCTGTACCAAATGCTGTAATCATAGCTTGTATTTCCTTGTTTCCAAGTATTCTGTCAAGTCTTGCCTTTTCTACATTAAGAATCTTGCCACGAAGTGGAAGAATAGCCTGAGTTGCACGGCTTCTTGCAGTTTTAGCTGAACCACCGGCTGAATCTCCCTCAACGATATAGATTTCACAATTCTCTGGATTCTTGTCTGTACAGTCAGCAAGCTTGCCTGGAAGCGATGTACTCTCAAGTGCTGTCTTTCTTCTTGTAAGATCTCTTGCCTTTCTTGCAGCCTCCCTTGCTCTTTGTGCAAGTAACGATTTCTCACATATAGCCTTTGCTACCGATGGATTCTGTTCAAGAAATATCTGAAGCTGTTCTGATACTATGCTGTCAACTGCACTTCTTGCTATAGTATTACCAAGCTTCTGCTTAGTCTGTCCTTCAAACTGGGGATCCTCTATCTTAACACTTACTATCGCTGTAAGTCCCTCTCTTATATCATCACCAGAAAGACTCTGCTCGCTCTCTTTAAGAATTTTATTCTTTCTTGCGTAGTCATTAAATGTTTTAGTCATCGCATTTCTAAAACCAGCAAGATGTGTTCCACCCTCAGGAGTCTTTATATTGTTAACAAATGAATCTACAACCTCATTAAAACCATCATTATGCTGGAAAGCTACTTCAACCTGTACATTATCCTTGACACCTTCACAATATATTACCTGGCTGTAAAGTGGCTCCTTGCTCTTGTTTATATACTCAACGAATTCTCTTATACCGCCCTCATAATGGAATGTTTCTTCCTTTTCCTGACCTTCTCTTAAGTCAGTAAGTATAATCTTTATCCCTTTAGTAAGGAACGCCATCTCTCTTAATCTGTGTTTTAATATGTCATACTCAAACACAGTTGTTTCCTGGAATATCTCCTTATCAGGAAGAAATGTTACCTTAGTTCCAGTTTCATCCGCAGGACAATCACCTACTGTCCTTAATGCATAACATACATCTCCTCTTTCATAACGCTGCTCATATATATGTCCATCTCTTTTAACTTCAACTTCCATCCACTCTGATAAAGCATTAACAACAGATGCACCTACACCGTGAAGTCCACCGGATACCTTATATCCTCCACCACCGAACTTACCACCTGCATGTAACATTGTATACACTACTTCAATGGCAGGCTTTCCAGTTTCGTGATTAATATCTACAGGTACACCTCTTCCGTTATCTGTAACAGTTATTGAGTTATCCTTATTGATGAATACCTTAATAACATTACAGTATCCTGCAAGTGCCTCATCAACCGCATTATCTACTATTTCATATACAAGATGATGTAATCCTCTTCCAGATGTACTGCCTATATACATACCTGGTCTTTTTCTAACAGCTTCAAGACCCTTTAATATCTGAATCTGATCTCCACCATAATTCTGCTCTGCCATATTACCTCATTTCTGCGGTACCATCACCGCATTGTACGTGACTTACTGTTCCATTAGTTACTTTAAAAACTTTATTAATATTTATTCTGTTATTAATAAATTCATCTAAACCTGTACACGTGATAATCGTCTGTATATCACCTATACTGTTAAGCAGATAATTCTGCCTGTTACTGTCAAGCTCTGACAGCACATCATCCAAAAGAAGAATAGGATTATCTTTAGTAAGCTTCTTTACAAGTTCAATCTCTGACAACTTAAGTGACAATGCTGTTGTCCTCTGCTGTCCTTGGGATCCATACTTTCTTACATCTTGTCCATTGATATAAAAAACAAGATCATCCTTATGTGGTCCAATTCCTGTGCTTTTATACCTTATATCCTTATCTCTTGATGCACTTACCATATCTTCAAGCCTTTCAGACGTCGTATATGGAGCATACTCAACTACAAGCTTTTCTTTACTTCCTGTAAGATTAGAGTGAATACTGCTTATTATATCATTAAGCTCTTCAACAAACTTAATTCTTCCATCGATTATGCTTCTTCCATAATGCACAAGCTGCATATCCCATATATCAAGAGTTGATAAAAGTTCATCTGTCATGTTAAATGATAATTCTTTTAGCAGCTTATTACGCTGAACCAGCACTTTATTATAATTAACAAGATTACTGAGATATATCTTATTCAGCTGGCTTAACTCCATATCCATAAATCTTCTTCTCTCGGAAGGACCATTTTTTATAATATTAAGATCTTCTGGTGAGAAAAGCACTATCTGTATTATACCAAACAGGTCAACTGCCTTTTTGATTGGTATTCCATTTATTGCTATACCTTTGGCTTTGTTTCCCTTAAGATGCATGTCGATACGATAGTTTATGTCATTTTTTAACACGTTGGCTTTTATATGTGATTCTGACTCTCCGAATCTTATCATTTCTTTGTCTTTACTGCCACGATGTGACCTTGAGGTGGCACACATATATATAGACTCAAGTATATTAGTCTTTCCCTGTGCATTATCACCATATATAATATTTATTTTTTCATCAAAATTCATATTAAGATATTCATAATTTCTATAATTCTTTAAATCTAGAGAATCAATAACCACTGTTTCCCCTGCCATAATTTGTTATTGTTCAGAGCCATATATAGCATATCAGCTTGTCTCTGAATATTTTACTTGCTGTTATCAGCGCTTAATAATAAGCTTATTGCCGTTGAATTCTACAACTTCTCCACCAACAAGCTTTTTTCCTCGTTGTTTTTCCACAACTCCATTGACTTTTACAAGTCCACTCTGAATAACTTCCTTAGCTTCTACTCCTGATTCAACGAATCCAACAGCTTTAACAGCCTGACCTAACTTGATGAAGTCATCACCTTTTCTAATAGTTAATTCTTCCATGATAATCCTCATTTCTGATATTTTATCTAAAATCTAAACATATACCTGAACTCATATACAACTTTTTATAATAAATTTAATATTGCCTTATAACTTAACAAACGGCATAATCATAAACATTATATTTAAGCTGTAAAATTAACAGGAAGTATAAGATATATATATGACTGATTAGCATCTCTTATAAAACAAGGTGCCTTAGGGTTAACAAGATATATATCTACTGTTTCATCGTCAATAACTTTTAATGCATCCATAAGGAACTTAGGGTTAAAGCCAATCATAAGATCCTTACCCTCTTTTTTAATATCTATATTTTCGTTAGACTTTCCCTTTGATGAATTAACATTAACTTCAAGTGAACCATCTGTAATATTAATAATAATTGGTTTCTTTTCGCTCTCAGTAATAAGAAGATTAGCTCTATCTATAGAATCTATAAATTCTTTTTTATTAATAACAACTTTTGTTTCATAATCACTTGACAACATCTGGCTTATTTTGAAGTATTCACCTTCAATAAGTCTTGAAACTACAATAGTATTATCGAACTCAAATAAAATATGATTATTAGTAAAGTATACATTAACCATATTTTCTGCATCTGTAGATAATATCTTACTTATCTCCTGTAATGTTTTTCCAGGTACTACTACCTTAACATCATCAGCTCTTCCTTCAAGTGCAATGTTTCTTATAGCAATTCTATGTCCATCAAGACCTACAACCTTAAGAGTATTTTCGGATACTTCAAAAAGTTCACCTGTCATCATTTTATTGTTATCGTTAGGTGCTGTAGAGAAAATAGTCTGGTTGATTATTTCCTTAAGTTTAAACTGGGAAATAGTGATCATTTTATCTTTGTCTATTATAGGTAAGTAAGAAAAATCATCTCCAGATTTACCAGCAATGTTAATTTTACTGTTTTCACATGTAATTAAAGATGTATAGTTGGAATCTGTAGTAATAGTTACTTCACTGTCTGGCAGCTTTCTTACTATTTCGGAAAAAAGCTTTGCTTCAATAGCAACCTTACCTTTTTCAAGTATCTCACCATCAACGATAGTTTCAATACCGAGTTCCATATCATTACCTGTAAACTTAATAACATTAGTAGTAGCATCTATTAAGATACATTCAAGAATATTCATAGTGGTACGTACTGGTACCGCTTTCATAACAATACCAACGGCTTTATTAAGTTCACTTTTTGAGAATACAAGTTTCATAATTGTTCAAAACTCCTTTCGGTGCGAGGAAACCTTCCCCAGACACATATATATATAAATATAATTCAGTAGTAGTTATAGTAGGGGCTGTTAATATGTTAAAAACCCTTACAAATACAGTAAATATCAGCGTTTGGCAAAAGGATAAGCCAGTTAAAACGGACTGAGTATACTGTTAAAAAAACAAAAATTATGTTGATAAAAAAAATCCAAAAAAAATTGAAAAAAAAGTTATAAATGAACATCAACATAAAAAGCACATATTATAAACAGGTTATAACAAATACCATGTGGAAAAATCCACAATCTGTTGATAACTTTGTGGATAACTGTTTATAACACAGTTAATAATTGTTAATAACATCATGAAGGATTGATCTTTTTGATGATAATATCAATAGTATTGCGTACTGATTCGTTCTGGACAACTTCTTTGGCAATCTTTTCAGCTCCGTGGATAACTGTTGTATGATCTCTGTTACCTAAAGCTTTACCTACGGCCTGAAGAGGGGCTGTTGTCATCTGACGGCATAGATACATGGCAATTTGTCTTGGATGTACTATGTTTGCATTACGCTTAGATGATATTATGTCATCGTATTTAACATTAAAGTGATCTGCCACCGTCTGTATAATAAGCTCAGGTGTGATTTCTTTCTTAGAATCAGGAGATATAAGATCTTTTAATGTCTGTTCAGCGAATTCTACAGTAATAGGTGTATGCGATAGCTTTGAAAATGCAGATAACTTTGTAAGTGCACCCTCAAGCTCCCTTATACTTGACTTTATATGGGTTGCTACGTAATCCTGTACATCATATGGAATATCAAGTGATGATAATTCGGCTTTTCTTTTTATAATAGCCATCTTAGTTTCATATGTAGGAATCTGGATATCAACAGGAAGTCCCATCTCGAATCTTGTTCTTAGACGTTCCGAAAGAGTTTCCATTTCCTTAGGTGGCTTATCAGAAGATATAACAATCTGCTTTCTATCCTGATATAAAGAGTTAAAGGTATGGAAGAACTCTTCCTGTGTAGATTCCTTACCTATGATAAACTGTATATCATCAATAAGAAGCACATCAATGTTACGGTAACGGTTTCTGAAAGCAGCATTGCCTTTTTCAGCATTTTCTTTATTACGGATGGCATCTATAAGCTCATTGGTGAAAGTTTCACTTGTTACATACAATACCTTTTTATTAGGATTGTTTTCGATAATAAAATGTGCAATAGCCTGCATAAGATGAGTCTTGCCAAGTCCAACACCACCATATATAAAAAGTGGGTTATATACTTCGCCAGGAGATTCGGCAACAGCTACAGAGGCTGCATGTGCAAGGCTGTTATTGTTACCAACGACAAATGTGTCGAATGTATAATTAGGATTAAGATTAAGGGAAAGATTGTTAGAATTGTTATTATCTTTCTTAGGCTCCTCTTTTTTTATCTTTTCTTTTTTAATCTTTTCCTCATGTTCAAGGTCTTCATCGGATATAAGACGGATCGTGTATTTATCATCCATAACCTCACAGACAGTTATTTCAAGAAATTCACGATATTTCTTTTCTATGAGGGATACACCCATACGGCCCTTAGATACTAATAAGGTAATTACGTTATCATCTACTGAATATATCTTAAGGGGTTTAATAAATGTATTAAAGGAAATATCCTGTATGTCGTATTCCTCTTTAAATATTTGAAGGATTCTATCCCAGCTGTTAATTAATTCTTCCATAATAATTGCCTTTCTGGCTGTATTAGAATGATAAAAAAACATTCCTTTATAATCATAAAGCATTTGTGGATTTTTTTCAATAAAATTGTGGATAACTTAAAAAATCTTTAAAAAATTCCGTGTTATACAAAATTGTGTTGATAATATATAAACAAAAAAAACATAGGAAAATAGCGGAAAATAGCAAAAAAACACACATGTAATCACAAAAAATAGAAAAGTTATGCACAAGTTATGCACATGTTGTGCATAACTCTGTATAAGATGTGGATAGATGTGAATATGATTGTTTAATTGAATATTAGTTGGTGACGAACGGACGACAAATATAAGCTACAGGC
>OGKW01001859.1_pt1 | contig 11358 bp, 10 predicted proteins | sample 1572601 | NCBI WGS metagenome assembly OGKW01 (sample SAMEA2581875, study PRJEB24529) | metagenome | biome: Human gut stool | place: China | collected 2011
AGACATAATTCACAAAAAAATATGTATAAAAACAGCATGATTAACAAAAAATAAATTCGCGGCGAAATTGTGTTGAAATGATAAAGCTTCTGTGATATAAACATAAACAGACGTGTTACTTTTAGGGAGGCATTTGTCGTACATAACTTTTAACAGGGTTAGTGTATGATAGGTGCCTCCTTTTTTGCCACTGGAGCATAAAAGAATTATAGGTGCAAATCAATACATACCCCGCATTTATAGGAGGAAAAGCTCATGAAAGACAAAATTTTTGGTGTCCTGCAGAGAGTAGGACGAAGCTTCATGCTTCCAATTGCAATCCTTCCGGTAGCAGGCTTGCTGTTAGGACTCGGAAGCTCATTCACCAACACAACAACAATTGAGACCTATGGTTTACAGTGGCTGCTAGGAGATAAGACTATACTTCATGCACTTCTTGTAATCATGAATGCGGTCGGAAGTGCTATATTCGATAACCTTCCACTCATTTTTGCGGTCGGAGTAGCAATCGGAATGGCAAAGAAGGAAAAAGAGGTGTCAGCACTTTCGGCAGTCATAGCATATTTTGTTATGAATGTATCAATCAATGCGATGCTCAAGATTTCCGGAAAAATCCTTGCAGACGGAAGCATTGCAAAGGATGTGCTTGATGGAACCATCACATCAGTATGCGGTATCCAGTCGCTGCAGATGGGCGTGTTTGGCGGAATTATCGTAGGACTTGGAGTGGCAGCACTGCACAACCGTTTCTACAAGATTGAGCTGCCGAATGCATTGTCATTTTTCGGTGGAACAAGATTTGTGCCTATCATATCAACAGTGGTATATCTTTTTGTAGGAATCTTAATGTATTTTATCTGGCCGACAGTGCAGAACGGAATCTATGCACTCGGCACAGTGGTGACAGGAACAGGATATTTCGGAACACTTCTCTTTGGTATCATAAAGAGAGCACTTATTCCATTCGGACTGCACCATGTATTTTACATGCCGTTCTGGCAGACAGCGGTCGGTGGAACAATGGAGGTTGCAGGACATATGGTCGAGGGTGGACAGAACATCTTCTTCGCACAGCTTGCAGACTCTGCAAACATTGCACATTTCAGTGCCGATGCCACAAGATATTTCTCGGGAGAGTTCATTTTTATGATTTTCGGACTTCCGGGAGCAGCACTTGCAATGTATAAATGTGCAAAGCCGGAAAAGAAAAAACAGGCAGGAAGCCTTTTGCTTTCAGCAACACTTGCATGTATGTTTACAGGAATCACAGAGCCTCTTGAGTTCTCATTCCTTTTCGTAGCACCTGCTCTCTTTGCAGTACAGGTAGTGCTCGCAGGAAGCGCATACATGATAGCACATATTTTAAACATCGCTGTAGGACTTACTTTCTCAGGAGGATTACTTGATTTCTTCCTGTTTGGTATATTACAGGGCAATGAAAAGACAAGCTGGATGCTCGTGATTCCGGTTGGAATAGTATATTTCCTGCTGTATTACTTTATTTTTAGCTTCTTAATAAAGAAGTTTAACTTCAAGACTCCGGGCCGTGAGGATGATGATACAGAGACAAAGCTCTACACCAAGGCAGATGTAAACGCAAGAAAGGCTGCTAAGGACGTAAAGTCTTCTGACGGAAAAGAAGCAGCTGCAGCAGACGAACTCTCACAGACCATATCACGAGGTCTCGGCGGCAAAGCCAATATCTCAGATGTGGACTGCTGTGCGACAAGGCTTCGTATCACAGTAATTGACCCTGACAAGGTAAACGATGCGCTTCTTAAATCAACAGGAGCATCAGGAGTTGTGCACAAGGGACAGGGCGTACAGATTATCTATGGACCAAGAGTAACAGTGATAAAATCAGACCTGGAGGATTATCTTGCGAGTGTGACAGAGGAGCACTTCGAGGATGATGCAGTAGAAAATAATACAGCAGGCACAGATGAAGCAAAGAACGAAAATGCAGCTTCGACCACTGATTCAACCCCCGCTTCTGATAAAGCACAGGGTTCGAATGTTGAAAAAGAGCCGACAAGCACAGTTATCATCTCAAGTCCTATGACAGGAATAGCAGCTGACCTCTCGACAGCGCCGGATGAGGCATTTGCCGGCAAAATGATGGGTGACGGAGCGGTAGTCACACCTGAGGAGGGAGTTGTTGTAGCACCTGAGGATGGAACGGTTTTATTCGTTTTTGATACAAAGCATGCTTTGGGATTTACAACCGACTCAGGAATTGGTATGATAATCCATGTAGGAATTGATACAGTAAAGCTCGAGGGTAAAGGATTTGATGTACAGGTTGAGGCAGGTCAGCATGTCAATAAGGGCGATGTGCTCATGAAGCTTGACCTTGACTACTTAAAGGCAAACGCCCCATCAGTTACCACTCCTGTCATCTGCACAGAGCTAAAGGATAATCAGAAAATCCGCCTCATCACAGACGGAGCAATTAAGGCGGGAGAGCCTCTCTACGCAGTTGACACCTACGAGAAGTAATAAGATGTCAGGGGAACGATATGTACAGAATCACAAAGGTCTTAAATCACAATACAGTGCTTGCGGTAAAGGACAAGAGCGCAAGAGAATATCTTATAGTCGGAAAGGGTGTGGGTTTTGGAAAGAAAATTACACAGTCTGTCGAGCCGACGGAAGAGGATTCACTGTATGAGCTGACCCAGACAAGGGACAGAGGTCCGGCAAAGGATATAGTAAAATCCATCGAGCCGGAGTATCTTGAGATTGCAAACACACTGCTCGATAATGCAGAGCATGAGTTTGGACATATAGACAGAAGCATATTGTTTCCTATGGCAGATCATATAGCATTTGCTGTAAAGCGTATGGAAAACAAAGAACAGATCAGCAATCCTTTAAACGATGACATCCGTGTGATGTTTTATAGGGAGTACAAGATAGCTGAGAATATACGCCATATACTAAAGGATAAAAAACAAATTGATATAATTGATGATGAGATCGGCTACATTACTCTTCATATTCATACATCCTTAAACAATTCAAAGGTATCGGATGCCATGGAGATGGCGGCAGCAGTTCGAAAATGCGCCACATTTATAGAGGAAAAGATCGGAAAGCACATAGATGTCACTACTATGGCCTACAACCGCCTCATGAACCATATCCGCCACATGGTATCAAGAGCCGCGACCGGAGAAAAATTAAAGGTTGATCTCAATCAGTTTATCGAGAAAAATTACCCGGAGTCATTCGCACTGGCCAGTGAGATATGTAAGGAGCTTGGAAAGGACTTAAATCATGAGTTTTTGGACAATGAAACAGGCTATCTTGCCATACATATCGAGCAGATTAAGTGCGATGAGATGGTAAGTGAATAATAAATGTGAAAACCTTCCTGCACATTAGGTTATGTACAAATCTTCCTTAATGTGGTACACTACATAGTTGTATCAACAAACATCCGATACACAAAATACATATGAAATCAATTTAAAGGAGATATATATACCATGAAACTCGGCATCGTCGGACTTCCGAACGTCGGAAAGTCTACATTATTCAACTCACTCACAAAGGCAGGAGCGCTTTCAGCAAACTATCCTTTTGCTACAATCGACCCAAACGTAGGTATTGTTTCAGTGCCTGACGAGAGAATCGTAAAGCTCGGAGAGCTCTATCACACAAAGAAGGTTACACCTGCAACAATCGAATTTGTTGATATCGCAGGTCTTGTGAAGGGAGCCAGTAAGGGTGAGGGACTTGGAAACCAGTTCCTTGCAAATATCCGTGAGGTAGATGCAATCGTACACGTAGTGCGCTGCTTTGAGGATACAAACATTATCCATGTAGATGGCTCTGTAGATCCTGCAAGAGATATCGAGACAATCAATCTTGAGCTTATTTTCTCGGATGTTGAGATTCTTGACAGGCGAATTGCAAAGATTGCAAAGCAGGCAAGAATGGACAAGACACTTGCAAAGGAGCTTGAGCTTGTTGAGGCAGTAAAGGCTCATCTTGAGGACGGAAAGATGGCCAGAACCTTTGAAGTACCTGATGATGAGGATGCACAGCTTTGGTTCAAGGGCTATAATCTCCTTACAGCAAAGCCTACCATCTACGCAGCAAACGTATCAGAGGACGACCTCGCAGATGACGGCGCAAGCAATCCACATGTTGCAAAGGTAAGAGAAATGGCAAAGGAAGAGGGCGCAGAGGTATTTGTTATCTGTGCACAGATTGAGCAGGAGCTTGCAGATCTCGATGAGGACGAAAAGAAGGAGTACCTTGAGGATTTAGGTGTTGAGTCAAGCGGTCTCGATAAGCTTGTAGCAGCAAGCTATTCACTTCTCGGACTTATTTCCTTCCTCACAGCAGGAGAGGATGAGTGCCGTGCATGGACTATAAAGAAAGGTACAAAGGCACCACAGGCAGCCGGCAAGATACATACTGATTTCGAGCGTGGCTTCATCAAGGCGGAGGTAGTCAACTATCAGGATCTTCTCGACAACGGAAGCCTTGCAGCCGCAAGAGAAAAGGGCATCGTAGGCATGGAAGGAAAAGAGTACGTTGTTAAGGACGGAGATGTAATTCTTTTCAGATTTAATGTATAATTTTATGAATAAAACGCTTTTATAAGCACAAAATCAAAAAGAAACGCATAAGATAGACCAAGGGAGGTCTGTTTTATGCGTTTTCTGGATTTATGCGAAAAAGAGGTTGTGAGCGTGGAGGAGGGCAGGTTCATAGGGCATGTGCGGGATTTGGAGTTTGACCCGGTCTGCGGCAAAATCTGTGCGATTATCGTGCCGGGACCGGGAAAATACATGGGAATATTTTGCAGGGATTACGAATATTGTATTCCATGGGTTAAGATTGTGAAGATTGGACCCGATATAATATTGGTAAATATATGTGAGTCTGATATGCGGCGCAAGCTGTTATGATTTTATAAATACAAAAAATTATAAAAAAGTCAAAATCAGTACAAAACATATTGACAACGAAAATTAGTATATATATACTAAAATATGTATAGGTCTTTTTAAATACAGATGATGATTTGAAGTATTATAATGAGAAACAAAGATATTTTGCTTCTTCATACTATATGATACCTACGGAGGGTACAGCATGAAGTGTCCATTTTGCAGCAGTGACAACACAAGAGTAATAGACTCAAGACCGGCTGATGACAACAGCTCTATCAGGCGTAGAAGGCTGTGCGATGATTGTGGCAAGCGTTTCACTACATATGAGAAGGTAGAGACAATCCCACTCATCGTTATAAAAAAGGACAACAACAGAGAGCAGTATGACCGCTCCAAGATTGAAAAGGGCGTGCTTCTTGCGTGTCACAAGAGACCGATTTCAGCAGATACAATTTCAAAGCTTGTAGATGAGGTCGAGATAGAAATCTTTGCCAGAGAGGAAAAGGAAATCCCTACATCACTCATCGGAGAGCTGATTATGGACAGATTAAAGGACCTTGATGCGGTAGCATATGTGAGGTTTGCATCGGTTTACCGAGAGTTTAAGGATGTCAATACATTTATGACAGAGCTTAAAAAGATGCTTGACACCAAATAGTGTTTAGGCAGCAGGATTTATGTAGAACAGGATAGGAAGGTGCGTATGAACATTTCCGGTATTCGCCCGAGCGAAGGCTTTTATTCATACAATTCCATAAGGGTAAACGAGCTTAGAAACAGCCAGATTATGAGTTCGAAGCAGGCAGTGGATGACACAGCTTCACAGCAATCCATTGCTGATGATACGGCTGATTATGAGGCTGCAAGGGCAAGGCAGAGCTTTACCTCGCTTGATTATGCAAATACATATGATTCCAATGCGAGCTATGAGCTTAAGGGTGCTGACAGTGATATCAGCACACTTGATGTCGCAAAGGCTGTATCCGATTTAGACAAGGATAAGGTATTGCAGCAGTATCAGCGTTTTGTTGGCAGTGCGGATGTCACCGTTATGCAGCAGGCAGCCTTGAATGAACAGATTAACAGGGAGACAGAGAATTTTATACTATGAGTTTTTTATACCCGGGAGAGTACATTGACTCGACATACAGCATAGATTTTGATAAATTATATAAGGAGGGCTACAGGGGTGTCATTTTTGATATCGACAACACCCTTGTGACTCATGGTTCGCCTGCTGATGAGCGGGCGATTGCTTTGTTTAAGCACCTTAAGGAGCTTGGCTTTTCGTGCCTTGTGCTCTCAAACAACAAAGAGCCGCGTGTGAAGAGCTTTGCTAAGCAACTTGGGATAAAGTATATCTACAAGGCAGGAAAACCCAAGCCGTCCGGCTATCGTGCTGCGATGGAGAGGCTCGGTACAGATACGAAAAATACTCTTTTTGTGGGAGATCAGATATTTACAGATATCATCGGAGCCAATCTTGCCGGCATCAGGTCAATACTTGTAGCACCTATTGACCCACATGAGGAGATACAGATTGTACTTAAGCGCTTTATTGAAAAGCCTGTAATTGCATGCTACAAGAGGCATTTAAAGAAAGTAAATAAATAATTTTTAACTAATAATTTAAAATTTGGAGGCATATATATTATGAAGATTGCAATCGGAAACGATCACGCAGCAGTTGAGCTTAAAAAGACAATTATGGAGTATGTTGAGAGCATGGGTCACGAGGTGACCAACTTCGGCACAGATTCAAGTGAGAGCTGCAATTACCCGGAGTATGGTGAGAAGGTGGCTAATGCAGTGGCGTCAGGCGAGTTTGACTGCGGAATACTGATATGCGGTACCGGTGTAGGTATCTCAATAGCAGCCAATAAGGTCAACGGAATCCGTGCGGCAGTGTGCTCAGACACAGCCACAGCACGCCTTGTAAAACAGCACAACAATGCCAATATCATAGCCTTTGGTGAGAGAATTGTGGGTGTTGAGCTTGCAAAGGATATTGTAAAGGCTTATCTGACAGCCGAGTTTGAGGGCGGCAGACATGCAAAGAGAGTAGCTATGATATCAGATATCGAGGCAAGAAACTAATATAAAACAAATATAAAACCAATACAAATTCATACAATAGAAAATAAATACTTGAAATGTATTGCTTTTTATTGTAGAATGGACGAATGAGAGAGCTTAGGCTCGCACGATTTAAGGAGGAAGTAACTAATGATTTCAGCAGGAGATTTCAGAAACGGTGTTACTATCGAGTTCGAGGGAAACATCTATCAGATTATCGAATTTCAGCATGTTAAACCAGGAAAAGGTGCAGCATTTGTACGTACAAAGTTAAAGAATATCATCAGTGGTGGTGTTGTTGAGAAGACATTCCGTCCAACAGAGAAATGCCCTACAGCACACATTGACCGTAAGGATATGCAGTATCTTTATGCAGATGATGATTTCTATCATTTCATGGATGTTGAGACATATGACCAGATTGACTTACCAAAGGATGAGGTTGGCGATGCTCTCAAGTTTGTAAAAGAGAACGAGATGTGCAAGGTTTGCTCACACAAGGGCAATGTATTTGCAGTTGAGCCACCACTTTTCGTTGAGCTTACTGTTACAGAGACAGAGCCTGGCTTCAAGGGTGATACAGCAACAGGTGCTACAAAGCCTGCTACAGTTGAGACAGGTGCTACAGTTTATGTACCACTTTTTGTTGAGACAGATGATGTTATCAAGATTGATACAAGAACAGGTGAGTACCTTTCACGTGTATAATCTGTAGTTTTATGAGCCTGCACATATTCCGGTATGCTCGGAGTATGTGCAGGTTTTTTTTATTTGTGTGCTGTGTGGCAGGTGAGAATCCCGACAGCAAGCGTCATAAACACGTGTGACACAAGCATAGCCCACAGATATGCGTCTATCCCATGGCGAGGGATGAGAAATACAATCATCAGGATTCTTATCGCACAGGTGAGCAGATTGACAAAAAGCACCTGCTTTGCTTTGCCCAGACCGTGCAGTATGCTGCAGAGCATTCCGCTTATGTGCATCAGTGGGCACAGAAAACACAGTCTTCTAAGGAAATATCCACAAAGCTTCGATGAGAAAAGAAAATCCCCTATAAAATCTGAAAGCAGATAGAATATACATGTAAAGATAAGACCGAAGCATAGTCCAAATAAGGCGCAGGAGTTTACGGTTTTAGTGATTTTTGTATCCTTTCCGGCGGCATTCGCTTCAGAAACAGATGGCAGAAGCATCACGCAGGCACAGCTGCAAAGTACACCGGGAAATAAAAGCACGGGAAGGGTGAGACCGGAAATGGTTCCAAATATGTCAAGGGCCAATGCCGGTGATAGTCCGTAGAGCTTAAGAGTTCTCGGGATAAGCACATTTTCGGCGGAGGATGAAAAGCTTGCCAATATGTAGTTTAGTGATAAAGGAATGAAAAGCGCAGCCATGCCATAGGCTGTTGTTTTCAGGCTTTTGACGGATATTTTAAAGTATGAGAAATCTTTTTTTATTGTGATAACGGAAAAGACGGTTGCGCTCGCTTCGCCTGCCACGATGCCGTATATAGAGTATACAGGCTTAAAGCAGCTGCCACCGTCAGATAGTATTGCGTATATCAGATAGCAGGTGCCAATGCGTGCGGTCTGCTCAATTAATTGAGTGGCAGCTGGAACGGCTGCTTTTTTCAATCCATAATAGTATCCGTTTATGCAGGAATGGATAGCAGCGGGCAGAATGGAAAAGGACAGCGCCTTGACAAGCTCTGTGCAGCGTGACTCGCTTAAAATACAAATGCTTATGTAGTTGGCAGTGGAATACATAATAATTGTGAGTAAAAGAGCAATGGTGGCTGACATAATTATTGCGCAAATGAGTATAATATGCCTGTTTTGAGGCTTTTCGGCAACAAGCTTTGATGTAGCGGTCTGAAAACCGTTGCAGCAGAGTGACATGCATACGGACATGAGTGGAATCACAAGCTGATAGAGTCCCAGACCTGTTGAGCCCATGACGTTATTAAGAAATATGCGAAAGAAAAATCCCATAAACCGACTGGTTGTACCGGCAAGTGTCAGGAAAATAGTTCCGGTTACAAGTGGATTGGATAAATATTTTTTTACAATCAAAAAATCACCTGTCATATGTTGTCTTAGAAGTATATGTGCTTCTTTGGATATATATGACAGGTGATTATTTATTGTGTGTTAAACAGCTATTTTGCGCTAAACAACTATTATACTCTTATATGACAGTTATCGTTATATTAAATTTGTAAGATTAACCCATAAAGTGGCGGATAGCCTTGGCTACGCCGTCATTTTCGTTTGTGTCGGTGACGTAATCAGCCTGTGCCTTAAGCTCATCGGTTGCATTTCCCATGGCCACGCCGATGTGTGCGGCTTTTACGATAGCCATGTCGTTTTCGGTGTCACCGACAGCCATTGTCTCATCAGCTGCGATATTCAGGATTTGAGCCAGCTTATGAAGTGCCACACCTTTGTCAACGCCTGCTTTTGTGAATTCCAGATTACCGTAGCCACCGCTTACGAGCGTGATTTCAGGGATTTTTTTCAGGTACTCAAATACTTCGTCGCGGCAGTAGTAGTTATCATCTGCATCCTTTGGAAAATTGATGGTCATTTTCTGCATATGGTAATTGTTTTCGCGCATCATTTCAGTGATATCGTTCACACGTTTTCTGGTTGTCATGATGTATTCCTTTATAGAAGAAGGCATTTTGAGATCCTTTGCATCCTCGAGACACTTGTACGGAGAATAGCCACAGCCGTTTATGAAGGCATCCATATGAACGCGCTTTGTCATCAGGTAATCAATTATTGAAAACGCTGTCTCATCAGAAAGGCAGTTTTCGTAAAGACATTTTTTGGTATCAATCTCGTAGATTGCACTTCCGTTTGCAGTGATAGCGTAGCGGATGCCGGTGCCCTTAATTGCCTCAAACGGCAGTCCGCCGAAGGGACGGCCGGTGGAGATGACTACATTTATCCCGGCGGCAGTTGCTTCTTTTATAGCTTTTATATTTTCCTTGGATATCTGACTTTGGTTGTTGAAAAGTGTTCCGTCAAGATCTAAAGCGATAAGTTTCATAAGAAATCCTTTCTTTTGTTTGAAAAATATAGTGTTTTAGTATATTATGGTGAATAGACTATTGATTTTTGTGTTTTAAAATCGGTTACAATGATAATATAAATTTTCACAAATTTCAAGGATGAAGAGTATATAGCTTTTGCTTTGAAATACTTTACACTGTGGAGTGATTAATAGCTGAAAAGAAAAGGAAACAAAATGACAAGAGAAGAATTCAGAAAATATATCAGAGAAAACATAGTTATCCTGGATGGTGCGACCGGTACAAACCTGATGGCGGCGGGCATGCCGGTAGGAGTGTGTCCGGAGGAATGGGTGATGGAGCATCCGCAGGTGATTCTTGATCTGCAGAGGGCCTATGTCGATAACGGCACGAATATTGTTTACGCACCTACATTTACAGGAAACAGGATTAAGCTTTTAGAATATGGCTTACAGGAGAAAATCAATGAGATAAATACCACGCTTGTTGGCTTGTCAAAGCAGGCTGTCGGAGATAGGGCACTTGTGGCTGCGGATATGACGATGACAGGCAGACAGCTTTTTCCACTCGGGGATCTGATGTTTGAGGAGCTTTTGGAGGTGTACAAGGAGCAGGCGAGGATTCTTGATGCGGCGGGCGCAGATGTTTTTGTGGTTGAGACAATGATGAGTCTTCAGGAGTGCAGAGCGGCAGTGCTTGCTATAAAAGAGGTAAGCGACCTGCCTATTATGGTGACACTCACCTATAACGAGGATGGCAGGACTCTTTTTGGTACACCGCCTGAGACAGCAGTTGTTGTGCTGCAGTCACTTGGAGTGGATGCTATCGGTGTGAACTGCTCGACGGGACCTGCTGAGATGATAGCGCTGGTTGAAAAAATGGCAGAGTACTCTACAGTGCCTCTTATTGCCAAGCCAAATGCAGGGCTTCCGGAGCTTGAGGATGGGAAAACTGTATACAAGATGACTCCGGATATGTTTGCCGATGCGATGAGAGGGCTTGTGGAGGCGGGGGCATCCATTGTCGGAGGTTGCTGTGGCACCACACCGGAGCATATACGTGCTCTCACAGAGGCCGTAAAGTCAATGCCTGTTCATAAGCCGCTTGAGCATCATAGAAGAGTGCTTGCGTCTGAACGAAAGAATGTAGAGATTGACTTAGATGGCAACTTTACTGTGGTCGGAGAGAGAATCAATCCTACAGGCAAGAAAAAGCTGCAGGCACAGCTTCGTGAGGGAAAGCTTGACCTGGTGCGCCAGATGGCTATGGAGCAGGAGACAAATGGTGCGGGAATACTTGATATCAATATGGGCATGAATGGTATCGATGAGA
>OGKW01001860.1_pt1 | contig 11356 bp, 9 predicted proteins | sample 1572601 | NCBI WGS metagenome assembly OGKW01 (sample SAMEA2581875, study PRJEB24529) | metagenome | biome: Human gut stool | place: China | collected 2011
TACGGTGGATTATAATAGTATAGGAAAGATTAAGTACATTATGGGGCAGATGGGAATTACGGATGCTCAGGAAGAATACGGTCAGAATGTTGTTTTAAGCATTTTAATGAAAAAAGATGAATATAATGAATTTAATACGAAAGTAACAGATGCCACAGGAGGGAAAGCTGTTTTTGAGGATGAAGAAGACAGGGAGTACAGAGAAGAGGTAAAAGAAAAATAATTTTATTGAAAACATATTATCTATGTGATAGAATGAACATTTGTGAAGCTATAAACAAGTATTTTATGATTATTTAATAGGAAAGAGAAGAAATGATTAGAGAAGACGTAAGAAATATTGCCATTATTGCCCATGTAGACCATGGTAAAACAACATTGGTAGATGAATTATTAAAACAGAGTGGTGTATTCCGTGAAAATCAGGAAGTTGCTGAAAGAGTAATGGACTCTAATGATATTGAAAGAGAAAGAGGTATTACAATTCTTTCAAAGAACACTGCTGTTACTTATAAGAATACAAAAATTAATATTATTGATACACCGGGACATGCTGATTTTGGTGGAGAAGTAGAGCGTGTACTTAAGATGGTTAACGGCGTAGTTTTAGTAGTAGATGCATTTGAAGGTGCAATGCCACAGACACGTTTCGTTCTAAAGAAAGCTTTGGAACTTAACCTTCCTGTTATTGTTTGTATTAATAAGATTGACAGACCGGAAGCAAGACCAGAAGAAGTTATTGACGAAGTATTAGAATTATTTATTGAGTTAGATGCTAATGAAGAACAGCTTGACTGCCCATTTGTTTTCGCATCAGCTAAGCAGGGATTTGCTAAGTTAAATATGGATGACGAATCAGATAGTATGCAGCCATTATTTGAAACAATTATTGACTACATTCCAGCTCCTGAAGGAGATGAGAATGCAGATACTCAGGTTCTTATCAGTACAATCGATTACAACGAATATGTTGGACGTATCGGTGTTGGTAAGATTGACAATGGTAAATTAAAAGTTAATCAGGATGTTGTTTTGGTTAACCACCATGAACCTGACAAACAGAAGAGAGTTAAAATCAGCAAGCTTTATGAGTTTGATGGTTTAAATAAAGTAGAAGTTCAGGAAGCTACAGTAGGTGCTATTGTTGCTATTTCAGGTATTACAGACATTCATATTGGAGATACAATTTGTTCTCCTGAAAATCCTGTTGCAATTCCTTTCCAGAAGATTTCAGAGCCTACAATTTCTATGAACTTTATGGTAAATGACAGTCCTCTTGCAGGTCAGGAAGGAAAATTCGTTACATCACGTCATCTTCGTGAAAGACTTATGAGAGAATTAAATACTGACGTAAGTTTAAGAGTAGAAGAAACTGAAAACATGGATTCATTTAAGGTTTCAGGACGTGGAGAACTTCACCTTTCAGTTCTTATTGAAAACATGAGAAGAGAAGGATACGAATTTGCTGTAAGTAAGGCAGAAGTTATTTACAAAGAAGACGAAAGAGGTAAGAAATTAGAGCCTATGGAAATCTGTTACATTGATGTTCCTGATGAATTTTCAGGTGCAATCATTGAAAAATTAAGTAACAGAAAAGGTGAACTTCAGGGAATGGCACCAATTAACGGTGGATTTACAAGACTTGAGTTTTCAATTCCTTCAAGAGGATTAATCGGATACAGAGGTCAGTTTATGACAGATACAAAGGGTAATGGTATTATGAATACTGTATTTGATGATTACGGTCCATTTAAGGGAGAAATTCAGTACAGAAAACAGGGTTCACTTATCGCTTTTGAAGCCGGTGAAGCAATTACTTATGGATTATTTAATGCACAGGAAAGAGGAACATTATTCATTGGACCTGGCGAAAAAGTATATTCAGGTATGATTGTTGGTCAGACAGGTCGTGCTGAAGATATTGAAGTAAACGTTTGTAAAACAAAACATCTTTCAAACACAAGAACTTCAAGCTCAGATGAAGCTTTAAGATTAGTACCAAAGAAAGTATTAAGTCTTGAGCAGGCGTTGGAATTCATTGATACTGATGAATTACTTGAAATCACACCAGAAAACTTAAGAATTAGAAAGAAAATCTTAGATCCAACTCTTAGAAAGAGAGCAAACATTCGTAAGAACAACAAATAAGAGGTTGGAAAGAAGATATTTTGGAAAAATAAATATATTAAAAAATAAAAAAAGCTTCCTTCTAAATGCAGGTTAAATTGGAACTTGCAATTTAGGAGGGAGCTTTTTTTGATAAATCTATACTGAATGGAATCCCTTTCCAATGATTTCACTTGTATTTGAAATCAATAGGAAGGCTCCAGGTGAGTTTTCTTTTATGAAGTTTCTAAGTTTTACTGCCTGAGACGGACTTAAAACTGTAAGGATTATGTATTTGTTGTCGCCGGTAAATGAGCCTTTGGCGTTTACGATTGTGGCTCCACGGACAAGGTTTTTTTCAATAAAATTGCATATTGGCTTAGGATCGGAGCAAACCACATGAAAGTATTTTGAGCGGTTCAAACTTTCAATAAAGTTGTCAATAAGTGCAGAACGCATAATCAAACCAAGCAATGAGTAAAGTCCTGTTTTTACATCAAATACGAAAAAGGCGCAAAGCGTAAATAGAACATCGGAAATCATAAGTCCACGACCAATATCAACACTTGTGTATTTCTTAAGAACCATTGCGATAACATCCGTACCACCACTTGATGCACCAATATTGAAAAGGATTGCTGAGCCAAGTGCAGGTAAAAGAATTGCAAAAATAAGCTCAAGCAAAGGTTCATTAGTTAAAGGATGGCTCATTGGATAAACACGTTCAAACAATGACAGAGTCACAGACAAAAGAATTGTGCTGTAAGCTGTTTTTGCAGCAAAACTTTTGCCAAGAATAATCCATCCCACTACAAGTAACAGAATGTTGGCTACAAAAGAAAAATCACTGGCTGAAAGAGGAGTGAACTTTGCAACCAAAACTGCAAAACCTGTAATACCACCAAAAGTAAAGTTGTTGGCGAATTTAAAGAAGTAAATACCAACAGCCATAATCAAAGTACTGGCTGTAAGCAATAAAAAATTTTTAAAATTTGCTTTCATAATTTTTTTCCTTTAAGTATATTTTTTACAAAAAAATTGTAACGTTGTGAGATTGTAAAGTCAATGAGTATTTAAAGGAAAAATAAGCAATTAAGATAAAAACATAAAAATAATTAATAAGTTAATTTAGCAAAAAACAATTCCAAGCACAGCGGAAAACAAAATCATTAAAATAGGTGTCAAAGTTTTTTTGAAAAAATGTTTGCTTAAAAAGTGAACAGCTATCAAAATCACAAATATCAAAACAAAGCTGTAATTAATTGAAAAACCATGACCTAAACTTTCGAAATTAAATAAAGTTGAAAGTCCCATTATTACAGCAGTTGCAAGAATCATTGCAACAACACAAGGTCGTACGCCGGACAGAAAAGCTTTGGTACCGGAATATTTCATTAGATTTTTTAAAACTGCCGCAATTAAAAGAAGAATAATAAAAGCAGGCAGAACTACACCAAGAGTTGCAAAAAAAGCACCAGGAAAACCGCCCTGAGAGGAGCCAACAAAAGTTGCAAGATTAACTGCAAGAGGTCCCGGAGTTGACTCGGCAACTGCAACAAAACTCATGAACATATCCTCAGAAAGCCAATGGTTGGATAACACGATTTCCCTCATTAAAGAAATCATTCCGTAACCGCCTCCGAAAGATAATGTTCCTATTATAAGAAAATTGATAAAAAGCTTTAAATAAATCATTTTAAACTCCTGTTAACTAAAAAAGAACTATTTCAAATAGTAAAAATTATTTGTAAAGTTAAAGTTATTAACTATCGCTGAATGTTTTTCTTAAAGAAATATACTATCACGCCAACGCCCCCGCAAATCAAAATATAATAAATTGATGAAAAAGAAGTTGCTGTAATGGAAAAAATAACCATAATAATTGCAACAATTAAAATAATCAAAGTATTAAACAGATTCCTCTCCAAATTCTTTAACATTCGAATACCTGCAGTAAGTATTAAATAAACTTGAATGCCTTTAAAAGCACAGGTAATATAATGTAGACTTAAAAATTGATTAAAAAATAATGAAATACAATAAATTACAATGAAAGAAGGAATGCATACTGCAAGGGTTGCAGCAGTAGCTCCGTAAAATCCTGCAACATGATATCCAATATAGGTGGCACTGTTAACTGCCATAGGACCGGGCGTGGATTCAGCAATTGCAATCATATTAAGAAAATCATCTTTTTCAATCCATTTCTTCTTATATATAAACTCACTTTCCAAAAGGGCCACCATAGCGTAACCACCACCAAAGGTAAAGGCACCGATTTTTAGAAAGGTCAAAAACAAAGTAAGAGTTTTATCAAAATTAGAATGTTTCATAAAACCTCCGAAATAAAAAATCCATTAAAATATTTAATAAAAATTTTTGCAATTAACATCAAGATATTAATTACTACTTAATTCAAAACACCATAAGTATACCATACATAAAAATAGGAGCAAACAAGTTTGAAATAAAAAAAAATTAAAAAAATTAGCACTCACCTCTTGACAGTGCTAACAAAAAGGACTATAACATAGTCAGAACGAAGGAAGAGATAAAGATTTAAAGAAATAATTAAAGATTCAAGCTTTAAAATCTAAATCAAATTCGTTAGTTCAGATAATCAACACCTCGGATTTCTCCGATAGTGCAATTACAAATTTTATATCTATTAGACGAAAGGAGATATGACTTATGATGATGCCTAGTATTTTTGGAGAAAACTTATTTGATGATTTTATGGACGATTTTTCATTCCCTACATTACCTGATGTAGACAAGGAATTGTATGGAAAACATGCAAAGAACCTAATGAAAACTGATGTTAAGGAAACTGATGACGGATATCAGGTTGCAGTTGATCTTCCGGGATTTAAGAAGGACGAAATCAAGATTAAACTTGAAAATGGTACATTAACAATTAATGCAGCCAAAGGTCTTGACAAGGATGAAAAGGACAAGGAAGGTAAGTATGTAAGACGTGAACGTTATGCAGGAAGTATGAGCAGAAGCTTTTATGTTGGTGAACATGTTACAGCAGAACAGGTTCATCCAAAGTATGAGAATGGTATTTTAACCTTCGAAATACCTAAGAACAAAGAACCAATCGAAGAAAAAGAAAAGTTCATTGCTATTGAAGGATAACATCTTAACAAAATAAAGAGATCCCCATATCGACTTAGTGTTGGTATGGGGATTTTTCTGTGTTATAATTAGCTACAAATAATTATGTTAGTATGATTCTAAAAAAATATGTAGAAATTGGGAAAATAGTGTGTTAGAAGCACGGAGGTGAAAAATGAGTCAATTAAGGAATATTGTTAAAAAAGCAGCAGTTATAGGACTTTGCATTTGCACTTTTTCTGTTCAGGTAAGCGGTGCTGCACCATGGTCATCAGCCAATGGAATTTTTTATGATGGAAATGGCAATGAAATAAAAGGTGCAATAGCTAAAGGAATTGATGTAAGTTATCACAACGGTGACATTGATTGGGCAAAGGTTAAGGCGGCAGGGATTAGTTTTGCTTTGCTTAGATGTGGATATGGAAATGATGAAAGAAATCAGGATGACATAAAGTTTGTGCAGAATGTAAAAGGTTGTGAGGACAATGGCATTCAATATGGAGTTTATTTGTATTCATATGCAGTTGACAATGACAAAGAAAAGACTTTAGAAGATATGGCTAGAAGTGAGGCAGAACACGTTCTTAGAATGATTGAAGAAGCCGGAGCTAAACCTACAATGCCTGTTTATTACGATATAGAGGACAAATCTCAGGTTGGAATGACTGCTAAGCAGTATGGGGATATGGCTGAAATTTTTTGCAATATTGTAAAAAATGCCGGCTATAAGGTTGGTGTTTATTCTAACTATTATTGGTGGACCAATAGACTTACTGATTCAAGATTTGATAATTGGGGAAAATGGGTTGCAAGATATAATAACACAAGTGAGTACAACAAAGAATATGATATTTGGCAATATACTGAGTCTGGCACGGTAGATGGCGTGGGAAGTGGAATGGATGTTAATATTTTGCTTTCAAGACCTTGCAGTATTACAGGACATCAGTATGAATTTTATCAATTAGTGTCAAAATCAACAACCACAATAAATGGAAAAGCTACATATAAATGTAAAACCTGTGGTCACATTAAAACAACAGACATAGCAAAAATTAGTCAGATAACAATTTCAAAAACAAAATATGAATATACAGGAAAAGCCTTTAAACCTACAGTTACAGTAAAAGACAGCAACGGGCAGGTAATTTCAACTCAGAATTATAATATAATATATTCATCTAACAAAAAGGTTGGAAATGGCACTGTAAAGATTGTTTTTAAAGGCAATTATAGTGGCACGATTACAAAAATATTTAAAATAGTTCCAAAGAAAGTAAGTCTTACAAAGGCAACCAATATTAAAGGCAAAAAAGTCAAATTGGGTTGGAAAAAGGTATCGGGAATATCCGGTTACGAAATCCAGTATGGCATAAATAAGTCTTTTAAGAAGGCAAAGACAACAACAGCCAAGTCTTCTTTGAAAACAAAAACAATTAAAAAACTTAAAAATAAAAAGAAATATTATTTCAGAATGAGAGCTTATAAAAAAGTATCTGGAACGAAAGTTTATGGAGTGTATAGTTCAAAGAAAACAGTTAAAATTACAAAGTAATTATTAAAGCCGGTGCAGAAACATGTTTAAAATTAGACGCGATATTAATTGATAATGTTGATATTTTTGTTATAATTAAATAAGCGGGAATTAAATTTTTGAACGGGAATCAAAGATTTTTTAGACGGAGGAATTATAATGGAAATTAAAGAAATTTTAAGCAAGGTAGATCATACATTATTAAAACCTGAATCTACTTGGGAGCAGATTAAGGAGATTTGTGATGACGGAATCAAATATGAAACAGCATCAGTTTGTATTCCACCATCATTTGTAAAACAGGCTGCTGATTATGTGGACGGCAAGATTGCAATCTGTACAGTTATTGGTTTCCCTAATGGATACAATACTACAGAAATCAAATGTGCAGAAGCAGCACAGGCAGTTAAAGAAGGCGCAGCGGAAATCGATATGGTTATTAATATTGGATGGGCTAAAGAAGGAAGATGGGATGACATTTTCTGCGAAATCAACAAGATAAAAGAAGCTTGTGACGGCAGATTACTTAAGGTAATCGTTGAAACTTGTTTATTAACTGATGAAGAAATCGCTAAGGTTACTAATGTAGTATCAATGTCAAAGGCAGATTTCATTAAGACTTCAACAGGTTTCTCAACAGAGGGAGCAACATTTCATGTTGTAAAAATTTTTGCAGACAATATTTCTAACGGAACAAAGATTAAGGCAGCAGGTGGAATCAGTTCATTAGAAGACGCAGAAAAGTTCATTGAGCTTGGCGCTGACAGACTTGGAACAAGTAGAATTGTAAAAATCGTTAAGAACGAAAATGCAGGTGCCAATGAGTACTAGAAACTTTTGTGGTTCTGGCAATATTGGAGTGGTTGCTTATAGTGAAAATAAGCAAAGAAAAAATAAAGACTGAAATTATAAGAGATTGTACTAAAATGGTACAGTCTCTTTTTTTGACCTCAAAGTTGATAAAAAAATGTGTTGACTTAATACAATCCGTATGATATAACTTGAATTGTATTAATTGCACTAGTTGCAATAGTACAATGAAAACAAAATAGAGAGTAGGGGAGAAAACTATGCTAGAGACAAGAAATTTGAAAAAGGTTTATAAGACCAAAAAGGGTGTGTCTGTAACAGCCTTAAATGACGTGTCTATTAAGTTCCCTGAAAAGGGTTTGGTTTTTCTTTTAGGAAAATCAGGTAGTGGTAAATCTACATTATTAAACCTTTTAGGTGGACTTGATAAATATGATGAAGGTGAAATTATTATTAAGGGAGTTTCATCTAAAGACTTTAAACAGAGTCATTTTGATTCATATCGTAATACATATGTAGGATTTATTTTTCAGGAATACAATGTATTAGAAGAATTTTCAGTAGGAGCTAATATTGCTTTGGCAATTGAGCTTCAGGGAAAGAAGGCTACAGATGAAGAAATTAATAGAATTTTAAAACAGGTTGATTTGGAGGGTTTTGGTGACAGAAAACCTAACGAACTTTCAGGTGGTCAGAAACAGAGAGTTGCAATTGCAAGAGCACTTGTAAAACAGCCTGAAATAATTATGGCAGATGAGCCAACAGGAGCACTTGATTCTAACACAGGAAGACAGGTATTTGAAACACTTAAGAATTTATCTAAGGATAAACTTGTAATAGTAGTATCTCATGACAGGGAGTTTGCAGAGCAGTTTGGTGACAGAATTATCGAACTTGCAGATGGAAATGTAATTGATGATGTTACTCGTAAGGTTGGGTATGAAAAACAGGGTGAAGAACTTAATAATGGTATTAGTTTTGAAAATGACACAATGACTATTAAGTCAGGATACCATTTAACAGAAGAGGATAGAGAAAGAATAAATCAGTATATTGACGGTATTGGAACAGACTTAAAGGCTGTAATTAAAAAAGCAGATAGGGGAAGTTTCCAGCAGACTAACGAGGAAGATATTGTTCATAAGAAAGGCAATTTTAAACTTATTAAGTCTAAATTACCTTTGAAGAATGCTTTCAAAATAGGGGCAAGTGGTTTAAAACATAAGAAAATCAGACTTGTAGTTACAATTTTACTTTCATTTGTTGCATTTTCATTATTTGCTTTGGCAGATACTTTTGGAAACTACAATCACATTAAAACATGCACTAATTCAATTAAAGATACGAACATAACTTATGCGTCAGTTATTAAGTCATTAAAAATCGGTTCAGGAATGAACGCATACTGGAGCGATTACGGCAACAGCATTAGAGAAGACGAAATAACAAAGTTAAATAAAGATACAGGACTTGATTTTACAGGAGTTGTTGTTACAAATCAGGATATGGTTTTACCTAATTATAATAAGGAAGTTGAATTAACAAAGAATGGTGATATGTGCCATTATGCAACAGATTTTTCAGGCTATGCTAATTTGACAGAATCTAAAATTAAAGAAATGGGCTATAAAATTGTTGCAGGAAAATTACCAAAAGACAACAATGAAATCGCAATTAGTTCTTATGTTTATGAAACATATGCAAAGGCAGGATATATTTCAGAAGATGGTATAAAGTCTGAAATAAAATATTATAATGACTTAGTTGGCAAGAAACTTAAAATAGACAAGAAAGAATTTACCATAGTAGGTATTGTTGATACAAAGGTTGATATGGATAGGTATAAGTCTATTTCAGAAGATAGCAAGGGCAAAACATCAGCACAGAATTTGACTGATTTTGCTTTAAGTCAGGAACTGGCACATATTCAACAGTACAGTTTGGCTTGCGATATTTTTGTAATCGAGGGAATGCTTAACAGCATTAAGGAAGAATATCCTAATTATGTACAGTTAATTACTAACTATATGTACGTGTCAAGTGATGATACATATATTGATTCTTCAAGAATTGCGTCATTAAGTGAAATTGATACAAAAGATGTAACATGGGTCGATGGTGAAAAGACTAAACTTGCTGATAATGAGATTATCATAGATATCAATGCATTATCAAAAAATGATGAAGAAGGCTATTCTTACAGTAAAAAAGAAGCGTTGAAGATTTTGAAAGACAGCCAGTACACATTGGATTATTATATTGATAATGAAGATAAATCAATTAATGGAGTTAAGGTAGTTGGTGTGCTAAATGCAGATGGAAAAGCAGATAAATATTCAGACCTTTATGTACTTCCTGACAGCCTTTATAATTTAAAATGGACTGAAGGCAAGGGCGAATATTCATATGCAGTTGCAACAATGCCAACAAACAAGGCAGATATTGAAAAACTTGTAAAATATTGCTACACAGAACAGGGCAATATGAAATATCAGATTGAAAACTCAGTAACTTTTGAACTGGACACAGTTAATGAAGTTTTGAAAGTAATGTCAAAGGTATTCTTATACATTGGTATTGGTTTTGCAGTATTTGCAATGATTATGTTATCTAACTTTATTGCAACAAGTATTTCATATAAGAAGCAGGAAATCGGAATTCTTAGAGCAATCGGCGCAAGAAGCAATGATGTATTTAGAATTTTCTTCTTAGAAAGTTTTATTATTGCAATGATTAACTTTGTTCTTTCAACAATTGGAACAGGTGTGGCAACAGCAATAATCAACGGTATGTTTAGAAAAAAAGCAGGAATACTTATTACAATACTTAATTTTGGACCAAGACAGATACTACTTTTACTTGTGATTAGTATTGGAGTTGCGGCAGTGGCAAGTTTCATACCGGTTTACAAAATTGCATCAAAGAGACCAATTGAGGCCATTAGAAATAGATAAGAGTTAAAGGATTAAGTGTCGTTTAGTGCGGCACTTTTTCTTTTTTTGTTTATGTTATAAGTTTCTGTTATGAGTGTAATCTGAGCGAAAAATTTCTGCTTTAAGTATAATCTGAGTTATAAATTTCTGTTTCCGGTGTAACCTAAAAAATGAGGAGTTGAGTTTTTTATACCTTACTATATCTACAGACAATAAATATTGGTTATACAAACAATTTGACACTTGAAAAACATATAGTGGAATTTTATAATGAATACATCGACTACATATTCTATAATGTCGCATATTGTCAGGGGGATACATTCATGACATACGAACAGTTTATAGAACAGGTAAAGTGGGAAGTAGAAGATATAGCAAGAGAGTCTTTTGATGACGTGAGAACAGTTGTAAGAACGGTTACTAAGAATAACAATGTTCGAAGAAAGACTATAAGCATTTTTAAAGAGGGACAGTTGGCTACACCGACAATTTACCTGAGAGATTATTATTTGGATTATAAGAAAGGAAGAAGTATCGAAAACATAGGCAGAGAAATCTTTATGATTTATTCTGAAGGTACAAAAAGATTTACTTTTGATGTGAATCAGTTTTCTGATTTTTCGAAAGTAAAGGACAAAATCTATTATAAGCTTGTTAATTACGAAATGAACAGACAGGCGTTAAAAACAATGCCACATTTTAAATTTTTGGATATGGCAATTGTGTTTTTCGTTTCGATTATGGGCAATGAGAAGGAGCAGGGGACAATAGCAATTCAGAATGCTTATGTTGAAAAGTGGGGGATTAGTAAGGAAGAGTTAAGAAGAACGGCAATAACGAATACTTGGAA
>OGKW01001867.1_pt1 | contig 11291 bp, 10 predicted proteins | sample 1572601 | NCBI WGS metagenome assembly OGKW01 (sample SAMEA2581875, study PRJEB24529) | metagenome | biome: Human gut stool | place: China | collected 2011
CTTGCAATATCTATCTGGAATGTTGTGAAATGACCTTTTTTTGTTGTGAAAAGGGGCTGTCGCTTTAACGATTGAAAATCGTTGAGGCGACAGCCCCTCCAATTACTTTTAACTTTCCAGCTTCGTATTCATCTTCCAAAGCTTTCCATGCCAGTCATCAGCCAATTCCACCAAGTAAAGCACCTGCGATAAGTGCAACAAGTGAAAGTGGGACAAGGACATATTTGCCAAGTGGTACAAACCACTTTCCAATAGGCTTATCTGCACCTGCATTAACAGCATCAACAGCAAACTTCTTTCCTGCAACCCAGAAGAACATAATCGCCGCAAGCATTGCTCCCAGTGGACAAATATAAATTGAAACTGCATCCATCCAGCCTGAAACAATTCCCTGGATAACTAATGCTACAATGCAACCTACAACGGCAATACTTCCAACTGCCACAGGTCTTTTGAACCCAAATCTTTCTTCCAATGTTGCCACAGGTGCCTCGTATAAATTAACAAGTGAACTCATTCCTGCGAACAATACGCATATGTAGAAAATAATTCCAACAATCTTGCCACCCGGCATACCGTTAAACACGTTAACAAGGTAGATAAACATTAATCCCGGTCCGCCTGATGAAAGCTCTGCTCCACCAACTGCCATTCCCGGAATAATTACAAATGATGCAAGAAGGGCTGCCAATGTGTCAAAAATAGCCACATTTTTTGCTGAACTTACCACATCTTCTGTTTCACTTAAATATGAACCGTAAATAACTGTTCCATTGCCTGCAATTGATAATGAGAAAAATGCCTGTCCAAAAGCATAAATCCAAAGTCTTGGATTCAGCAATCCCTTAGGATTAATTGTAAAAATATACTTGTATCCTTCGCTTGCTCCCGGAAGTGTAAAAATATAAATTCCAAGTCCAAGAAACAACGCAAACAATAAAGGCATCATAAACTTATTGGCTCTTTCAATACCTCCGGCAATACCAAATGCCATAATCACTGCTGTAACAATCACCGCAATTACAAGCCAAGTATTGTTTCCGAAAGCTGAAGCCGTAGTTCCAAACATACCGCCTATGACATCCATATTCTTTCCCATTCCTGAAAGCTGACCTGATATTGCAAGGAATGCATATTTAAAAATCCATCCTACAACAACTGTGTAGCCAATAGCCAATGCAAGAGAACCAATTACAGGCAGTAAGCCCACAATCTCTCCTGACTTCTTCTTGCCTGTGTGCACCTCAGTACACTTTCCAAAAGCCTTAATAGGACCGCCCTTAGCCGCACGTCCCAAAGCCATCTCTTCAATAAGTCCAGTTGAACCTATCAAAATTACAAACAAAACATAGGGAATCAAAAAAGTCATTCCTCCCCAGTCTGATACCATATATGGGAATCTCCAAATATTCCCCATACCTACGGCAGAACCAATACAGGCGATAACAAACCCAGTTCCGCTCTTAAAACCGTCCCTCGTTTTTTCCATTAAATAAATATCCTTTCTACTCGCTATATGAAACCTATTGTATCATATTTACAATGTAAAGTCTTACATTATTTTAGAAATGTATTTCGAAATATTCTTTTAAATTTTTAAATATACTTATAAAATTATTTTTATATACTTGTGATTTATGTTATTATTAAGTTGTATGGATAAGGGTCTTTTTTCAGGAGCTACAGTTAAGGCTACAACAATTTCTACACAGTTTTTGATGGTTCACATGCAGGACAGTATGCCGGTGTTGGAATGCAGATTAAAAAAACAGGAACAACAAAAGTTTCTTTTAAGGTAAGATGCGGAAAGAAGATATACAACTGCAAAACAACAGTTAAAGTTGTAAAATATGCTAACCCATTTAAGAAAATCTTATTAGACAATACAGACATCACAAAATACTATAACCATAAGTTTTCAAGTCAGGAAAGTAGCCTTGGAAAAATTATATCTTTAAAACCTAACAAGAATTGGAAAATCAAATCTTGCTACCTGTACAAAAACGGCAAGAAATTAAAGAAACTTAAAGGTTCTTCTTATACACTTCCTGAAGATACATCAATGACACTTACAATGACAAACAAGAAAACAAAAGTTGTAGAAACATTAAAATTCGACTATGCCGACTTTGGTGATTACGACCTAGATATCTATTAAAATTTATTATTACATATTACAGAAAGGGTGCCTAATATTTGCAAGGCACCCTTTCTTTGCATATCTATTAATCAAATTTCTGCTTCTATAAACTTACGTGATAAATAATTGTCGGGTGCCACATTTTTCAGCTTCCCTTTAGAAAAATTATTTATTTAACACTAGCTAATCCAATTGCTCCCCTTTGCTTTCAATAACCTTCTTATACCAATAGAATGACTTCTTTTTGCTTCGCTTTAGGGTTCCTTTGCCCTCATTGTCCTTGTCAACATAGATGAAGCCATATCTTTTTTTCATTTCCCCTGTTGTAAATGATACGCAGTCGATACAGCCCCATGGTGTGTAGCCCATTAGGTCCACGCCGTCATCAATTACAGCCTTCTTTAATTGCTCTATGTGGGCACGAAGGTATTCAATTCTATAATCGTCATCAATTGTGCCATCTTCGTTAACAGTATCAATAGCTCCAAATCCGTTTTCTACTATAAATAGTGGAATTTGGTATCTTTCATAAAGAAGATTCAATGCATATCTAAGTCCTACAGGGTCTATCTGCCAACCCCAATCACTTGACTTAACATATGGATTAGGAACACTTCCCGGAAATCCGTCAATCCCATTACCATCTGCCACATGGTCTGCTTTAACCGCATTAGTCATATAGTAACTTAAACCTACATAATCCACAGTGCCTTCTTTAAGTATCTGTGCATCTCCTTCTTCCATATTAACGTGAATGTTTTTTCTCTTCCATTCCGGCCAGATATATGATGGATACTCACCTCTTACGTGAACGTCGCCAAACAAATATCTGTCATGCATTGCCTCAACTGAGTACATCATATCGTCGGGATTACAGGAATATGGATATAATGGAACACAAGCCATCATACAACCAATCTTAAAATCAGGATTAATCTTATGTCCTTCCTTAACTACCATTGCACTGGCAACCAACTCATGATGTACGACCTGATACATACATTCTTCCGGATGTTCTTCTTTTGTGAAAATCACTCCCGAACAAGTATATCCAAATAATGGATACTCATAGTTTTTCTGATTATTAATTTCATTAAAAGTCATCCAATACTTAACTTTATCCTTGTATCTTTCCATTACTGTAAGTGAATAATGAACAAAGAAATCAATAACCTTTCTGTTTTTCCAACCACCATATTCTTTTACAAGATAATATGGCATTTCAAAATGTGATAATGTTACAACAGGTTCAATTCCATATTTAAGTAATTCATCAAACAAATCATCATAGAATTTAAGACCTTCTTCATTAGGTTCTTTTTCGTCTCCATTTGGAAAGATTCTTGTCCATGCTATGGATGTTCTAAAACATTTAAATCCCATTTCAGCAAACATCTTTACGTCTTCCCTATAATGACCGTAAAAATCAATTGCCTCATGGTTAGGATAATTGTATCCTTCAAGCACTCCGTCTGTAATCTGTCTGTCAACACCGTGTGCTCCTGCTGTTAAAACATCAACAACGCTTGGTCCCTTTCCACCAACGTTCCATGCTCCTTCAACCTGATGAGCCGCTACAGCTCCTCCCCACAAAAAATCTTTAGATAACATTTAATCCTCCTAAACTGTTAAGAATGCAATATCCTTTACAGCTTCCTTCTTTCCTTCTAAAACTTCAATATTTTTTGATGTGTCAGTAATAATGTACATTACAGTATTGTCATAACCTTCTTTTTTGAGGAGTTCGTTGTCAAAATCTATAAGCAAATCTCCCTTTTTAACCACATCTCCCTGTTTAACCTTAATGCTAAATCCCTTTCCATTAAGGTTAACTGTATCTACACCAATGTGAATTAAAATTTCTGCACCTTTTCCGTCTGACATACCAACTAAATGACCTGATGGATACAATGCAACAATCTTTCCATCAAATGGTGCATGGACTTCTCCATTTGCAGGGATAATTCCAACACCTTTCCCCATTGCTTCTGATGCAAAAGCCTGGTCTTTAACTTTACTTATTGGGAAAACTTCTCCGGCTACAGGTACTGCGAATTCTATTGTAGGTTCATTATTTTCTTCAATAGCTGTGTTTCCTTCTAAGTTTTCAAAGTCATCTGTAGGTTCATCTTCAAAACCAACAATCATAGTAAGAACCGCACCAAGTACAAATGAAACTAAGATTGAAATTAAAAGTCCAATAAACTGTGTTGTATGACCTGCTTTAAAGTATGCAGGTAATGTTGCAATACCCGGCATATTGTAACTCCATGAAACTGTATGGAAAGCGCCACCGATTGCACCACCAATTGCACCTGCAATACATCCGCAAATCATAGGTTTCTTTAGACGTAAGTTTACACCGTAAATAGCAGGTTCTGTAATACCGAACAATCCTGTAATAGCTGCTGATGCTGAAACACCTTTCATTTCTTTATTCTTAGTTTTTAAGAATACACCAAGTGTTGCACCTGCCTGTGAAAATACTGCTGCTGACTGTAAACCTGTAAATGTGTCATAACCTAAGTTAGCATAGTTGCCAACTGTTACCGGTGTTATCCCCCAGTGAACACCGAAAATTACAAGAATTTCCCATATACCACCAACTACAAATCCTGCAACTATAGGACTTAAGTTGTACAATGTATTATAAATACCACCAATTGCTCCACCAATTGTATTTCCAATAGGTCCGAAAGCAAGCAATGTAAGTGGAACCATAATTGCAATAGTAAACATTGGTGTAAATAAGTTTCTGATTACGATTGGCAAATAATTTTCACAAAATCTCTGAACATAAGATGCAATCCATATTGCCAAAATAATAGGGATTACTGATGATGTATAACTTAAAAGCTGAACTTTAATTCCCAAAAACTTAACTGTTTCTCCTGCGTTAACCATTGCTATGTAATCAGGACAAACAAGTGCACATGCAATTACAAGCGAAATAAAAGTATCTACCTTAAACTTCTTTGCCGCTGTTACTGCAATTAAAACAGGTAAGAATGTAAATGCTGTCCATGAAATAAAGTTTAAAATTCTGTAAGTTCCACCTGTTGTATCTATAGCATTAAGCGCAACCAAAACTCCAAGAATACCCTGAAGAATACCACAAGCTGCAAGTGTGTATAGGAACGGTGCAAATATTGCTGAAATAACGTCAATGATTCTGCTAACCACTCCTGCTTTCTTGTTTCCTGTGCCCTCTGATGTACTGTCATCCACTGTAACTAATTCCATAACATATTTGTACGCATCTGTTACATGATTTCCGATTACTACCTGAAACTGACCTCCTGCCTGAACAGTAGTAATTACACCTTTGATTTTTGCAACCTTTTCTTTGTCTACAATTGACTCATCTTTTAAAATAAATCTAAGTCTTGTAGCACAATGAGTTACATTTGAAATGTTTCCGTCGCCACCAAGTTCTTTTACAAGATCTTTGGCAGTCTTCTGATAATCAATTGCCATTTTAAATTCTCCTTTTTCTTTGTTTTTCCGTCATGTCTTCATCGGCTAAAAGTATTTTATCATAACCATATTTTATTTCTACAAATCTGCGTTTTATGTAACATATAATAAAAAAAGAAATATGTTACATAGGCGTAACACCCTGTAACATATTTCTTAACCCTTAAAATTTATTTTAATTTCCTGTTATATACTCTTTCAACCGCTATTTAACAGTTTTTTCAATAATAAAATTGCTATATTTTATAGCCTTCTTCCTATTGCCTCAATTAAATAAATAACCGGTATCTGCGTTGTTGTATTAATGTGATTTCCCATATCATGGTCAGTAACATAATAAGATAAACTGTAGTCTGATAATTTGGAAAGTGTAGAAACACTCTTATTCGTAATACTTATGATTTTACATTTGTTCTTTTTAAAATCACTTGCCATTTGTACAACCTGTTCCGTTTCACCTGAAACAGATAATGCTATAACAACTGCATCACTCATTCCCTCCATTATTGGAAAATAAGGATCTTCTATGTACTGACTAAATTTCTTTAAGTTAGAAAAATATCTTGCACCGTATTTTCCAAGAATGCCTGAAGTTCCAAGTCCAATAAAAATAACCTGCTTTGCATCTCTTACAACATCTGCAATTTCATCAAGTTCCTTCTGGTGAATTTCTGAACTTATCTTCTGAAAATATTCCTGAATCTCCTGAATATCCTCATTAACCTGATGTTTCTTATTCTTCTCTTCGTTTAAGAACATCTTAAACTTTACTTTAAATTCAGAATATCCGTCAAAACCGGCTTTTCTACAAAACCGCATAACTGTTGCAGTTGATACATGAACTTCGTCTGCCAATTCTCTTACAGTCATGTAAGTTACTTTCTCTTTGTTCTTCATTAAATAATCATACACCAGCATTTCCATATCGTTTAATGACTTCAGAATCTCATAATTAAACATATTATACCTCTTTGAAGCTTAATTAATTGTTTCAACTCTGATATTATACCATAAACGTGGATTTTATTGTTTACTTTTTGGTTTTCACTGCCTTAACTTTTGTCCATACTGAATAAACTTTCTTATTCTTACCATTTATTTTTTTCGTCTGATAAGCTCTTATGCGTACATAGTATTTTTTGTTTCCTCTAAGTTTTTTAATTATTACTTTGGTTTTCTTTGCACTTACTTTTAAAGTCTTTGTAGCTTTTTTAAAATTTTTCTTTGTAGAATATTGTATTTCATAAAATACTTTACCACTATTCTTCATCTTGTTAAAAGTTACTGTTAATCTTTTGGAACCCTTTGTTATTTTCTTAACTGATGGTTTTCTAAGTGTTTCCTTTTCTGAAGCTGTTGTACTGCCGATAAGTATTGTTCCGGAAGCTGTTGGTTTAGCATTTGTGGTTGTTGTTTCTCTGTCAGGGTTCGTTGCCCCATGAGTTGTAGTTTCCCCATCGGACTTAGTTGTCATCGGAGTTGTAGTTTCTCCACCGGCAGGATTTGTAGTTGGTTGAACACTTCCGTTACCTGTTTTTGAAGCCTGAAATGTATTTCCAAAAACTCCCAAATTTATTCTATTTCCATTAGGTTCAGGTTCATTTGCATAATCACTTGCAGGATTTCCTGCGTTGATACACGGACTTGCATCTGTATCTGTTACCCATTTTGAACCGTCCCATCTGCCACCTGTTGACTTAAGATGAAAGTCGCCATTGTTCAAATCTGCAAATATAGGATCTTTGAAAATACATCCTTCTCCATATCCATAAGTATTTCCATCCCAACCATCGTTATAAATACATGTATAAGTAATATTAAATATATTTATACCTTCACTTACATCAAAACCTCTTGTATTTTTTGCTATAATACTATCTTGGATAATAGGGAATTTTGTCATTGATTTGCTTGCTTTAATTCCATAATAATTATTTGCCAGGGTAATATTTTTAAGTATTATGCTATCTGTAAGATTATCATCAATACTAAGGTCTAATCCAATTCCGTAACGTTGCTGTTGAAAATTGTAAATCACGCAATTAGATGCTTCAAAAATATTCTCCGATGGAATTTTATTACCATATGCAGTAATACTCATTCCTGAATATGTGTCATTTCCTGTTCCTTTTATAAATACGTTTTCTATTAAAATCTTGCCACAAATATAATCATAATAACTGTTATATTTAACGCTTATTCCTGATGATTCATTTATGAAATCACTATTCTTTATAGTCAGTACTTGTGGTATTTTTTCTTCTGACTCCATTGATTTACTTACTACCGTACTACTTAACTTAACATTATCAAATATGCAATTTTCAAACACTGCCTTTCCCTCTAAATAATCAGAAGAAGAATTTTGTTCTAAACTAATTCCATTAGAAGATGTTGTAAGTCCCCTGTCAGATGCAGCAACAAATCTCACAGGATTTACTTTTTCTCCAATTGCCTCTAATTCCCCATTATATAAAACATTTAATGACTCTATTACATTTGTACTGCCTGCATTAAATTTAACTTTTGATTTGTTTCCATTCTTATATCCAATATTACAATTTTTAAAATAGTACTCCAACCCGGACACATTTCCAAGGTTACATTCCTGAGTTATCATACTTCCATTTAATTCTACATAATTTCCATATTCTGATGAATAATCGCACCTGTTTTCCTTATAATGTCTTGTTTTATCAGCGTTAATATTAGCTCCAAACTGTACTTTAATGGGTGCACATTTATTCATCTTTTTAGATTCCGTGGATTGGCTTCCATAAAATATGTTCCCTTCTATTATATAATTACATTGACCATCTAAATCTAATGCATTCTTGGTTAATGCTCCTCCTTCTTTAGTATAAAATATATTATCCTTTATTTCTGCATTTCCTCCCCAAACAACTGATGGGCTATAAGACTGTGACACATTATTTTCAAATATGTTATTTTCTATAACACAATTAGATTTTTCATTATACAAATAACTATCATACTCATCAGAAGTTACCCCCTCAATTCCCATTGAAAGAGATTTAAAAGTAGAATTTGATATTTTTATATTTGCTTCAACTTTATTTCCATCGTAGTCTCCATAATAGACGCCGGCTCCTATTTCACTTGTCTGCAAATCAACATTCTTAACTAATTCCGTACTATCAAAATTGCAATGATCTACTACTAAATTAAACTTAGTCTCTTCTGTTCCATAAGATACATCAATAAGCCCTTCCGTAAAATCTCTATATTGAGCTCCACCATTTATAAAATTACAGTACTCAAAAGTATCTGTAACCTCCCCATTATCCGGAAGAAATATCTCTATACCATTCCATCCCACATGAGTGTCTATGTTTTTAAATGTTATTGGTTTCTCCTTTGTGCCTTTTGCCTCAATGCTTCCATCCTCTTCAACTATAAAAATTGGATAAGGTCTATATACTACCTCTGAATTTTCTATTCCATCTATATTACCTGTTCCTGTTCCAAACAAAATTGTTGTTCCCGGCTCAATTATTAATTTACACTTTACGGTTGGACGATTAACCATATTTTGTGAACATATTACATATGTTTTATCCTTTGTCCACCTTACAACATTGCTTCCATCTTCGGACACGATGTCATCGCTTACTATTATCAAATTATCATAATTGACACTGTTGTCTTCTGCTGTAATGTTCTGTGGCATTATTAACATTATCAACGCCAGGCTTAAAATTATAACTACCCATTTTTTATTCATTACATATGCCTCCAAATTTTTATTATATTTCCCGTTATTTTCACATTCCCATTTATGTGCTGATTTGCAAAAATAATGTACACTTAATTTTATTCTTTAACAGAATTTATGTTAAAGAATAAAAAACCGATAAGGTATGTTTAGTATTACACATTCCCTTACCGGTTAACAAGTTGACATATGTCTCATATTTAATTTTAGGCTGTTTTTACTGATATAATTACTCCCAACTATACTATATCTAATATTTCTTTAAAATTGTTTAACTTGTATGTAGTTTTGCTATACTTTGATGCTTCACCTAACCCAGCTGAATCAAAAATAATTCCTTTATATTTTTTCATTTTGTACTAACTCCATTCCTGTTTTAAGTACACGAAGTACTCTCTCTGCTGCATAGCATAAATATTTCTCTGCATTATCCATGGCATTATTTAAAGAAATAATGTTACACACAGAAGCTTCCATTCCGCTAACTCCCATACTATACAATTGATTAATTTCTTCTCCTAAACTTCCTGAAATAACCAATACCGGAACATTATATTTCTTACATTTTCTTGCAATTCCATAGATAACCTTTCCACATGCTGACTGGTAATCCGTCTTACCTTCTCCTGTAATAACAATATCAGTACTATCTAATTTTTCTTCAAAATTATTTAACTCAAGTAACACATCTATGCCTGATTGCATCTTTCCATTTAAAAATCCATATAAAGCGGCACCAAGTCCTCCTGCAGCACCTAACCCTTCAATTTCTTCTATTGAATGTCCCAAATATTCTTCCAGAATTTTTCTATAGGAAATCATTCCTTTTTCCAGCTTTTCCAACTTTTCTTCTGTACCACCTTTTTGTGGTCCATAAACGTATGTTGCACCTTTTTCACCTGTTAGAGTATTAGTCACATCACACATGACAATGGTTTCGACTTCAGAAATTTCTTTTATAGCAAAGGTATCATCTATAGTTGCAATTTTTTCAAGATTTTCTCCTATTCCTGACAATTCATTTCCTTCCGAATCCAAGAATCTATAACCAAGGGCTATCATTGCACCTATTCCTCCATCATTTGTAGCACTCCCACCTATTCCTATATAGATTTTAGTACAACCGTTTTCAATTGCATGCTTTATGAAAATTCCAGTTCCAAAAGATGTTGTAATCATAGGATTTTTTTCTTTTTCATCAATTAACGTTAATCCTGAAGCCTGCGCCATTTCAATAACTGCAATATTACCTTTTCTAAGATAATATCCATCTATTTTTTTACCTAAAGGATTCACTGTATCAATTACTATTTTGTCATATCCATTGCCACTTTCACCATAAATAGCTTCTAAAGTTCCTTCTCCTCCATCAGCGATTAACATTTTTTCACAAAAGCTTTTTGGAAAAATTTCCTTAACTATTGATTCAATAATATTATTAACCTGATTAGAAGATAAACTTCCTTTAAACGAATCTGACGCTATAATAAATTTCATTTTGTTTCTCCTTTAGTTCTAATTTTAATATGCAATAACCACTTTATTCTGATAAATATATTCTTTTTATTAGTTTTTTGAATTTTTCTATATAGTCTTCTACACCTATCTTTTCATCTAACTTAGTGTATTCTTCAAATTTATTTGATTTGATTTTTTCTATACAATGTAATGTTATATTAAATGAAAAAATCATTTGATATCATAACAAAAGTTATATTATTCTCTTCTTATATGTGCATATAATCCCAACTATAATGATAGTTATGTAATAAAGAATAGTACGAGCATTTTTAATTTTATCAGCTATCATAATTCTGTATGCCTCCTTCTTCCATGAGATTACAGCAAACGTAGTAGTAATGTCTATCAAAAGGCTTTTACATATTAGATAAAAGCATGTAAAATTTCTTTTACATAGCTTAATTGCGGTCTATTTAG
>OGKW01001873.1_pt1 | contig 11252 bp, 12 predicted proteins | sample 1572601 | NCBI WGS metagenome assembly OGKW01 (sample SAMEA2581875, study PRJEB24529) | metagenome | biome: Human gut stool | place: China | collected 2011
TCTGATACTCCCCTATAAAAATGGCTATTTATCAACTGTTTGTTGTGACATAGCCTTTTTTATTATTTTCATTTCCCTCAGTAGGATGCCTGGCCTTAGCCGGTATTACTTTTTTACGTTTCACCATCATCTATCCTCCTAATCCCGCATAATAACTTGCTTTGTTCGATGCCCTCTTGGATGCATTGCCTCATCCGTAGTCGCTCCTGCAGCAATAAGATCATTTATTTCTTTTCTTATTTCTGATAAATCAGCTCTTGTCAGCGTTCTATTGCCGATTCTGTAGCTTTGCCCTGCTACCAAAATAGACTGTTCTGCAGATAAATACTGCTTTAACCGTTCATTAAGTACCGTACTTGCCACTAATAATCCCCCTCACACTTTTTCTAATGCAGCCGTAGCCGCCTTTAGGCTTGTTTTTCAGTTTAGACTTTACCGATTGTTCTTTGATTGCATTCGGGATGTTGATCAATTTTTCCAAAGCCTCGAAATCAGGATTTACGCTTAACATACATGCGAGGTTATAAACCCGCAGATCCAAAGGCTCGTTCCGTTTATCTTTAGCTATATTTACCCACTGATATACTAATACTCCATTTTTCCGACGAGGCTCTTTCGTTTCAGATATAAGGCCTTTAAAATAAAATTCATCGTAGCCGCGAGTTAGCTGTACAGTTACGCTATCACTCTTATCAAGCGGAAAATGAAAATATTTAGGTCCAGGCTCTTCAATCGATAACCGATCCATAACATATTGTTTGCCGCTATCTGTGCCAAGCATTACCAGCGGTATCGTATGTCCCCTTACGGTTTTAACCTTAACGTACTTATGCAATAACGGCACTCCTGGTGTCGATGAACCTTTTATAGCAAAACGCTGCCTTGCAAATCGTTTTTTACAGTACGCATAAACTTCTTTCGTGTAGTGGCCGCCGGAATCGATAAACGTCCTGGCTACCAAAAGACCCTTACCTGACGCAAAGCGATATTCCTTATCCAGCTGTTCGTCCAGCATAGCCCACACTTTAGGTGTATCCGGCACGCCCAAAATAGTACCCTTTTTTATTCCCCAACATTCTTCAGCCATTCCCCAGCCACAAATCTCATACTCGAGCCTGTTGTCTTGTACGTCAACGGCCGCTGTTAAAAGCAGTACGCCTTCCGGCAGCTCGGCGCCATAGTTTTCACGCCTGCGCATAAACTGCTCATGGCTTTCAAAATTTCCTTTGCGCTCATATGCTTCTCCAAAACGAGTATTAACAACTACTTTTTCACGCTCTGGATCGCCCTGTGCTTCCAACCATTCCTGCATTACATCTGACCAGTTCACCCAAGGTGATGCAAAACAGTTAACAAAAAAGCTCCGTACCCCCTTAGTGAGAGCCGAAGCGTTCTGTGCAATATATTTTTGTGCGGCCTGCCGCATTTCAGTTTCTGTAAACCCAAACCCGCAATCTGGACAACGCCAAATAACTGACTTAACGATAATCTGCCTTGTTCCCTTTTTATCAACAGAACAGTCGTAGTCAGTATGCATATCCCGATGTGTGACTAAATGCCACTCTTTGCACTTTGGGCATTGATGCTGCCACTCTTCCTGAGTCCCTGTTATATATTCATCTTCGATTCGACTGTCTCCAGCATTGGTCGGTGTTGAGAATAGCCCCATTACGCTATCCCAAAATGTAGTCATACGTTTTGCAGCCAAGCTGACCGGGTCGCCTTCTGTGCCGGCGCTTTTTGGAAAGCGGTCAACTTCGTCTGCCAGCAGTATTTTTATCGGCTTACTGGCAAGACCGGCAGGACTGTTAGCACCCGCCATGATAAGTCTGCCGCCTGGGAACTGTTTAGAAAGGATAGTATTGCCGGCATCACGACTTTTTACGTCTTTAAAAATATCTCTCAATACCTTTGTATCTCTGATCATCGGCGCTATACGTGATTTACTATAGTCCTGTGATGTTTCGATAGTTGGTTGGATCATCATTATCGGTGCGGGCGCCAGATGCGCGAACCGACCAATAATATTATTCATGATATCGGACTTTCCAACCTGAGATGCGGTCTTTGCAACCACCCTAGTTATGCCTGGTTCAGTAAAAGCATCCATAATGGCTTTTTGATATGGAGCACGATCTGTTCGCCACCGCCCAGGCTCTGCAGCAGCTTCGCCAGATATCATCCTATAGCTATCAGCCCATTCGGATACAGTTTGATCTGATAACGGCATCAATGACTGTTTTACTATTTTTTTGAAAAGATCAACTGTCTTCTTCATTACTAAATATCTCCGGATTATAATCGCTAAGCTCAGTTAACCTTGACTTAATTTCTTTAGAAAGTTCCGTCATAATAACACTTCTGCTCTGATTCTCCAGTCTAGCAGCCATCTTGGCTGGTATGCCCAAAAGCTGACTCCGTAATTTAGATAACATATCTGTCATAACTCTTTCGACATCTGCCGCATCATGTGACAGATTTTGTCGCTTTGCCAATTCAAGTTCAGCTAATTTACGTTTTGCAGCTTCATGCAATGCTTTTTCAGACCAATAATCATCTTCATCTTTACTAGAATATTTATTTTCATAGAACGAAGCTATTGCCATTGTCAAAACGAAGTCTCCTTCTATTTCACGATGCAAAACTTCCTCATTTACCAACTGATTTACACGTCGTTCGCTGATGCCCAATAATTCGGCAAGCTCTCTTGCAGAGCCACGTTTCAGCATTTTTACCACTTCTATTTTCACCGCCTGTCTACTACAAAAAGAAGGAAATAGGAAAAAATATTTTTAAATCTAAACCTTTTTCGGGGCTCGAAAGACCCGCAAAGAAAGTTATACACAGGAAGAACCTATAAAAATTCCCTGCAAATGGACATAAGAAAAGCGCTCACTAAGGTGAGTGCTTTTCGGGTGTGAATGCTTCACGGTTTTATTATCTTTTAAAAAAACTTTCTACATCATCTAATTTATTCCAGTCGCCTTTTATTGCAATTCTTAGGTTTTCAATTATTTCCTCCATCGATTTTTCTTGTTTTCCACCAAAGCATTGTATTGCATGCATCCGCTGCAAATATTCTTCTTCCTCAGTCGCCTCTTCTATGTCTCTCAGAGATTCTAAGCCTTTTTTTAATATTTCTTCAATTTTTCTTAAGCAATTAATAACATCTGCCGAATACCATTCGCTTTTTTTTATTATATCAGAAATACTCCTCTTTTCAGTCAAGCTTTTATATTCATCTTCAAAACATGAATAAATCAAGAAAGGTGGTTCAGCAACAAAGCAATAAATCATTTTATCAATGTTAAATACAAACTCCTCTAACTCCTCATACGCTTCTATCCTCTTGTCAATTATCTTCTTGTAATAGTCACGTTTGTAATCGTTCTTTTTATGCCACCATAAACATAAATTACTTATTATTGTACTAATAACAGCAGACCCAACTATCGCTTGCCAAAATTCACTCAACACAATCACCAGCCTTTTTAGATGACTTTATTATACCATAAAAGCCGCCAGCATTTATGCCAGCGGCTAATTTTACTTACACTTCTTCCTGCACATATTATATCACCTGTTTGGCAACGTGTCTTGGCAATGTTTTTGCAGTCTACTTTGGCAATTACAACGCCTCAGCTCCGTAAAGTCTTAGCGCCATTTGCTTTATAAGTCTACTTCTGTTATACCTTACCGTTCTTTCCGCACAGGGGATTTGACCTGCAATTTTTTCATCTGAAGCTTTTTGAAAATACTTCATTGCAACAACCGAATAATACTCATCACCTTCTATTGCTTTTAAAGCTGCATTAATTTCATCAACTTCTTTCTTATCGCGCTGCAGCTTAATTTCAACTGCTAATATCTTCCCAGCCTGACGTTCTTCCGGTGTTAGCCGAATACCATCAACGCTAAACGATGTGATATCCTTTGACTTCTCTGTAATCTTTTCTTGCTTTAAATCCTCAATGTCAAGCCTGTACCTTTTGATATTCTCTAACAGCGTAGGATAGGCGTATAATCGTGCTTCTGTCTGCTTATAACAATTCCCTTTACCTGCTGGCTTTACAACCGCCAAAGCTGATTTTACAGCTTCTAATGCGGCTTCTTTTGCCGCACGCTTGATAAATTTATTGATTTCCTGCTCTGTCAACCAAAATCACCCCTCTGCCCGTAAAACATCTGTAGCAACGTCTATCGCAGCACTTTCAGCTTCACTCAGCTGATGGCCATGCTGCACCTGCCCTAACATACCGATCACGCTCCGGAATCGATTTTCTTTTACACAATTTACCCTGCGGCAGTAAACTTTATTCTCGCTTACCTGACGGCTCCACACGCAGCCCTTACACTTATGTGCCATTCTAATCACGCTCCTTTACTCCAATTGCTCAATTCGTACATAAAGCCCTGGCTGCTCTGACCAAAACTTTTCTGTAATCTCACTTGCTACCTGTGCATCGTCTGTCCAATAGCCGAGCCCAGTCATTACATCCTTAAGCAGCTTGATCATATTATCAGTGTCCGGCTTTGTAATTTTATATTCGCCGTTCTTATGTTTCCCTATAGCTGTATAGCACCATTTAGTCAAAAGCCTTATCGGACCGGTCAGCTTTTTTTCAGGTACATAAGCTGCCAGGTGCGCACTAAACTTCTGCCTGGCATCTTTAAGTGCGTCAGGTTCATAATAGTGTGGCTTACCGTTTACAACATGGACCTTTTTCTGCTGATGCGTAACTGTTGGCAGTTTCATCTGAATAAAGAACTCAATCATCATATGCTCCTCTTTCGTAAGCTTCCCGCCATTCTTGAATCGTAGCCAGCAAATAGTCAGCGCCTTCTTTACTTCCAAGCAATTCCTTTCGGTCAATTGTATTTTTTACGATAAGAGTTCCGTCTGTTTTCATAAAACCAAATTGTAATTTTCCAGCCTTCTCATAACAACGCATAAAGCTATTACCGAATTTTACAACTTCTCCTTTTTCAGTTTCCCAGTATTTACTATTTTTCATTTTTCATTCGCTCCTTTTTCCTTTCGCGCGGTATACCTCTTCCTACAACCGAAAGGAATTTTCCCGCCAAGCCAAGGCGGAAAATCCTTTTGTTGTATAGGAATACAACCTACAATGACTAATCATATATATATATATATACATCGCGCGCGCGTATATCGCGTATATAATATTAGTGAACATTCACTTAAGGAAAATCTCGATAATCGCTCGACTTTTTCCAATTCGGAAAAGGAAAATCATTCGACTTTTTCCGTTTTCCGAACGACTTCTCCATTATTGCTTATTGCAAACATTCCACTTTCTCGAATATGATTCTTCACCGTTTTTTCCGTCACATCTAAATAACTGGCCAGGCCTTTTACTGTCGGAGTCCCACAAAAACTTTCTGCTTCAAAAGCTTTTTGTAATGCTACTATCCGTTCTTTTTTCAAATCATCCGGTGACTTCTTCTTTTTGAAATTCCGCTGCCAGGCTGGTCCCTGCCCGTCAGGTTCAATATCCTTTAGACTTCCAATATCATCAACGTAATGCACAGGATAATTAAACCAAAGATTGATAGGCGGGAACTTCGGAAACTCACGTAGAGTCCCTTCAATGCGCCACGCTGTACGTTGCCGCACACGCTGTTTGGCCGCCGGAATCGCCGTTTTCACAAGCTCAATATTAGTATTATTGCCAAGCATCTTATGGCAGTATTCCAACAGTACAACGCTACTGCACTCGTCATCCTGCGATAAATCCTGTGTATAGGCAGGGTAATATCGTTTTAAATACGCCAAGCACTCGGCGCAAATTGCTTTATTTTCTTCCTGCTTCAGTAATTCTTCTGTTGGTTCCAGCTCTATCAAATCAAGCAGTGCGTCAGGATCACGGGCAAATACTCCTGACCCTGAAGCTCTGTCCATAGATTTTTTACTGCCTTGGCCACCCTTTGAATGATGGTGGCAGTAGATCACAGCGCAGCCCAGTTCCGTACAAACCTTATCGAACTGATTACAGAAATGCGCCATCTGGTCAGCACTGTTTTCGTCACCGGTGATGATTTTATAAATCGGATCGATAACGATAGCAATATAATTCTTCTTTGCTGCACGCCTGATCAGTTTCGGCGCCAGCTTATCCATCGGAATCGACTTACCGCGCAAATTCCATACATCGATATTAGACAAATTGTTCGGCTCCCACCCCATTGCCGTATAAACATCCTTAAAACGATGCAAACAACTTGCCCTGTCAAGTTCAAGGTTCACATATAAAACTTTACCCTTTGTACAGCTAAAATTAAGCCACTGACGGCCCTCGGCAATCGCGCAGCACAACTCTATCAAAGCATAGCTTTTGCCTGCCTTAGACGGCCCTGCAATGAGCATTTTATGCCCCTGTCGCAATACATTATCAATCAGCGGTTTTGCCAGCTCCGGTAAATTATCCCAAATCTCACTAATGCTTTCCGGTTCCGGAAGATCATCGTTGACCGCCTCAATCCACTCCTGCCATTCTACAAAGCTGGCTTTGCCGATGTTGGTATCAACTAAAAACTGCTTGTGTCCCTGACGCATCACACCCGGCATTCTGCTGAGCCGCGAAGGATTACGGTTTTGGGTATCGATTTCAAGGCCGTTTTTCTTACAAACAGCGTAAAGATAATCAACACGTTTACGATATTCCGCATAGTCTGCTGCATCGATCCTAACAATAGCATGCAGCGACTTTTTCCCTGAATGTACCAGGCAGGCCACCGGCAGTTCCAGTGTCCGGATAATTTCATTCTGCTTGGCTATATCCATCTTGTCCGATTCGACCAGAGCATACCGAAATTCTGTCACATTGTCGTTTTTCACGCCTTTACCATCAAGAGGATTAAAACGTATCCATGCGCCGCACTCAGGGTTGTAATCGCCAAGCACCCCGCCGATATCACCCTTACATTTATTAAGTAGCTCAATGAGCTGCCCAGCTGTTCTATCAGAACAACCTTTTGACGGTAGATATTTACCGTCTTTTTGCCATGATTCCGTTACATAGCCAACATTTTCCGTACTGTCGAATAAAGTTTCCAGATAAGTTACCAGTTCTTTTACCGGATCCCAGTTTTCCGGGTCCGCTATTTCCTGGCCTTCGATCCAGTTCTTATCAACCAAAACCATATCTTCTTTTTGTCCGATGATATCATCCCATGAAAGTTCATGATCTTCACGCTGCTGTGGCGTCCAGCCGTTATCCTTAGCCATTGCTACGATCGTACCACCCGTTACTGGTGCGCTGGTATCACCTCTGAACGTCTCCCATTTTTTTCGGCATTCATTTGCGTGGTATCTTCCAGCATCCCGCCGGCTCCAATCATCCCACACGCTCACGCTGTACCCTTCTGCTTTCAACGCCATGCCAACATTGACCCATTCCTGATAATCAAGAATGCTTGGATCGATATAATCAAGCAGCGGCAGCAAATCCAATTTATTCTCCATGATGTTCTCCTTTATTCAGTCTTGTAAATCCGTGGATCAATGCCTGCCGGAATACGCCAGCCACCGGCAGCAATCCTGTCTATTAATTTCTTGGCATGTTCAAAAGACCAGGTCCCGACGTGCTGGAACCCACGACCTTCTAAAAAACGGATCTGTTTCGGTGTTGTAAGTCCTTCACTTCTGCGCTTATCCAAACGATCAAGGATTTTCGCAGCTTTACCGGCATTGTCGATATCATCCGGATTTATACCAAACTTCTCTAATGTTTTAAGTTGCTTTTCACTGGCCGGGCTCATTTCCCAACCGAATGCTGGTACATAGCTTGACAGATCCTCTGCTTGGATACTCATTTCAAACTGCAGTGGATCCACCAGTTTACGCTTACGCTGTTTCATTGCTGCCAACTGTTTCGCCAAAGCTTCTTCCCGCTGAGCAACAACATCTTCAGAAGCCTGCTTTTCCACTGCTTCCAAATCTAACGGACAAGCTGCGTCCTGTAATGTTTCAGTCATAGCTCTGGCCACATCTTCATTTGTCGCAATCAAATGCGCCGGTCGGCACAGTTCATGGCGTTCTGTATGCCACAGAAAATCAAGCAGCAAAAGTTCTTCTTTGCCCGGTGCCAGCCTCGTACCACGGCCCACCATTTGACAATACAAACTCCTGACCTTCGTTGGCCTTAATACAACAATGCAATCAACAGCCGGGCAATCCCACCCTTCTGTCAAAAGCATTGAATTACAAAGCACGTTATATTTACCGGTTTCAAAATCACTCAGCACCTTTGCGCGATCCTCGCTGTTACCATTTACTTCGGCAGCTCTGAAACCGATACCATTCAAAATATCCCTAAACTTTTGGCTGGTCTTGACTAGTGGTAAAAAAACTACAGTCTTTCTATCCATACAAATTTTAGCCATTTCCTCAGTGATCTGATTCAGATATGGATCGAGAGCCGTTCCCAGATCGCTGCTCTTAAAATCACCGGCCTGAGTAGCGACACCTGTCAAATCTAATTTTAGAGGAATAGTCTGAGCCTTGATAGGTGACAGATAACCTTCTTTGATAGCTTTAGGCAGCGTATATTCATAAGCAAGGCTCTCAAAACATTGCCCTAAATTACGCATATCGCCTCTGTCAGGCGTTGCAGTAACACCAAGCACCTTAGCGCTGTCAAAATGTTCCAGCACCTTCTGATAGCTATCTGAAAGTACATGATGTGCTTCGTCGACGATGATCGTATCGAAAAAATCCTTTGCAAATCCGTTTAACCGCTTCTCGCGCATCAGCGTCTGGACAGAACCTACTACCACACGATACCAACTTCCCATACAGGTATATTCAGCTTTTTCCATAGCCGATTTTAAACCTGTAGCCTGCTCGATTTTGTCACAGGCCTGCTGCAGCAGTTCAAAACGGTGTGCTAAGATCAGTACCCGGTCACCTTGTTTAACCTGTTCCTCTGTAACCTTTGCAAAGACTATAGTTTTACCGCACCCGGTCGGCAATACCAACAGGGTGCGGTTTATTCCTTTATTCCACTCGTCAAAAATAGCCTGTTTAGCTTCTTCCTGATATGGACGCAGCTGCATTAGAAAGCTCCGGGCCGAAACGCAGGAGCGGCCTGCGGTTGTCCTTGATATAAGTTTTGTTGCTGCGATGCTGCCTCAGTAGGTGCTGTTGCCGCTGTATTTTCAGGATCATAAAAGCGTTTAATTTCGTTATACTGCTTACCATCGTGCATGCGGATACCGATCTTGGCCCTGCCCTTTCGACCAACTACCCGCGGCCAATCCATTTTCAAAGGTTCACCATGCTTTTTCAGCCCAATACCGATAAAGAAAGCCGAAATCATGCCTTCCGTCCGAGAATGTAAGAACAAGTTATGCCTGATGCGGGCTTCTCCTTCTGGTGTTTCAACTACCAAAGTGATTACAGCTTTATTACATGGCGGTAACTTTTCGCTGCCTTCATGACGGGCACGTTGAAACTCTAATACCTTAAATTCATAATCACCTTCCGGCAGAATGATAAAACCGGCGCTCTCCTTTTCAATAGTATCGTCCCATCCTAATTCTCTTTCTTCTACGGGTACTGCTTGCCCTAATTGTTCAAATGCCATTGTTTTATTCTCCTTTATCTGTTAAATATTATTTAAACTACATTGAGTTTCTTAAACTTAAAAAGGTATCTCCCTGTTCTCTTTGATCAAAGCAAAGACATTGGGCCAGGCTCCTATCAAACACCCCTGTACAAAATCCTCTGCATAATTTTCAAAAGGTGTTCCCTCGGGATAATAGCCACGCTGGGCCACAACCTTTTGAATTTCTGCAAGCGTTACACCTTCCGACGCCATTAAATCAGCCAATGCTTTTGGCACATAACTTGGAATTACTTTTGACGTTTGTACAGCCACTGTATCACCTGATGCTGTTACAGGGATAAGCGCCGGATCTACAGATATTAGCCCAGAAGGTGTATCTATAATTGCAGTGGCACTAGCAACCGGTGCCACAAGCGTTTCCGGCTGCATTACAACTGGCTGCAACACAGGCTGCAAAGCTTCCGTATTGGAATAGACCAGGCAGCCACGAATACTTTTAAAATCAAAGGGCAATTCTTCCGGTAGATCCTGTCTGTTCTTCGCATCCCAGTTAGGATGATGTGTCGTATACATTACCCGCTCACCACCGGCGGCCTTGCATTTCTTCCCGTCCTTATCCTGTGCGATCACGATAGTCTTATAGTTGGCAAACAGCAGCATATCAGCCCACTCTTTGACCAGTGGAGCAGTCTGCGATGAAGTCTTTTTGCCAAGCTTCAGCTCATACCGGTCAAAACTTCCACCTTCATTAGGCAATTCAAACTTACGCATCTGCATATGTGCTGTTAAAACAACATTGATCCCAACCTCGATCACATCAGAAAGCAGATTTAAAAAGCGTCCAAATTCTTCCCTTACAAAAATATAGCCACTGCCATAACCAAAATCCTCGATTCCATTTTTTCCATTTTTAGCACATACATGACCAACGCAAAGCTGTTCTGCCCAGTCAATCGTATCAATAACCAATGTTTTACAGCAGGTTGGATTTTTGATAACCTCTCTAACCTCATCCAGCAACATCGTCCAAGAAGTCGGCGCCGGTAATCTGGCAACATCATAGACATTCGTACTGCCTTCGGTATCGATAAACAGCGGAGCCGGAAAATCAGCGGCAAAAGTAGTTTTGCCAATACCTTCAGGACCATAAACTACAACTTTTTGCGGCTTTACAATCAGCCCTCTGGTAATTTGAAACTTCATCAAAACTCACCTTTCTTCCATGTTTTTGCGCCTTCATCCGAAAGGCCGTTATCTTCTTTAACATAACCATCTTCGATAATGACCGAACACTCTTTACCACTGCTGACACGTGTAGCGATCACCTGCAGCTGTTCCTGTTCCAACCATTTACCAAATTCATTTAAAGTATCCTGGTCCATCTGCTCCAGCTTATCCATGAGCACAAAACCACAGTTAGGATTCAATTTGCGGACAATAGCAGTAGCTACTTTAAGCTGCTCACTGCCACTCATGTTATCCCACTTATTCCCACGATAAATCAGCTCACCACTTTCAACAGACAATTCCGGTAGCGGCAAGTCTGCGTTTTCCAACAACTTTAAGCGCTGCTCTCTAATATCTTCGATCGATTTTGTCAGTTCATCATACTGCTGACTATATTCTTCAGCTTCGATTTCAGCCTTTTCCCTGTCCATATTG
>OGKW01001880.1_pt1 | contig 11233 bp, 9 predicted proteins | sample 1572601 | NCBI WGS metagenome assembly OGKW01 (sample SAMEA2581875, study PRJEB24529) | metagenome | biome: Human gut stool | place: China | collected 2011
TTGAACTTATCCACAACGTAGCTATGGAGCAGGGTCTTCGTTTCGCTATCCGTGAGGGTGGTAGAACAGTTGGTTCTGGTGCTGTTGCTACAATCATTGAGTAATTGTTATTAATACAGTTCTTTCAAGGGTTTCCGAGGTTATCGGAAACCCTTTTTTGCGCGAGCAGCTCCTTGAGAAGTCATGGGCAGTTCGCAGTCGTGCTCGCGAAGTAATGAGCTAGAATATGATAAAAAGAGGAGTACAACATGCTATACATAATGCGTCATGGCAGGACGGACTGGAATGTACGTCATAAATTGCAGGGCAGAACTGATATACCTCTTAATGATGAGGGAAGAATGATGGCGGCAGAGGCTGGGGAAAAGTATGCAGATATACATTTTGATGAGTGTTATTCATCACCTTTGGCAAGAGCAAAAGAGACAGCCGAGATTTTTCTCAAAGGAAGAGGAGTACCTGTATATACAGATGACAGACTTGTTGAGATGGGATTTGGAATATATGAGGGAATAGAGAATTCATTTGCAATAAAGGATTGCCCAATTAATTCTCTTTTTAAAAATCCAGAGGATTATGTGACGGTTGAAGGCGGGGAAAGTTTTGAACAGCTTTTTGCAAGAACAGGGGAGTTTATAGACAATGTAGTTATGCCGCAGGTAAATAGTGGCAAAGATATACTGATTGTTGGTCATGGTGCCATGAACTGCAGTATTATAGCAAAATTCAGAGGAACACCACTGGATAAATTCTGGGATGGAATGACTGATAATTGTCAGGTGGTAAAGCTTATATAATATTATAAAGCACAATTTTTACGATTTATTCAGACCAAATCATGCTAGGTTTCGTATATAAGTATAGAAGTTAATAAATGAGACTTTGACTTACAACGGAAGGTTAGGATGGTGATTGGGATGAGTAGGAGAGATGGCAGGAGAAAAAACAAAAGAATAGGAAAAAGGAAGAATCAAATATTCCTTGTAATGATGACTATACTGGCATGTACGGTAGCAATTGTATTAACAGTCAAGATGAATAATCAGAATGTCAGCAAAGGTGTAGCAGTTGGTGCAGAATATACAGCGATTAAGAGCGATGGTAATGTGACGGAGGAACAGCTTTCTGTAAGTGAAGAGACTGTAAATGATTTACCAGATGTATACAGAATAGAATGCTATGAATCGCTTAACCAGAATCCAGAGCTGCCAACAGGATGCGAGATTACATCGTTAACCTCTGTACTGAATTATTATGGATGTAATGTTGATAAAACAACTATGGCAGATGAATATCTTAAGAAAGGCAATGGCAGCTTCTACGAAATGTTTCTTGGTAATCCAAGGGATAACACAAGTTATGGATGCATGTCACAGCCAATTGTTAATGCAGCTAATAAATATTTCAAGGTTAATAATATGTCAGCAGTTGCAAAGAATATAAGCGGAACAGATTTTAAAGAGATTCTTGGTATGGTTGCTCAGGGTGACCCGATAGTAATATGGAATACAATAGATATGAGACAGCCATATGAATCTAAGACATTTGTATTTAATGGGAAAGAATACACATGGATGTCTCCAGAACATTGTGTTGTAATTACAGGATATGATCTTAATAAGAATATTGTTTATATAATGGATCCTATGGAAGGTAATGTAACAAGGAATCTTGAGACATTTCAATCAAGATATGAAGCGATGCACAGCCAGGCTGTCTATATTATAGAATAATTAAGGGAGGGCAATATTGTCCTCCCTTTAGTCATGTTATTAGTTTGATTTAATATTGTGCCTTGCATTAAGCTTTTTGGCACAATGTATGAATGCAGGGAACAAAAATGCGTCAGCAGCAATCCATGCGATTGGTGAGGCGAGGCATGCCCCCATGAATCCAATACTTGGAATGAGTATGATGGCTGCAAATGCACGGCCAATCATCTCTAAGATACCTGCTGATATTGCAAATACTGAGAAACCCATACCCTGTATGCAGAAGCGGACCACGTTAACACCTGTAAGCGGAATGTAGAAGCATGCAGATGCAAGGATGAACTGTCTTGTAAGAGCAATAATTGTTGTCTCAGATGCATTAACGAATAATAATGCAATATAATCTGTAGTGAAATACAGTGCAATAAGAGAAAGAACACTGTAAACTGAACCGATTATCATAGCGGAGCGTACACCCTGACCAAGTCTTTTAATCTTGGCAGCTCCAACATTCTGTCCGGCATAGGTTGCCATGGTTGAGCCGAGTGCATCAAATGGACAACAGGTAAAGTTGAACATCTTAGAACCGGCAGTCATTGCGGCTACATATGTTGAACCAAGTGTATTGACAGCAGCCTGAAGGATTGTACTTCCGATGGCTGTTATTGAATACTGGAGTCCCATAGGAACACCGTTCATACACAGGTTGGTGATGAATCTTCTATCAAGTACCCTTTCTGATTTGTCACCTTTTAAGATGTCATATTTCTTATACATATATATAAGGCAGGTAAGTCCCGAAATTAACTGTGATGTTACAGTTGCCCAGCCAGCTCCGGCAACACCCATCTTACATACAAGAATAAGAAAGAAATCAAGTACTACATTTATTATTGAAGAAAGCACAAGGAAAACTACAGGTGTCTTACTATCGCCAAGCGAACGGATAACACCGGACACCATGTTGTACAGGAATACAGTTGGGATTCCTATGAATATAACTACTATGTAATTGTAGGCATGGTCAATAATATCTGCCGGTGTATTCATGATAATAAGTATCCTGCGGCAGAATATTACGGATGCAAGCGTAAGCACTATGGCAAACACAATACTGCAGATATATCCGTTAAATACATATTTTCTAAGGTCAGCAGGCTTCTTTGCACCAAAGCATTGGGCAACCGGAATCACGAATCCGTTACAGACTCCCATACAGAAACCGATTATCATGAAGTTGATAGAACCTGTTGCTCCAACTCCGGCAAGAGCTTCAACACCGAGAGTTTTACCAACGATTATTGTGTCAACAAGGTTGTAGAACTGCTGAAACAGCATTCCGAACAGCATTGGAACTGCGAATCCAAGAATATGCTTGGAAGGTGAACCATTTGTCATGTCTTTTACCATAGGATTTCCTCACTTTCGTATATTTATAAAGCCAAATGATTATACTATATTTTTACAAACTGTCAAACTGATTTTGCACGAATTTGAATTAATTTAACGAATTATTGTCTTAATATGAAATGTCTGTTAAAATGCATAGGTAATATATATGCGGAGGCAGATATGAAGAAAACTTTTGATGTTAAGAGACTTACAACGCTGGCATTACTTACAACAATTGCACTGACAATATTTGTTGTGGAATCAGCGATACCTACGCTTGTTCCAATACCGGGAGTTAAGTTAGGACTTGCCAATATTGTGACACTTTTTGTACTTAAGAGATATAAATTCAGTGATGCGGCTATAGTGCTGGCTATGAGAATTATACTTGCAACAATATTTACAGGGCAGGCAGTATCATTTATATATAGTGTAAGTGGTGGATTCTTGTGCCTTGTTGTGATGGCAGCTGTTAATAAATTGCTTAGGGGACAGTATATATTCCTTACAGGAATACTTGGCGCGGTGTCGCACAATGCAGGTCAGATTCTTGCTGCATTTTTCATACTCAGATTGTCAGGTATATTTGCATATATGCCATTTCTTGTGATAAGCGGTGTTATAACCGGCTTGTTTACAGGGCTTGTGTGCTTCTTTGCAGACAAATATATTCCTAAGAAGTTTACTATGTGATTGATTGGAGGAGCGTGTGAAAAAGAGGGTAATTGCTGTAGTTGCTGTGATTGTTCTGATTGTCGGGGCAAGTGTGGCTTCTATTATATATATGAAATCAGGAAAGAATGACGGCAGAAAGACCGCTTATATATACAGAGATAATGAATTGTTAAGAACTGTTTCGTTAGATGATGTTAAGAATCCGTACACGTTCAGGATTGAATACGGGGATGGAGAGTATAATGATATTCTTGTCGAGAATGGAAAGATTAAGATTGCTGATGCAAGCTGTCCGGATAAGCTGTGTGTGAACATGGGCTATATATCTGAGCCTTTAATGCCAATCACATGTCTGCCTAATCATCTTGTTATTAGAATTGTGAATGACGGCGAAGAATCGCCGTCACTCGATGGTGTTGTGTATTAATTATTTCATCCAGCGGCCAGAAGCACCACATGGAAGAACAAGTCCGTTGCTTGAAACAGGAAGACCTACTTCCTGTGAATCACAGTGTCCGCCAAAGCTCTTAAGCTCTGTGCTTAACATATAAGTAAGAACGGCCGGCTGAAGACCTGTAGTGTATGAATTAATAAGGAAAAATAATGGCTTATCAGAAAGAAGCTGTGCACAAAGCTTAACAAGCGGGTGTATAGCTTCTTCTATTTTCCAGATTTCTCCTTTAGGGCCACGTCCATATGAAGGCGGATCCATGATAATTGCATCGTAATGGTTGTCTCTTCTTATCTCTCTTTCTACAAACTTTACACAATCATCAACTATCCATCGGATAGGTTTGTCAATAAGTCCTGAAGACTGTGCATTTTCTTTAGCCCATGCGACTATACCTTTAGAAGCATCTACATGTGTAACATTAGCACCTGCGGCTGCACATGCAAGTGTTGCGCCACCTGTATAAGCAAACAGGTTAAGAACCTTTATGGGTTCACTGCCACGTTCTTTTCTGGCATCAGAGATTATCTTTCCAAACCAGTCCCAGTTAGCAGCCTGCTCAGGGAATATTCCTGTGTGTTTGAAGCTGAATGGCTTTAAGTTGAATGTCAGCTCCTGTTCAAATGAAGGACTGTTGTAGTGAATCTGCCACTGCTGTGGAAGGTCAAAGAACTCCCATTCACCTCCACCCTTAGAGCTTCTGTGGTAGTGACCGTTCATATTCTTCCAGCCACGCTCTTTCTTAGGAGTGTTCCATATTACCTGTGGGTCCGGACGTACAAGAATGTACTTGCCCCAGCGCTCAAGCTTTTCACCTTTAGAGGTATCTATTACTTCATAATCTTTCCAGTTGTCAGCTATAAACATAATTAAGTATCCTTTTCTATATTAAAATATGTTGCGGTTTGGTACCGCATTTGTTATTAAATAATTATATACGAAAATATTAATAACTGCAATCGTGCAAAAATGTTTTGAACAGGCTTGTTTTATGTTAATATATTTCTATCGAAATCTAATTAAGGGGCGATGCATATTGAAAAATGTTAGTTTAAAGAATATACAGAAGGATATTGTATCAGGAATAATTGTTGCTCTTGTGTCAATTCCTATATCAATGGGATATTCACAGATTGCGGGACTGCCAGCGGTGTATGGTCTGTACTGCTCTATTCTGCCAGTGCTTATATATGGATTTGTTACATCCTCACCGCAGTTTGTGTTCGGAGTGGACGCAACTCCGGCGGCACTTGTTGGTGGAACACTTGCAACGCTTGGAATAGTGTCAGGATCTGAGGAGGCAAAGGCAGTAGTTCCGGCGATAACTTTGGTTGCAGCATTGTGGCTGTTGCTCTTCTTCTTTATTAAAGCAGGGCGTATTGTCAATTATATATCTACACCTGTAATGGGTGGATTTATAAGCGGTATTGGCGTGACAATAATTCTTATGCAGGCAGCAAAGCTTTTTGGCGGTAATGCTGGGACTGGCGAAGCGATACAGCTTGTTATGCATATAGCTGGCGAGTTTGGTTCATTTAATCTGCTCTCGGCAGTGCTTGGAGTCGGAACAGTTGGGATTATTCTTATTGCGAAGAAGTTCATTCCAAAATTTCCAATGTCAGTGCTTCTTATGGTACTTGGTGCACTTGCAACTGCAATTTTTCATATTGACAGATTTGGTGTTAAGCTTCTTCCACATGTTGATAAGGGGCTGCCGGGATTCTCGCTTCCTGATATGTCAGTTGTGCTTAAGAATCCGTCAGAGATAATACTTCTTGGACTTTCAGTGGCAGGTGTTGTCATGGCGCAGACATTGCTGGCAACTAATAATTATGCCAACAAATATGGCTATAAGGTAAGCAACAACAGAGAAATTCTGGCTTATGCTGCTGCAAATGCGGCTTCTGCTGTAATTGGCGGATGCCCTTTGAATGGAAGTGTGTCAAGAACAGGAATTGCAGACCAGTTTGGCTGCAAATCACAGTTCATGTCAATAACAGCTTCTCTGACAATGCTTCTTATAGTGCTTTTTGGTACGCCGGTGCTTGAGTATCTTCCTGTACCAATACTTACAGGAATTGTTGTTGCGGCACTGATTGGAATTACTGAATTCGGGCTTGCAGTTAAATTATGGAAAACAGACCATACGGAGTTTGCAATATTTGTAGGTGCTTTCTTAGGTGTTCTGTTATTTGGAACGATATACGGAGTTGTAATCGGTGTAATACTTTCATTCATTGCAGTTATTGTAAAAGCTGTTGAACCGCCGAGAGCATTTCTCGGGGTGATACCGGGACAGGAGGGATTCTATAGTCTTAACAGATACAGCAATGTAAAGAAGATAAAAGGTGTGGTTATATACAGATTTAACGGAGCACTTTTCTTTGCAAATATTAATACATTTATTGATGATATAGAAAAGAATCTTGATGATAATACTAAATGGGTAATTGTAGACGCCGGAGGCGTTGGATCTATTGATGTGACGGCAGTTGACAGGCTTATGGCTTTATATAAGGTGCTTGAAAATAAAGGTATCAGATTCTATATTACAGAGCATGAACATACATTAAATGACCAGTTAAGAGAGCTTGGTGCAGGCGAGTTTGTTGAAAAAGGTGTTGTAAGAAGAACTATTCCGCTTGCCCTAAGAGATGCAGGTCTTGACAGACCTTATCCTGTCGAGGAGGAAGAAGAGCAGGCTGTTTCTGGCGAGGTACATGAGGATAATGAAAGACTTGCTGAGATTGAGTGGGCTTTTGGCGAAGATGCAGATGAATGGCTTGAGAAAATGGCAGCAGAGATGGCTGATGAGATTGGCAGCGTCAAGAAAGATGAGAAGAATGTTATTGTTGATGCTGAAAAGCATGCTGCATGGGGAAGAATCGGACTCTTTGATGAGAATGAACTGCTTGAGCGACTTGAGATGCATTTGTTTGACGATAAGAAATATCCGAATCTTGATATTGATGATATTGAGAAAAGAATCGATGAGCGCCGCGTTGTTGTCGAGAAGAAGCTGGCACAGATTAATCCTGATGCAATACAGATGCTTAAGGAACACAGAAAGCAGATACTTGACAGAATGAAGCTTCACAATCCGTATGCATATGAGCATATGATGGAGCAGAAGAGGAAGCATTATGAACATCTGAAGAAGAAAGATCCGGAGCTTGCACAGAAGCTTAAGAATTTCTATAATCTTTCAGACGATGACAAATAATTTATATAACGGAGATAATAGTGAATATATTAAATGTAGAAAAGGTCAGCAAGACCTACGGAGAAAAGGAACTTTTTAATAATATAAGTCTGGGAATTAACAGTGGCGATAAGATTGGACTTATAGGTGTGAACGGAACAGGAAAGTCTACACTTTTAAAGATTATTGCAGGTGTTGAAGAACCGGATGAGGGACAGGTTGTCAAGGGCAAGGGGATTGAGCTTGCGTATCTTGCACAGATACCTCTGTATTATGAGAATGAAAATGTACTGGAATATGTTATGCGTGGAAAGCATGCGGACAGCCAGCCAAAAGCAAAAGAGATTCTTAACAAGCTTGGAATAACAAATCACGCTGCAATGATGAATATTTTATCAGGTGGTCAGAAAAAGAGAGCGGCACTTGCGAGAACTTTAGTTGAGCCGGCAAGACTTCTTATTCTTGATGAACCTACGAACCATCTTGATAATGACATGGTACTCTGGCTGGAACAGTTTATTAAGAATTTCAAGGGAGAACTTATCATGGTTACTCATGACAGGTATTTCCTTGATAATGTAACTAACAGGATTGTAGAGCTTGATAAAGCTTCCCTTTATAGCTACGATACGAATTATTCAGGCTTTCTTGAACTGAAGACCCAGCGTGAGGAGATGGAGAGGGCAACTGAGGCTAAGAGACAGAATATATTAAGGAAGGAACTCGCGTGGATAAGAAGAGGATGCCAGGCTCGATCTACCAAGCAGCAGGCACGAATTGACAGATTCGAGGATATGAAGGAGGCTTCAAAGCAGGCGAGAGCAAGATTTGACAAGCAGCTTATGGATATGAATTCAGTCAGCAGCAGGCTTGGAAGAAAGACTGTTGAACTCCACAACATTTGCAAAAGCTTTGGAGAGAGGACAATAATTGACGATTTTACCTACATTTTTCTAAGAGATGACAGAATAGGTATTGTCGGTGATAACGGATGCGGCAAGTCTACGCTTATGAAGATTATAGCAGGCCAGCTTGAACCGGACAGTGGTAGTGTTGAGGTTGGAGAGACTGTAAGAATTGGATATTTCATGCAGGAGAACGAACCACTTGACGACAGCCTTACTGTGCTAGAGTTCGTAAGAAGCATAGGCGAATATGTTACGACGGCAGATGGAAAGGCAACAGCGTCACAGATGTGTGAGAAGTTTCTTTTTACACCGAAGCAGCAGTGGACGCCTATAAGCAAGCTGTCAGGTGGTGAGAAGAGAAGACTTTATCTGTTAAGTGTTCTTATGAGTGCGCCAAATGTACTTATTCTCGATGAGCCTACCAACGACCTTGATATTGAGACTCTTGAGATTCTTGAGGAGTATCTTGATGGATTTGCAGGTATTGTAATCACAGTTTCACATGACAGATATTTCCTTGACAGAGTTGTTGACAGGATATTTGCATTTGAGGCAGGAGGCCACCTTACACAGTATGAAGGTGGTTATACGGACTACAGGGATAAATGTGTTTCTTCTATATATAATGTGGCATCAAATGGAACATCTGATACATCTAAATCAAAGGCAGCAGGTCAGGTGAAGAAAGCATATAACAGCCATGAGGATAAGATTAAGTTCACATATATGGAACAGAAGGAATATGAGACTATAGATGATGATATAGAGGAGCTTGAAAATAGGGTTTCAGAACTTGATGACGAGATTGCAAAGAATGCAACTTCTTATTCTAAGCTTGCAGAACTTACTAAGGAAAAGGAAGATGTGGAGAGACGGCTTGAAGAAAAGATGGAGCGATGGGAATATCTTAATGATCTCGCAGAAAAAATAGAGAAACAGAAACAGCAGTAAATATTAACAAAACAAGTGAAATCAGAACAGATTATTTGGTTGAGCAAATCATATATTCATGGTATGATGATATATGATTTACTATATTAATCATATGAGGGAGGAGAAATTATGTTTTGCCCAAATTGCGGAACAAAGAATGAAGATGAGGCACTATTCTGTGGGAACTGTGGGACACGGCTTGTGATAGACGTGCCGCAGGAGACACCGGTGCAGGAAAGTGTGCCAGCAGAGCCGGAGGCAACATCAGCACAGGAGAATGTGCCAGCAGAGCCGGAGACAACACCAGAACAGGAGAGTGCACCAGCAGAGCCGGAGGCAACACCGGAACAGGAGAGCGCACCAGCAGAGCCGGAATCTGCACCGGTACAGGAAAGTGTGCCAGTTCAGCCACAGCAGACTTTTGGTCAACAGCCAGTACAGCCTGCACAGTTTACAGGTCAGACTTTTGGTCAGCAGCCTGTCAATAATAAGCCTGCCAGATTCCCTAAGGGTATAATTGCAATTGTAGCTGCGGGAGTTGCTGTGATAGCTGCCATAATTATATTTGTATGTGTGGGAAAAAATGTGACAGATTATAAGAAAACTGCCAAGCAGTATGTTAAGGCGGTTGCAGAGTGCGAATGGAATGATGCGTATAGTCTTATTAACCTGCCTGATGGGGAGTTTCTTACAAAAGAAGCATTTATTAATGTTCATGCAGATGCGACAGGTGAGAAAGTTGAAAAGATGGCAGCAGATGACATTGTCTCAACATATAGCAAGATGCCGGGCAACAAGGCTGTTAAGGTCGGATATATAACAGATTCGGGAATGCAGTATAATGATGTGTATCTAACAGTAGCCAATAAGCACTATATGCTTTTCTTTAAGAAGTATAAAGTCAGCGCTGAGAATCTTGTAGTAAAGGATGTTACAATAAAGGTTCCAAAGGGACTTACGTTATATATTAATGATGTTATTGTTGGCGATGGATATAAGTCGGATGCATCTAAGAATGGAAACGGCTCTTCTGATGAATATGTTATACCATATCTGTTCAATGGAAAGAATAATATTAAGGTAACTGGAGAATTTATAGAGGACTACACAACACAGCTTTATGCAGCACATGATGAAGATACATTTACTGTTGGAACATACAATGCAAAATATGTTAATTCGAAGCTTGAAGAACTTAAGACACAGGCAAGAACAGATGTGGATGCAATAATTAATGCTGTACAGGCAAAGAAAGATTATTCAGCTATAGCCGACAGGGTGTGTAAAGAAGAAAAGAAGAACATAGAGTCAGCTTATAAGAATATTTACGACAGCTACAATGACAAATACAAAACTGTATCCAATTTGAAGATTTCCAAATTCACAGCTTCTATCGCGGATACATCTTTCAGAGTGGATTCAGATGATGGATGCCCGGTGATTAAAGTTTCAATTAAATTAGGATATACATACAAGATACAGTACTCAGGAAGTGATAAAGCTAACGACAAGAATAATAACAATAATTCAGCTTACATATATTATAAATATGAAGATGATAAGTGGAAGATTAATTCTATGTATCTTGGATTTGGGTTTTATTAAAATACTGTTTTGACCGGGACTTATGTTCCGGTCAAATTTATTCTGCATTGTACTGAAAAAAATACAATTTTTTCTGTTGATTTTATATAGAGAGTAGTGTATATTAATATTTGCTGTGACATTGATAGCTGTGAAGCGTGAGGTTGCTGCTTTAATAAAGCAGGTTTTCCGTGGAGCGAATGTCAATGCTGGAGATAATCTCCGGCGAAGAAACTGGCGACAAGTCACTGTACCAAAATCATCTGCAATCCGCAGAAATGACGCGCGTGGGTCGAATTATGAATGAGACTATATGATACGCGTGGGAGTGTGTACAGTCACCGCTTGTCGTACTTAAACAATAAAGTGCGAAGGA